>JAEEGH010028534.1_pt1 | contig 10975 bp, 9 predicted proteins | sample 9134181 | NCBI WGS metagenome assembly JAEEGH01 (sample SAMN16246544, study PRJNA631951) | gut metagenome | biome: gut microbiome; feature: rumen; material: DP-attached | host: Bos | place: Iran: Karaj | collected 2018-10
GGAAATTATAAAAATAAACCCCATTCTGCTTTCGCAAAATGGGGTTTGGGCCATCTTGGATTTGAACCAAGGACCAAAGGATTATGAGTCCTCTGCTCTAACCGCTGAGCTAATGGCCCGAATTGAAAAATATTTTATCAGAAAAAGACTTGCTTAGTCAAGATAGACGGGGCGGGGGTAAAAAAAGGGCGCCGGCTTTGGGAAAAGCTGGCGCCCTTTTCTATAAATGCTGGCAAATGGCCGATTATGCGCGGTCCATACCGTTCATTGTGATAATTCCGCCCTTGTCGTTGAACTTAAGTTCGCGGAATTTAACGTTACGCTTCTGGTTTACACCGTTAGAGCGCTCACAGTCGTGGTAGAACAAATACCATTTTCCATTGTATTCAAGAATAGAGTGGTGAGTGGTCCATCCCAAAACTGGAGTCAAAATAACTCCGCCGTATGTGTAAGGACCGTAAACATTCTTGCTGGTTGCATAGCACAAAAGGTGAGTTGTACCAGTAGAATATGTAAAGTAGTAAGTGTCACCCTTTTTGAAGAGCCATGGGTCTTCAAAGTAGCGGCGTTCTTCATCAGCACCAGTCAAAGGCTTTCCGTTTTCATCAACAATAACCAAATCGCGAACTTCTTCTGCAAGTTCAGTCATATTGTCTTTCATCAAAGCAATTTTTGGAGTGCAGGCTGGCTCCTGGCCCTTTGGTTCCTTGTTATCAGCAGACCATTTGTTGTTACGGTACTGATCAAGCTGACCGCCCCAGATTCCACCAAAAGTAAGGTAATATTTACCATCAGTATCTGGGAAAAGACATGGGTCAATAGAATAAGTGCCCTGAATATAATTAGGCTCAGCCTTAAAAGGACCTTCCGGTTTATCTCCAATAGCCATACCTACGCGGAACATGCCGTCCTTATCGCGGGCAGGGAAAACAAAATAGTATTTTCCGTCTTTTTCAGCGCAGTCTGGAGCCCAAAGCTGCTTGCTTGCCCAAGGAACATCTTCCAGCTTCAAAACGCAACCGCAATCGCGTGGCAAAGTTTCAGTGTCGTTCATTTCGTAAACATGATAATCTTTCATGTTGTACTGGTCGCCGTTGTCGTTGTTTTCTACATCTTCGTCTTCGTCGTGAGAAGGATAAATATAAATCTTTCCATTAAAAACGTGAGCAGAAGGATCTGCTGTGTACAAGTCGTTTACAAGTGGTTTTTTCTCAATCATAGAATCCCCTTTTAGTTTTATATCTTATTTTCTATGATAATTTCGTTTTTTTCAATCGGGAAAACTACCTAATTTACTCCACCCGGCACCTCTATTTCTGCGTTACGTGCCGCGCACCATGTTCCCTTTTGCAAGCTGGCCTGCATGTCGCCGGAACGGACATATTCATACAAGAATCCAGCGTTAAAACTGTCTCCGCATGCAGTTGTGTTAACTGCCTTTACAGTCTCTGTCGGGCATTCATAAAAGTCGCCGTTTTTTGCCGCATATGTAGATTTACAGCCGCGGGTGATAACAAAAATGTTCTTATATTCACGGCTCTTTTCTGTAATCTGCGTTTTGAGAGTGTCGTCAGAGGCAGGGAAGTCTAGACCAAATGTGCGGCAGAATTCTTCATCATTAATTTTAATAATGTCTGGAACGGCAGATTTAAGTGCCTGTTCTAGATCTTTTCCAATAAAGTCTGCAAGGAAGATTTTGCCATTGTCCTTTGTAATGCCAGCAATTGTTGCATAAAGGTCATCACTCCAGATGACTGGCCTGCTTCCTGCGAGCAGAACAGCGTCCACCTTTGGAAGAATGTCCGTAATAAACTTAAGCAGCTTAATTTCTGCCTTTTCTACGGCAGGTTTGTCTTCTTCTCCCAGGGCAGGTTCGCTTACAACAAGTTCTGTGGTGGTGCCGGCAGTGCGGTCCAAAAGAGTCCAGCATTCGCGGGTGGCACCTGGAATAGTAACATAAGCCAGTTCCAGTTCATCTTTTTTTGCAAGACTCAAAAATAGTTCCTGATTGTCCTGTCCAAGCGGGCAAACAGTTGTAACACAGTCTTTTTCCAGCTGATTCAAAACTCGTGCTGAATTTACAGCCTTTCCTGAAGCGTCCTGGCGGTATTTTTCTGAACGGTTTACCTGAGTCAAAGTAAGGTTTGAAAATGTAATTGTTCTCTGAATTGTAGAACTAAGGCAGATACAAAGAATATTATTCATATAAAAGTCCTTTCATTTCGTAAATTGAATTTAAGCGTAAAGTTTTTCCTTCCGTCCGGCCCTTTCCGGCTTCGCGTGCCCTTATCATAGGAAGGGCATCTGGAGAAAGTGGGCGTCCGTTTTCACTTCCTACAAGAACAGCAGTTCCTCCCATGGCAACCCAGCCGTCGGTGTACTTCTGCATATCGTCCAGAAAAAGTGTATCTTCTATAGAAGAACCTACTTTTTTAAGGGCTGCCAGAAATGCATCCGGATAAGGTTTGCCAAAAAAGTTTGCATCGCGAATATCTGTAACGGCCTGGAACAAATCAGCTATTCCTAATTTAGAAAGAACCCTGTCTGCATGTTCGTGAGGGGCATTGGTCAAAACCGACATAGGGCAGGGCAGTGAAAGTAAAAAATCCCGCAAACCAGGTTGGGGCAGCAGTTCATCAGCTTCGTTATCAGGATGAACATGGGCAAGAAAGCCTTCTATGTCTGTCATTCCCTCTGAACGGAGCCATTCCAGCGTTGTAGAAAAGCCTGTAATTCTTTGGGCCCGCAGGGCAATCGCCTGTTCCATGGAACAATCAAAAAATTTTGCAACACATTCAAGCATTCGTCTTGTAATTCCGTCGTTCATTGCAGAACTGGCGGGGTAAAGAGTGTTGTCCATATCAAAAAGAATGTGCTTATATTTCATAAAAGCATTGTATCATTTTTCTAGCGTTTTCGTAATTACTGATGTAAAATTAAAGTGATGAATTCTTTTTTGTTTAATCACTTAAGGTTTCAGATTGCGGCTGCAACTCTGCTTCTCATTCTTGAAATCATTTACTTTTGCCGGCCAAAAGTAAAACTTTTATCAAATAAGATTTTCTCAGTTTTAATGATAAGCGCGGCCTGCTATCTTGTTTTTGATATAGCAACCGTATTTGCGCTTGTCTATTATGACTCTTTGCCTTTGTGGTTTGTTCGTTTTACCCACCAGGGCTTTATTCTTTTTCTAGATTTAGCACTATCCTGTATCTATCTTTATATAGATTTCCTCAACCGAGACCAGAAGCGTTATTCCCGCAAAAAGCTCTTTTTTATTATCGGGCTCTACCTGGTTTCCCTGCTCAGCATTATCTTTGCACCAATTTATTATTATATAGAAGAAGACGGCATTTATTCTTATGGACCAATGGTAAACTTTGTTTACGCTGTAATTATCATTTATTCGGTAATGACAGTTTTCCAGTCTCTTAAGAATCTGCGTAATTCTAAGCACCGCAAGCAGCAGATGTATGTTCTTTTGACTATGGCACTTTGGATGGGCTTTGGTGGCCTGCAGATTGTTCTGCCAAAGATTCTTATTTCCAGTGTTGGTGTTTCTGCCATGATACTCTTAATGTTCCTTTCGCTGGAAAATCCTCCTGAGTACATAGACCGCGACACCCGTGCTTTTAATTACTATGCCTTAAAAAATGTTCTTGCAGAGTATAAAGACAACCAAAAGGATTTTGTAATTGTAAATATTCAGCTGGATGAAGCTCCATTGTTTGGAAACTACATGGAAAACGATATTCTGGCAGAAATTCTTGTTAGCATAAGGGTTTATGTAGAGCACACCCTGCGCCTGGATTGTTACCGCATGACCAGAAGTTCCCTTGCTTTTATTCTTGATTCAAACCGCGTTTCAAGAATGGAACTCTATCTTAATCAGTTAGAAAGCCGTTTCCTGCAGCCTTGGAAATTCCGCAATACAAGCATAAGAATTCTTGCCCATGCAAATATTCTTTCCTGTCCAAAAGACTTCCCTTTTGATGGCAGCATTTCTGAATTAATAGACTTTGTGGAAGATTCTTCTACTTATTCAAAATCAACAGGTTTTGTATGGAGAATTGATGAAGACGCCCGATTGAACCGTGAGCGCCGCCTTCAGATTATTAATATTATTGCCAACGCAATCAAGAATGATGGTATCGAGATGTACTATCAGCCAATTTATAATCTGAAAACAAAAACTTTTACAAATGCAGAAGCTCTTGTGCGCTTAAAGGATACAACAACTCTTGGTTTTATCTCTCCAGAAGAGTTTATTCCGATTGCAGAAAAGAACGGCTATATAATGCAGTTGAGCAATCTGATTTTCCGTCAGGTATTTAGTTTTATGGCCAGCAATAATCTGGAAGAAAAGGGTCTTACTCATATAGAGGTGAACCTGTCTGGTCTGCAGTCTGTAGATTCTGATTTACCACGTCTTATGAAGACTTTGTTGTCTGAATATAAGATTGCTCCAGAGTCTGTAAATCTTGAGATTACGGAATCCATTGCAATTACTTCCGGCTATATGCTCAAGAAAAATATGGATGAACTGCGCAAATTCGGCTGTTCATTTGCCATGGATGACTTTGGAACCGGTTATTCAAATCTTTCCCGCATGACTAAGGGCGAATTTGAACTGATTAAAATAGACAAGAGTCTTTTGTGGCCATGTTTTAAGAATGATGATACAGAAAACGTTAAAAATGCAAAGATTCTGCTTGAAAATATGATTTCTATGCTCTTAAAGATGGGACGCAAAATTGTTGTAGAAGGAATTGAAACCCAGGAGCAGTATGAATACCTTGCTTCTCAGGGAATTACATACGCTCAGGGCTTCTATTTCAGTAAGCCTGTTCCTGCTGCAGACTTCCTGAACTTTATTCGCGAGAAGAATCTTTAGTATTCTTGCTTGCAAGTCCTGCCATTTTACTGAAAGTTTTTTCCAGATATTGTGCTTCTCCTTCAGAAAGGCTGGCGCGGCTTAAAATGCTGCGCCAAAAGTTTTCCATATCTTCGCGGCCGGGCATCTTAAAAAAGCCAATTTTCTGCATATTATCGGTGATTGTTCCAACTGTCTTGTCTATGCGCTCCAGGGTAAGTGGAGTGTAACCCCGGTATTCGCCCTTTTTCTGGGTAAGTGCTTTGCGGAAAAGGTGATAGCTCATAATCTGAACGGCATGGCTTAAGTTCAGCGAGCCAAAATTGTCTGATGAAGGAATTGTAACCCCAAGATTGCATTCATCCAGCTGCTCGTCTGTGAGCCCTGTGCGTTCGTTTCCAAAAATAACTGCAACTTTTGCGCCTGAGGTCGTGGTGGGTGAGCCTGTTGAAACCACTGTGCTTCCTGCAGGCGCCCCTGTAATGTCATCTGCCATTTCTGCAAATTCTTCCGGCAGCAAAAGTTTCCCTCTTTTTTTTCCGCGTCGTCTTGTGGTTCCGGCGCAAATGGAACAATCAGCAGTTGCTTCTGTAATTGAATTGTAGAACTTTGCCTTATCAAAAATAGGGCCTGCGTGAATTGCCAGCACGTGAATGTGCTCAATGTCATAATTTGCCTTGTCGCCTACAATGCGCAGTTCGCTTATATCATTATTTGCCATGGCGCGGCAGGCTGCCCCAATATTTCTAGATTCGTCCGGATGGTCCAGTACAATTACAATGTTTGAAAGCTTCATAGGGGAAATTATAGAAAAAAAAACGCTCTGTGGCAAATACACAGAGCGTTTTGTATTTTATTTTGATTTTTTCAACAATCTTAGACTGTTCAAAACTGCGAGGATTGTAACGCCAACATCGCCGAATACCGCAATCCACATGTTTGAAATACCCAGGGCACTTAAGATAAGGATGGCGCCTTTAATTCCAAGAGCGCCGTAAAGGTTTTCGTAAACTACGCGGAGGGTGCGGCGGCTGATTTTAATTCCGTCTACAATCTTAGAAGGTTTATCTTCCATGATGATTATGTCTGCAGCTTCGATAGCGGCATCGCTTCCCATAGAACCCATTGCAATGCCGGCATCAGCGCGGGCAAGAACTGGTGCGTCGTTTATACCGTCACCTGCAAAAATAAGTGTTCCGCGCTTTTTGCCGCCCTTTGAAAGGTCTGCAAGCAGTTCTTCTACCTTAGCAAGTTTGTCTGCACTGAGCAGCTGACCAAAGGCCTTTTTGAGCCCGAGTTTTGCAGCTACCGTGTGAGCGGCGCGTTCATTGTCGCCGGTGAGCATTACAACATTTTCTACGCCGATTTTATGAAGACCTTCAACGGTTGCCTGTGAATCATCTTTAATTTCATCACTGATAACGATGTGTCCGCTGTATTTTCCTTCACTTGCAACATGAATTACAGTGCCGTCCTGGTGTTCTGCGCACTCGTTATATGCAATGCCAAACTGATCCATCAGTTTTGTGTTTCCTGCCAGAACTTCCTTGCCGTTTACAAGTGCCTTAATTCCCTTGCCGGCAATTTCTTCTACGTTTTCAAGCTTTACGTTGTCGCAGCACTTGTCGTGGTGAGCGGCCTTGAGTGAAGCCGAAATTGGATGTGTAGAGAACATTTCTGTGTGAGTTGCCAGTGCAAGCAATTCTGTTTCTGTAATCGATGAATCTGTTGCGTGAATATGAGTTACAACAAAGTTTCCTTTTGTAAGGGTGCCTGTTTTGTCGAATACGGCAGTTTTTGTACGTCCTAGTGCTTCAAGGTAAACGCTTCCCTTAATCAGGATTCCCTGGCGGGCAGCAGCTGTAATTCCGCCGCAGAATGACAGTGGAATAGAAATTACAAGTGCGCATGGGCAGCTTACTACAAGGAACATAAGGGCTCGGTATACCCATGTGCTCCAGTTTTCCTGCCAGCCCCAGTTTCCGCTTGTAAAGCCGATGATTACGCTTGGGATGATGGCAAGTGCAAGTGCCGAGTAAACAACAATTGGCGTATAAACGCGGGCAAAGCGGGTAACAAACTGTTCTGACTTTGTCTTGTTTTCGGTGGCATTTTCTACAAGGTTCAAGATGCGTGAAAGTGCAGAGTCTCCTGCGTGGCGGGTTGTGCGGATTTCAAGAACTCCCTGTTTGTTGATTGAACCAGAAAGAACTTCGCTTCCAATTCCCACATGCTGAGGAATACTTTCGCCTGTAAGGGCTGATGTATCAATAAAACTGTCGCCGTCTACGACTACGCCGTCAATTGGGATGCGGTCACCAGGTTTTACAATGATTACAGAGTCAGTTTCTACTTCGTCTGGGCTAACTTCGCGGGTTTCACCGTTGATTTTAACGGTCGCGTGATCCGGGCGGAGTTTTGCAATTTCTTCGATTGAATCTCGCGATTTATCAACTGCGTAATCTTCAAACTTTTCACCAACTTGATAGAGAATCATGATGGCAACTGCTTCTTCGTATTTTCCAAGGAGGATTGCTCCAATGGAAGAAACTGACATAAGGAAGGCTTCGTCCATGAGTTCGCCGTGAATAAGGTTGGAAACTGCGCCAATTACAATGTCTTTACCTGTGATGATGTAGGCACCAAAGTAAAGCAGCATGCAAAGACCATGATGAATAAGGTCTGCTTTTGGAAGATTAGGCAGCCAGTTTTCAAGAGGCAGGTGTTCAAGCACAAGGCCTAAAACAAACATTACTGCTGCAAGAATAAGCTGTTTTACGGTAAGTTCGCCTTCTTCTCCATGTTCGCCATGTTCATGGCTGTGGGAATGACCGTGCTCATGCCCGCAGCCACAAGAGCAGCCTCCGTGCTTGTGTTCATGGTGATGGTGGCCATGCCCTTCATGCTCGTGGTGCCCACACTCGCAGTGGTCATTGTCATGATGATGTTCATGTTCTTCATGATGACCACACTCACAGTGTTCGTGTTCATGCTTATGTTCATGCTCGTGGTGGTGCTCTTCGTGCGAATGTTCAAGTTCTTCTATTTCTTCTTTCATATCTACATCTCCTGTTTAAGTTCTAATATATGGTCCAGCCCGCATTCCAGAATGCTTTTTACATGCTCATCTGCAAGGCTGTAGTAAATTACTTTTCCTTCACGCTTTGTGCGAACCAAATCAGATTCCCGCAAAGTCCTCAACTGATGCGAAACTGCAGAAACCGACATTCCAAGCAGAGCCGAAATATCGCATACGCAAAGTTCGCTTTTATCAAGCGCATAAAGAATCTTTACGCGCGTGGTATCACCAAAAATCTTATAAAAGTCCGAAAGGTCAAAAAGCACTTCATCAGCAGGAAAAGTCTGCTTAACAGCCGCAACTTTTTCCTCGTGAATTACTTCGCCTTCACATGTCTCAATATTTTTCATAATTCTCCTGAAATAAAAAAAGGATATTATTTGAATGATTGCTCAATTGAACAACCGTTCAAATAATATCCTCATTTGAGCATTTGTGCAAGTGTTTTTTTATTTATTTCTTCCCCAGCACCGTGAAATCCTGTGCTTCGTTGCAGAAAACAATGCCGCTGCCGGCTTCGGCGAAGCAGGGGAGGGCGGTGATGGCGCTGACGATGGCGTCTTTTTTGTCTGATGGAACCAGAATCATGAGCATGTCTTTTTCTGGGACAATTTTCATGCCAAAAAAGGCGGCGTCGCCTTCCTTTGCGGTTCCGCGGGCGCTGATGATGGTTCCGCCGCCGGCGCCTGCCTTGCGTGCAGCTGCCATTGCGTCTTCGGCATAGCCCTTGTTTACAATTACGTTTATCATCTGATATGAACTGCCTGCCATTTTTTCGCCTCCTTTATTGTCCGATTCCATGTTTATATCTGTATTACCTGCTTTTACAAAAGTTCCTGTCTGCAGTGTAAATAAAACTCCAAAATGTTTTTTAGACTCCGACGCAGAGATAATTGCAGTCATCACAGCCGGACACTTTTCTTCTTCCAAAATGATGTAGACAATGTCTTTAGAAGTGTCGCCCAGTCCCAAAAGCTGCAGAACTCCGTTAGAGGCGGTTCCACGCCCCATGGCGATTGTTCCACCCGCCGCACCTGCAGATTTTGCTGCGTTTGAAATTAATTCCCCGCTGTCGTGAGGAACAATACTTACCAAAAGTTTATAGTTCATCAGCTGCCTCCTTTCAGAGTTTTCTTCTGCTTCATTCTAAAGATAATTCCCATAAGCTGAATTGCAATTAGCGGCATCATGGCAACCAGGGCGATTACACCAAAGGAATCTCTTCCGCTGTTACCACTCGCGGCTGCACCCAGGGTAAAAGAAAGTACAAAGGTAGATGTGAGCGGGCCGGAAGCAACTCCGCCTGAGTCAAAAGCAATTCCAGAAAAAAGAGAAGGGCAGAAGAGCATAAGAATCATTGCAAGGGCATAGCCTGGAATCAAAATCAGCTTAAGATTAAAGCCGTTTACCGCCCTCAGCATAGAAAGTCCGATTGCAATTGCAGTGCCCACAGAAAGGAATACCAATAGCACCTTTCTTTTGATTGTACCACCGCTGACCTGCTCAACCTGCTCGCTTAAAACCCAAACTGCCGGTTCTGCACACACGATGATGGCTCCAAGTGCAAGCCCAGTGCAAATCAAAATAACATACCAGATGCCACCCCGGTTAATTGCCAGAGCCCCCAATTTCTGACCAAGTGCAGCGCCCGCTTCAGAAAAGCCACCGTTTACTCCAATCAGAAAAATTGTAAGCCCGATAAAAGCGTATATAAAACCGATTATAATTCTGATAACCTGACGCTTAGTCATTTTAAGAAGGAAAATCTGGAAGATGACAAAAAGTGCAAAAAGAGGCGCTATCGAAATAAGAGCTTCGTGAAATACATGTCCTGTTGCAACTCCAAAGGGACCAAAAATCTGTGCAATCACACTGATTGCTCCATGTCCCCCACTGCCAGCAGAACCTGACAAAGCCACATCCCCCGCAGTCTCAGCCCCCGCAACAAGCTCTCCAGTCAAACTTTCGGCACTACTAGCGCCCCCAAAAGCCCCTCCAGTCCTCAAAATAATAGCGTAAATCAACACCGCCATTACAGGACCTATAGAACAAATGCCCGTAAGACCAAAGCTGTTATCATTATCATCACGAACGGTAGAAACACCAAGACCCAGTGCCATAATAAAAGGAACTGTCATAGGGCCAGTGGTTGCTCCACCGGAATCAAAGGCAATGCCAATAAAACTTCCCGGCGCCGCAAAAGAAATTGCGAACAAAACCACGTATGCAATAAAAAAAGTCCACTTTATAGAAAGATTAAGCACCGTGCGCAGAAGGCCCAGCATAATAAAAAGCCCTACACCGCCCGCAATTACAAAAGTTATAGCAAGTTTATTTACAAAAGGAAAAACGCCCCTTACCTGGTCGCCAAAAACCTGAATGTCAGGTTCTGCGGCAGTAACAATAAAACCAATTACAAAGGCAACGCAAAGAAGCAGACCAAGAGAGCGTTTTTTAGTAAGTTCTGCACCGCAGCGTTCGCCCATAGGCTGAATACCAAGATCCACGCCAAGCAGAAAAATTGTAAGACCTACAATAAGAAAAAGCCCGCCAAGCACAAAGCGAGCGAGCATAAATTTATCTAGAGGAACAAATGTAAAACCAAGAAACAGGACAATCGCCATTACAGGAAGTACAGATATTGCTGTTTCTTTAAGTTTACTCAGAATATTCAAGGCTTACCACCGTGTGACTGTAATTGCAGATGCGATTAAATAAATGCGCTGTAGCCCTTGCGTGCAATGCCGTCGCACCACTGTTTAGCGTAGTGTTTAGCGCCTTCCAAATCGTGGTCGCGGTAGTTTCCGCATTCTGCCTCTGTAGTTGCAGGAATTGGCTTATCCCAAACAGCAACTTTAGAAAGTACATTCATAAAATGATTAGCAATTTCTTCTTCTGTATGTTCACCAAAAATTGTGAAGTAAAAACCTGTTCGGCAACCCATTGGAGATAAATCAATAACTCCAGACATTTCGTCGCGGATATATTCTGCCATCAGGTGTTCCAGAGTGTGAATTGCGCCG
>JAEEGH010028537.1_pt1 | contig 10974 bp, 10 predicted proteins | sample 9134181 | NCBI WGS metagenome assembly JAEEGH01 (sample SAMN16246544, study PRJNA631951) | gut metagenome | biome: gut microbiome; feature: rumen; material: DP-attached | host: Bos | place: Iran: Karaj | collected 2018-10
TCCAACTTGAACTGCTTTGTGTGTTGTTTGTTTTTTCTTGACATAATGAGTTCCTCCTCTTGTATTATATGCTATCTAAGGGATTAACTCATTTTAAAATGTACTAATTAGATGCTAACACTAATCGACTACGATTCAGATATGAACGTAGATGGTGTTTTCGATAAGGAGGAAAGTTTCTTGAGAAACACATAATTCTATTTAAGAGCAATAACGCACCTAAACCAAACCTACCTAGTCATATTGGTGCAGCAATTCTGATTTTTCTCGGAGAAAAGGTTTTGATAGAATTGCGTACAGAAAGTGATCGATGGGCATTTATAGGCGTAGGATTATTTCTTACAGAGGCACTGATGGAATTAACCGCATAAAAAGGCTGGAAATAAACTGCCAAAATTTGCTGGTTTATTTTTGTCGTTTACACAGGAATATGGGGAAATGGAAAAGATGAAAAAAAATATAGATGAAATACTCGAACTTAAACATAAACATTTTAAGTTGTTACACAGATTTATTAAGTCTGTATCCATGAATTTCTATTTAGTTAATTATGATACAGTAAAAAGAAAAGAGAACGAGATTATAAATTTTTATAGAAGTAATTCTTTTACATTAGATGAGTTAGAAGTTAAGTTATTGGAAAAAAAGGCTGCTCAATTTAAATCTAATAATATATCGCTTCCTCTGAAAATATCTTTAATGGCATCTGTCTTATTATACATATTGGTTAATCAGACACCAGTAAAAGAAATTATTGATATACTGAAAAATTTATATGATTCACTTCATGTTAATTCAGATGAAATACTACATGCAATGTTGGAGGACGAATCTTTTGCGGGAAGTATGGCATTATTTGCTATTGAGTTTTTATTGTTGATTATTGGGACAATAATTATTTTTGGTATTTTTGTTATTCTCATATTTAATATAGCAGAGTTTTTTATAGAAAAGCACAATTTAACGCAAGATGCTATTGAACAGTATCATATCGAATATTTAGAAAAACTCATAAATCAAAAGAAGAGAGAAGTATTTGAGAAAAGTGATGATTTGCAATATTGTTTTTACTACGATACAAATTTGGTTTTGATGGTAAAGAATGCTTCTTTCGATAATGTATTAATTATGTTAGAGAAGTGCGTTATAAATAAAAAGGAATGCTCGATTAGAACAGCTCAATACTTGTTTTCTAAACAATCTACATCGTTTTCAATCGAATTACCTGACAATGACTATAAAGAAGGAATAATAGAGGTAATATTGCAAATAAGAACTAGAGTTGAAGGTAGTTTAGAATTTATCTGTGAGAAGAAGAAATTCTATTTAGAGTTAAATAAGATTTACAACAATAGTATTAGACCAAATCTTTATTGCAGTGAATCAACTATCAGAATTATGATGAAAAAAATAGAAGGTAACAGTATCGAATTAGAGATAGTTAACTTCTATGATTCTGATATAGATGTTAATATCTTTAACTTGATGATTAATGGTTCTTTATTTGAGACATTTGGATCATTACATGCCAATGCTAATTCTATTAGTAATGATGTAATTTATCTTAAAGAAAGTGTTGATCCAGAGAAGTATTACAAAGTAAAGGGTGTATATTTCTTGAGTTGTCTATCTGAATCTAAGGTAAAGACTCAAACAATTGATATAGATGAATTTATCAAAAATGAAGTATAGAATATTTTCTATAGATAACTAACAATTAGGAGTAATGCAGAAATGAGAAAAGCCAGAACAGAAAAAGAAAATGCAATCAGGGAGAAGATGCTCGCTGAGCTGTATGATAATAAATACAACCAGTTTATTGGATTTGAAGTAATGGAGATGAGTTCAACATATAGTAAGGCAAGGATCAAGTGTGATGAGAGATTGCATAATACCTATGGAAGTATCCATGGCGGAGCACTGTTGTCTTTTGTTGATGCAATGGCAGGTGCTACAGGTAGTATGAGTGGGTATTATGTTACAACAGTTTCAGCCAATCTGAACTTTCTTTTGCCAGCAGTAAATACTGAATATATATATTGTGAATGCATGAAGTTAAAGACAGGTAAGCATATATTGGTGTTTGATATCAGAGTAACAGATGATGAAGGAAATCTTCTTGATAGTGGAGAGTTTTCATTTTTTGCCAGTAAGGCAGCAGTACTTGATACTAATTTGAAGTTTTCATGATAAATGGGGAGGAAGATGGATAAAGTAAAAGCTATTATCTATGCTTTGTTGGCAGCAGTTTTCTATGCAATAAATGTTCCGGTATCAAAGGTACTGCTTAATTGCGTGGGACCGACTACAATGGCTGCGCTGTTGTATCTTGGGGCAGGAATTGGAATTGGGATAATGTCTTTTTTTAACAAAAAAGATAGAGAGCAGACGGAAAGGTTGTCCAAGAGTGATCTTCCTTTTGTTATTGGAATGATTGTGCTTGATATTGCGGCACCGATATTTCTAATGCTTGGAATCAGGTATGGATCATCTGCCAATGCTTCTCTTCTAGGTAATTTTGAGATAGTGGCAACTACAGTCATTGCGTTGTTTTTGTTTAAAGAGGTGGTTTCGCGCAGATTGTGGATAGCTATAGCACTTATCACTATTTCCAGTGGAATACTTAGTTTAGAGGGAACAGATAGCTTTCAGTTCTCGTATGGTTCATTATTTGTACTTTTGGCGACTGTATGTTGGGGATTTGAGAATAACTGCACGAGGAATATTTCATCCAAAAGCACGTATGAGATTGTAGTGCTGAAAGGGATTTTTTCAGGACTGGGATCTTTGATCATTGCTTTTATCAAGAGGGAGACAATGCCGGGAATGGGCTATATTGCAGCAGCACTTGTCCTTGGATTTGTAGCCTACGGATTGAGTATTTTTTTATATATCAGAGCTCAAAATGTATTGGGCGCAGCCAAGACCAGTGCTTATTATGCTGTGGCACCTTTTGTGGGAGCTTTTTTGGCTTTTGTATTCTTGAGGGAACGCCTGTCAGTGATCTATCTTATAGCGCTGATCATTATGATTGCCGGATCTGCACTTGTAGTTGAAGATACACTTATCAGGCATCATGCACATATCCATACACATACTTTCACGCATACTCATGACGGGTATACGCATACACACACGGTGACACATTCTCATGATCATAATCACTATATAACAGATGGAAAGCATGGCCATCATCATACAAGGAAAGAATTGGAGTGTCTGCCTGGTGCTGTTCACAAGCACTTATAAGTAGCATTATATAAATTGTGTTAAAAAGAGCCGCTGACTCAAGTGAAAAAGGGTCAGCGGCTTGTTTTGTAGAGTATCAGTGGTTGATCAGCTTTGCTTAATCTGAGGTTTCGTTTTCTTCCAGCTCTCTTTTTTCAGCCATGTGCTGAAGGTACCTATCAAACTGTAGCCTTAGAAGTGCGGCTGTTGGTACGGCTATGAGCATTCCTGCTATGCCGCCGAGAGCACCACCGCCTATGAGAGCTGCAACTACCAGGAGCGGATGTACTTCAACGTTATCAGACAATAGTTTTGGGTTTATGATATTACCATCAATGAACATTACAAGTGCAAAGATGATAATGCCTAATATCATTTTGTCAAAAGCTCCTGTAGGCAGACATACTATGACAAGTGTCAGATAGCCGATTATTGGTCCAAGATATGGAATCAGATTGCCTAGTCCTGCAAATACTCCGACTATTATGGCATTTGGAACACCAGCTATTGAGAGTATTACTGTTACGAGCACGCCTACTATAAGAGCATCCGTAAATTGTCCACGAATATATCCTGAAAAGGCTTTGTCTGCATCATTCATGAATTGCTGGAATTTGTCTTCAGCCTTTTTTCCAAAAATAAGACGAAAAGCGCGTCTCCAGTAAGATGCCAAGTGGCTTCTGTCTAATAAAAAGTAGATTGAGAAGATGACACCAAATAGCAGGCCTGAGAAGAAGCTTGTAATGGCATTGGTTGCAGCAGAAACTATATGTGTCATGTTGTCGGTGGAGATATTGTGGGATTCCAGCTGTTGTGCTACAAAATTCCAGATTTCTGTGTAATCATCTTTTAATGTGGCAAAGATGTTTTTTATTGATTCAATATTAAGTGATTCAACATTTTTATAGATTGCAATGGCAATCAATGCAAGTATCAGGAGTATTGCAGCAAAAATGATCAGGAAAGTGAGAAGGACACTGAGAGCCCTTGACCATTTGTGCTCCTTTTTTCTATTGAAAGTTTTTTCAATTTTACTAACTATCGGGTAAAAAAGGTAGCAGATGATGCCGCCTATGATCATGGGTTTAAGCACAGCTGAAAAGATGGCCCAAAGTTTGGCCCAAAATGAACCGCTACTCATAAACAGCACAGCAATTCCGGCAGTCATCAGAATAGTTACTGCAGCATAGATGCATATTTTTAGATATTTTTTATCCAGCTTTTCTACGAATTTGTCCACAATTATCCTCCTTTACATGTCTTGCACATTTATGAGATGGTACCTGATGTAAACGAAAGTCTTTATATTATTATTATGAACATTGCATAAATGTTTTTAAATACTTTTTTGACAAGTTGTAATCAGATATGCCAAGGTCATATAGATTTTGATTAGCTTGTGCATCCATTGCATAAGTTCCCATTGCAAGATGTTTACTTGGAGCAAAAATGAAGGCTTTACCTTCTTTTTCCAATTTATAAGCAAGATGCTGACTCTTGGTATAAGTATTGTGCCTATTATCTAAGCATTTGACTATCTTAGGGAATTTACGACATTTATAACTGTAAAAACGTCTCATGCCTTCAGGCTGTTTTACATAGTCTCTTGGTTTGGATAGTAATACAACTACTTTATCGCATCCGTCTTCAAAAGCTCTTTTGACAGGGATAGAATCAGACACTCCACCATCAAAATATAGATGACCATCTATTTCAACGGGAGCACAGGCTGCTGGAAGCGCAGATGAAGCTTTGATGATACGGTAGTCATCTTTTTTCATGTCTTCTTTATGAAAATAATGAGGTTTGCCACTAACAGCATCTGTTGTAACCAATTCAAATTCCGCAGGGTTGTGGATGAGTGTATCAAAATCCAGCGCGTCAGCACCATCAGAATTGCTCAAAGTTCCGTAAATATAATCCAGACCGAAGAGATTGCGGGTTTTCAGATAGCTTTTTAATCCAAAATAACCAGGCTCTGAAATATGTGTGGTATAGAATCTAAGATTTCGTCCGTACTGCCTGGCCAGATAAGATGCTACGTTGGCACTTCCGGCAGAAACTCCTATACAATAATCAAAATTTATATTATCTTTCAAAAAAGCGTCTAGGATTCCGGCGGAATAAGCGCATTTCATTCCTCCGCCTTCAACGACAAGTCCAATTTTCATAGTAAACCTCTTTACATTTTAAAATATAGATTTTTGCCATTTTATGTCAAAAATCCTGAAAACAAGCCATCTAAAGGCAGCTTCGCTGCAGGGCTTGTTTTCCTCTTGTATCATTTTCTTACGAAAACCGCAGCCAGTGCGGTTTTCTGTTTGAAGTCACAGGAATACATACTTTATTTTAGAATTTGAAATTAAATATCTCAAACCACAATTTTTAGTATTTGGGTAAAAAAAATCTTAATATTAATAGAAAAATTAATCGGGCAAAATTTTATTGACAACAATGAAAAAGTATGAGAATATATCATTCTGTTAGCGCATTCTAACTGAAAAGAGTTATAACGTCATAGAAAAACGCAATATTATAACAACTTTATGTTGCATATTGCTAACTAAAGAATAAAGTATAAGAGGAGAACTATATTTATGAAAAAGAAAATCGTATCAATGCTTACAGCAACTGTTATGGGACTGAGTGTAGTAGCATGTGGAACAGCGCAGACTGAGAGTGTTTCTGAGGAGAGCACAGCTGCAACTGAAGACAGCGTATCAGAAGCTAGTGCTGATGTTAATGAATCTGCAGAAGATACAAGCAGTGAAGCTGCTACAGCAGAAGAGAGTGATGTAGCTGATGCACAGTTCCCTATGACTATCACACATGGTCTTGGAGAGACAGTGATCGAGAGTAAGCCTGAAAGCGTTGTTGCCATTGGCTGGGGCAATCCAGATGTACCTCTTGCTCTTGGAATTGTACCTACTGGTATATCTGAAGCAAACTTTGGACCAAGAGATGAGAACGGACTGCTTGCATGGACAGCAGAGGCTTTTGAAGAGCTTGGCGTAGAGCCAAATGTTTTTGATGATACAGACGGATGGGATTACGAAGCAATTGCTGATTGCAATCCTGATGTTATCCTTGCAGCATACTCAGGTCTTAGCCAGGAAGAGTATGACAGACTCAGTGAGATTGCACCTGTTGTTGCCTATCCTGAAATCGCTTGGACTACAACATGGCAGGAAGAGACTATCAATGATGCAACAGCACTTGGTCTTGAAGCAGAGGGAAGAGCTCTTGTAGAAGAAACAGAAGCTCTTATTGCAGAAAAGCTTGAAGATTATCCTGAGCTTGAAGGCAAGAAAGTGGCTTTCTTCTGGCTTTCAGAGGATGATCTTGGAACATTCTATATCTATACAAACAATGATCCTAGAGCAGCTTTTCTTGGAGACCTTGGATTTGTAACTCCAGATAGTGTAACAGCTCTTATTGATGATCCAACAGCTTTCTCAATTACAGTAAGTGCTGAGAATGCAGATCTTCTTGATGATATTGATATCATCATCACATATGGAACAGAGTCACTTGTAACTGCAATACAGGCAGATGGAAGATTTGCCAACATTCCTGCAGTTCAGAATGGAGCATTTGTATTGCTTGATTCTAACGACGCTCTTGCAGCAGCAAGTACACCAACAGTTCTTTCTATTCCTTATTGCATTGATGATTATCTTGCAGCACTTAACGAAGCTGCTGAAAAGATACAGTAAAGTGGAAATGTGTAAAAACGTTGAGACTTTTTGAATTTGGTACAAGAAAACTACAATTGATTTAAATACCAAGTTCAGGAATGACATTATTAGAGACGCAATTTATGAATCTTGAAACTAACAAAAAATATAAGTTAATAATCAGTCTGATATTAGAAGTAATATTTGTCATTGCAGGAATATTTTTATCTATTGCTTATGGCAGTAAAAGCATTCCTCTAAGTGATATAGCGGGATATTTCCTGGGAAGTAATGATGATGCGTTTCAAATAGCAGTTATCTCAGCCAGAATTCCAAGAACAGTCTTTGGGCTTCTGGCTGGAGCTGCGCTTGGAGTGTCTGGTGCTCTGATGCAGTCTATTACAAGAAATCCTATTGCTGATCCAAGTATATTGGGTGTAAATACAGGGGCATCTTTGATGGTTGTAATTGGCATAGCGTATCTGGGTATTTCTTCTGGCATAGAGCTGATAGGTCTGTCGTTTGTTGGAGCGCTTCTCACAGCTTTTTTTGTCTATGCAATTGCATCTGTGGGATATGGCGGAGCCAATTCTATTAAGCTGGCGCTGGCCGGAGCAGCTGTTTCTACGGCGCTTGGAGCTCTTGTAAATACTATAATGCTGCCTGATTCACAGGTGATGAAGGAATTTAGATTCTGGCAGGTGGGTAGTATAAGCGGAGCTACATGGGAAGATGTAAGGCTGCTCATACCATTTTTTATCATAGGAATTGTATTTGCGGTAGCATGCTCATCAGCGCTGAATGCTCTTTCCCTTGGGGATGAGATGGCTGTGTCCCTTGGTGTAAAAGTAGGACAGATAAGGATAGTATCAGCTGTTGCAGGAGTGCTGTTATGTGCTGCTGTTACTGCACTTGCGGGACCTATCGGATTTGTAGGACTGATGATGCCACATATTGTCAGACAGCTGATTGGAAATGATATGAGGATCATAGTGCCTATGTCAGCAATCGGTGGAGCCGGACTTCTGACTTTTTCTGATGTGCTTGGAAGAGTGCTGGGTCGCCCTGGCGAGTTAGAGGTTGGAATAATAACTGCAATCGTAGGTGCACCTGTTTTTATATGGATAGTATGGAAAACAAAGGCCAGAAGCATCTGACATATATTGAATCGGAAGTGAATTTAAGAAAAAAATTAAGAGACATTGTATATGACATGTAAGGAATTAGAGGATAACTTAAGAAAAATATATAAGAGACAGTGGATAAGAACCGCCGCGTGTTTGTCGCTATTTGTGGTGATCATCGTGGTTCTTGGTGTTCTGATGATGACTCTTGGTAATACCAACTATTCATTAAAAGAGGTAGTGCAGTATCTTTTTAGTGATGAGACTAAAGGCGGAGCTTATACAATAAAGACATTACGACTGCCAAAGTTGATAGTTGGTGGTCTTGCAGGTTTTGCATTTGGAATATCAGGATATACTTTTCAGAGTCTTCTTAGGAATCCACTGGCATCACCAGATATTATCGGTGTTACAGCTGGCTCATCTGCAGCGGCAGTTTTTTGCATCCTGATATTGGGAATAAGCGGAACTGCGGCGTCGGTCTTTGCAGTGGTTGCAGGACTTGTGGTGACTGGATTGATACTTCTTTTGTCTGGAAAAGGAAAGTCATTTAGTAGCAGGATGATACTGATCGGAATAGGATTTCAGGCGATACTTAATGCACTGATATCATGGATGCTGTTGATCGGCTCCGAGTATGATGTTGGAACAGCGCTTAGATGGCTGCGTGGAAGTCTTAATTCCGTGCAGATGTCGGATGTGCCTGTAACTCTTGTGGTAACAGTGATCGCGTCAGGACTTCTATTTGTATGCAATAGATACCTGAGGATGATGCAGCTTGGAGATGAGTATGCCAAGGCTCTTGGAGTGCCGCTTACCGCCACTAGGGTGTGCTGCATGGTCTGTGCCCTGATCCTGAGCGCCGTTGCAACAGCTGCAACTGGACCTATCGCTTCTGTGGCTTTTTTGTCTGGACCAATTGCTCAGAGGATGTTGCGAAATAGTTCGGGAACTATGGTCTTATCGGGGCTTGTAGGAACGATACTTGTATATGCATCTGAACTTGTAAGCAAAAATGTTTTTACAACAAGCTATCCGGTGGGAGTGATCACAGGACTCTTAGGTGCACCGTATCTATTGTTTTTGTTGTTAAACCTTAATAAAAAAGGAGAAAAGATCTGATGAGTGAAATTGCTTTAAGCCATGATTTTTATGCTGAGAAGATCAGCACTGGATATGAAGACAGGCTTATTTTAAAAGATATGAATATAACGATCCCTGCCGGAAAGTTTAGTGTATTGATCGGACCTAACGGCTGTGGCAAGTCTACCCTTCTTAAGAGCTTTGCAAGGCTCCTGAAGCCTAAAAATGGCGATGTGATACTTGATGGAAAATCAATCTATGAGCTGCCGACGCAGCTCCTTGCCAAGCATATAGGCCTTCTTCCACAGTCTCCTATAGTTCCTGCAGGCATTACAGTGGCAGATCTTGTATCAAGAGGTAGATTTCCGTATCAGACTCTTTTTGGTCAGCTGAGAAAAGAGGATTATGAAGCCATCGCAATTGCTATGGAGGCCATGGGAATAACAGATCTGGCAGATAAGAGCGTAGATTCATTATCTGGCGGTCAGAGACAGAGAGTGTGGATTGCCCTTGTACTGGCTCAGGATACTGATATTTTGTTACTTGATGAGCCGACTACTTATCTTGATATTGCTTATCAGGTCGAGATCCTGGATTGTCTGGCAAAATTAAATAAGATTAAGAAGACCACCATTGTGGCTATTCTCCATGACATCAATCTGTCCATCAGATATGCGGATCATATTTTTGCCATGAAAAAAGGAGAGCTCATAGCGGAAGGTAATCCCAAGGATATCATCACGCCAGAGCTCATGCGCACTATTTATGGTATGGAGAGTACTATCATAACTGATCCTGAAACTGGAGATCCTTACGTGATACCGCGAAGCAAGGTTGGGTGAGTCAGAGGTGACTCACCCGGTTCTTCATTTCAGGAATTTGAATTCTCAAATTCTTTCTTTTCGTTTTTGATTTCCCAATGTATAAGGAAGGTGAGGACACCTCTAAGGAGTATGATGGCGCCAAGGATACCTAGTTCAGCCCATTCGCGGACAACGACGGTTCTGAGGACCTCGCCGCCAAGCTTAAATTCAAGAGCAAGGGCAATTCCTTGAGCGAGGTTAAGGCGGACTTTATTGTCTTTTCTGACCCATCCGACGAAACTTTTGATGGCAGTGTAGACCAATATGGTCACGCCAAAAAGTTCCATGATGATAGTACATAATTCAACTATGTAGCGAAGATATGTATTACAGAATAAGATAAAAGATTCCATGGCATTTCCTCCTTGATTTCTTTATCTAATTATAAGCTAGACTTACACGTAATAACAATAATAATACTATTATTACAATACCTTTTTCACGCAAAATAGAAATAATTAAAGCTCGCATCATATTTTAGCTTAAGCAAAATATGATACGAGCCTTGGGGAACAGTAAGTGTATGCTGAAATAAGGTTATTTTATTTTCTTTAGCTGGCATATTCCCTGGGTCATGGTGCCCATAGGGCAGAAAGTGCACCAGGTCCTTGGCCGGTACAGCACCATCACGATCAGGCCTATAAGTGTGGATGTGAGCATCAGGCTATAGAAACCATAGCTAAACTGCGTAACCCATTCAGGAACTGAAGTTGCAGTGTAAGCCCATGCCCACGGCACTTTGAAAGTCCAGAACAGTTTTACAACTGTTTTTAGTGAAGCACCTGCAAATACAAGATATGTCTGATAGACCATATTTCCAAACATTGTCATGAAGAATGCAAGGAAGCCATATCTAAACCATTTAGAATACAGCCATTTTGGTGCAACTCTCTTGACTGTTTTTTTGCCTTTTTTTCTGGTAAAAAAAGTTGGAAGAACTGCAAATAATTTGCCTCGACCGCAGTATCTGTTGCAAAACGCTTTATTTCCTTTTACTAC
>JAEEGH010028538.1_pt1 | contig 10974 bp, 6 predicted proteins | sample 9134181 | NCBI WGS metagenome assembly JAEEGH01 (sample SAMN16246544, study PRJNA631951) | gut metagenome | biome: gut microbiome; feature: rumen; material: DP-attached | host: Bos | place: Iran: Karaj | collected 2018-10
CGCAAAAGCGTCCGCCGGCTTTGCAAAGAATTTAAGGCACGATATTTTCAGTAAAATACAAACTTTTTCGTTTGAAAATATAGATAATTTCTCGTCCACGTCGCTTGTTACGAGAATGACGACCGACGTTACCAACGTGCAGATGGCGTTCATGTTTACGATACGCATCGCGGTACGCTCGCCGCTGCTGCTTACTTTTTCGATAATCATGGCGTTTATCATGGGCGGAAAGCTTGCGCTTTCGTTTGTGGTAATCGTGCCGTTTCTTGCGACGGGGCTTATTCTGGTCGCAAAATTTGCAATGCCCGCTTTTTCGCGCGTTTTCAAAAAATATGATAAACTCAACGAATCCATTGAAGAAAACGTCAGGGGAATGCGCGTCGTAAAGGGTTTTTCGAGAGAAGAATACGAAAAAAAGAAGTTTTTTAACGCGGCGGAGGATATACGCAAAAACTTCACCAAAGCCGAAAGAATCGTGGCACTTAACGGCCCGATGATGCAGATCTGCATATATTTCAATATGATTTTCGTGCTTTTCGTCGGCTCAAAACTTATTATAACGAGCGGCGGAAACATAATCGGAGTCGGAGAAATATCAGCCATGCTCAATTACGGAATTATGGTGCTCATGCAGCTTATGGCAATGTCTTTTGTGTTCGTTATGATAACGATAGCAAGAGAATCCGCAAAGCGTATTGTTGAAGTGCTTTCGGCAGTGCCGACCATAGTCAGCGCGGAAAATTCGGTGAAAACCGTTGCCGACGGCTCGGTTGACTTTGAAAACGTAAGCTTCAAATATTCCAAAGGCGCGAGAAAAGCAACGCTTTCCGACGTAAATCTGCATATCGATTCCGGCATGACGGTCGGAATTCTCGGCGGCACGGGCGCGGGAAAATCAATTCTCGTGCAGTTAATTCCGCGTCTTTACGATACCCTTGGCGGAAAAGTGTCGGTAGGGGGCGTTGACGTAAAGGATTACGACCTTGACGTCCTTCGTGAGTCCGTCGCGGTAGTTTTGCAGAAAAATCTGCTGTTTTCGGGCACGATAAAGGAAAATCTCAAATGGGGCAACGAAAATGCAACGGATGAGGAGATATTCGAGGCGTGCAGACTTGCGCAGGCGGATGAATTTATAAGGAGCTTTCCCGACGGATACGATACGAAAATAGAGCAGGGAGGCACAAACGTGTCGGGCGGTCAGAAACAGAGACTGTGTATTGCAAGAGCGCTGCTCAAAAAGCCGAAAATACTCATTCTTGACGACTCGACAAGCGCCATTGACACCAAAACCGACGCAAAACTGCGCGACAGCTTTGAAAAGTACATACCCGAAACTACGAAAATAATAATCGCTCAGCGTGTGTCGTCTGTTGAAAAAGCGGATATGATAATCGTCATGGATAACGGAAGAATAACCGATACGGGAACGCATAAGGAATTGCTTGAAAGATGCGATATCTATAAGGAAATTTATTTCCAGCAGACAAACGGAGGAAAGAACGTTGAATAAGAATACTCAATCATTGAAAAAAGATGAACGTTCCGAAAATCCGAAGTTCAGCTTCAAGACGCTTGCAAGACTCATATCGCTTTTGTTCAAATTTCAGCCCGCAAGAGCGACCGTGGTTTTGCTGTTCATAGTGCTGTCGGCGTTCGTGTCGTCGATACCGTCGATATTCGTGCAGAAGGTGCTTAAAGTCGTAACCGACAGCCTTGAAGGCGCGTCTTACGACTTGTCGGCAATCGACTGGAACGCGGCGAAAACGCAGATAGTGCCGCTTCTTATAATACTTGCGTCGTTGTATTTCATTTCGATTATATTTGTTACGCTTTATAATCAGCTGGGCGTAATAATGACTCAGAAATTCATATCGGCGCTCAGGGTAAAAATGTTCAACGGAATGCAGAATCTTCCGATAAGATATTTCGACACTCATAAGCACGGCGATATAATGAGCCATTATACAAACGATATAGATACGCTCAGAGAACTTATGATGAGCGCGTTTCCCGCGATAATACAGTCGGCCGTGATAATATCGACGGTGCTGTTCCTGATGCTGTGGTTCAGCGTGTGGATGACGCTTGTCGTGGCGCTCGGAATTGCAGCCATGCTGCTTATATCCAAAACGGTAACCAACGGCGCGTCAAAGTATTTCAGGGCGCAGCAGAAGGCCATGGGCAGAATCGAGGGCTACATACAGGAAATAATGAACGGCGAAAAGGTCGTAAAGGTCTTCAACCGCGAAGAAAACGTCAAAAAGGACTTTGACGAGGTAAACGGCGAATGGTATAAGGTAAGCTTTAGGGCTCACGCGTTCGCAAGCGTGCTCGCACCCATAATACTCAATATCGGAAACGTGCTTTACGTGCTCTGCGCGACGGCGGGCGGAATATTCATTCTTAATCAGGTGCCGAATATAGGCATAAAAAGCCTGTTTTACGGAATAAGCGTACTCGGTATAGACGTGCTTGTGCCGTTTATGAGCATGACAAAACAGTTTACCGGCAACGTAAATAACGCGTCTCAGCAGATAAACCAGATAGAGACGGGAATGGCGGGAGCGGAGCGTATATTTGCGCTTATGGACGAGAAGAGCGAAACCGACGACGGATACGTAACGCTTGTCAACGCGAAAACCGATGAAAACGGAAATATAACGGAAAGCGCGGAAAGAACGGATAAATGGGCGTGGCGGCACCCGCATTCCGACGGAACCGTAACCTATACGCCGCTGCTCGGGGACGTAACGGTAAACGAAGTCGATTTTTCGTATGACGGTGAAAAAGAAGTCCTGCACGATATATCCGTATACGCAAAACCGGGGCAGAAGGTTGCGTTCGTGGGCGCAACGGGCGCCGGCAAAACGACGATTGCAAACCTTCTCAACAGGTACTACGATATTGCCGACGGAAAAATAAGATATGACGGAATAAATATAAATAAAATCAAAAAATCAGATTTGAGACGCTCTTTGGGAATAGTTTTGCAGGAAACGAACCTGTTTTCCGGCACGATTATGGAAAATATCCGCTACGGAAGACTTGACGCCACGGATGAGGAATGCGAAAACGCGGCGAAGCTTGCGGGCGCCGACGATTTCATCTTAAGGCTCCCGAAGGGGTATGAAACCGTTCTTACAAATAACGGCGCAAATCTTTCGCAGGGGCAGAGACAGCTTCTTGCAATAGCGCGGGTTGCCGTCGCCGATCCGCCCGTAATGATTCTCGACGAAGCGACGTCGTCTATCGACACGCGAACGGAAGCCATTGTTCAGAGGGGAATGGATAAGCTCATGGAGGGAAGAACGGTGTTCGTAATCGCTCACAGACTCTCCACTATAATGAATTCCGACGTAATAATGGTACTCGACCACGGCAGGATAATCGAAAGAGGAGACCACGAAAAACTGCTTTCGGAAAAGGGAGTTTACTACCAGCTTTATACGGGCGCGTTCGAACTCGAATAAATTTGTTAAAAAGGAGATAATATATTAACGCACTTTGTAACATAATAATAAATATGTAATTGTTATGTTCTGAAAGCATTATGGAGGATTTATGGAAAACTTTGTAAAAATCATTGAAGACGTAAACTCAGTCGTAAACGGCTTTGCCTGGGGCCCGATAATGCTCGTCCTTCTGGTAGGCACGGGAATTTATTTAAGCATAAGAACCGGATTTATCCAGATAACGAAATTCGGGTACATTTTCAAAAGCACCGTAGGTTCTCTGTTCAAGAAAAGGGCTAAGGACGACGGAGTAAACCTCTCGCCGTTCCAGGCGGTAACCACCGCTCTTGCGGGCACGGTAGGAACCGGAAACATAGCGGGCGTTACGGGAGCGCTTTTCGTAGGCGGTCCGGGCGCACTGTTCTGGATGTGGATTTCCGCATTTTTCGGAATGTGCACCAAATTTTCCGAAATAACGCTTGCAATGAAATATAGGGAAAAAGATGAAAAAGGCTTTTTCCACGGCGGTCCGATGTATTATATAACGCACGGCCTCGGTAATGGCTGGAAATGGCTGTCGGTAATATTTGCCGCACTCGGCGGTCTTGCATGCTTCGGCATAGGAAACATCGCGCAGTCGAGCGAAATTTCGGGCGCGGTTCTCGGACTTATAAACGTTGATGCCGCGGATCCCAAAGCAAATACAATAAAGCTTATCGTAGGTATTGCGCTCGCCGTGCTTGTTGCGATAGTCGTAATAGGCGGAGCAAAGAGAATAGGCACGGTAACCTCCTACCTCGTTCCGGTAATGTCGATTTTCTATATTGTTGCAGGTATTGTGCTTATCGTTATGCGAATAAGCGATCTTCCCGCGGCATTCGGACAGATTTTTTCCGAAGCGTTCTCACTTCGCTCGATAGGCGGCGGTATTTTCGGATACGTAATAATGAACGCGATAAAGCAGGGCTTTGCGAGAGGCGTTTTCTCAAACGAAGCAGGTCTCGGTTCGGCTCCTATAGCTCACGCGTCATCTTCGACGGAAGAACCGGTTGAACAGGCAATGTGGGGCGTGTTCGAAGTGTTTGTGGATACGATAGTTATCTGCTCGATTACCGGTCTTGCCGTAATTCTCTCAGGCGTCCTGAATACGGAAGGCGGCCTTAGCGCGTTCGCGTCAAAGGGCGTTGCCGTGGCAGCCGCGTTCAACAGCATTCTCCCCGGAACGCTCGGCGGATTTATAATACAGCTGAGCATACTGTTCTTCGCACTGTCGACAATTCTCGGCTGGTGCTTCTACGGAGAAACCTGCTGGGCATACCTCACAAAAAACAATAAAATTGCCGATATGATATTCAAAGTAGTGTTCATTTTAGTATGCGTTCTCGGTGCAACGGGCTCCGGTACGCTCATGTGGGACCTTTCGGACACCTTCAACGGACTGATGGCAATACCTAACCTCGTAGCACTCCTGCTCCTTAGCGGCGTTGTTGCAAAGGAAACGAAAAAGTATTTTTCCGAGCATAAAAAACAGAAATAATAAAGTAAAATAAAAAAGCTCTCACATCGTGAGAGCTTTTTTTCATTATTTAAGGGGAATTCTTATAACCTTTTTGCCCTTGATGCTTTCGTTTTCGATGGAGTTTTCACTTTTGATTACCGAAACGGGGACCTCGTATTTTTTGCCGATTTCCCATAACGTGTCGTCGGGATCGGGATAGTATAATACGTATTCGTTTCTCCTTTGCGGCTTGGGAGCGTCGTAGTTTACGGAAAAATCGCTTATCGCGTTGATTTTATCCTTTTCAAGAATAACTCCTTTGACGTTTGCTTCGGCGTTTACGGATATTTCACCGTTTTTCAGAATTGCGTCGCAGAAGAGAAGTTCGCATTCGGTAAGAATTTTTCTGTCGGAAGACGGCAGTTCTGCGCTTTGTATCTGAGTGCGTATCGGAACCGAGCCGGATACGTAACGCACGTCGCCCTTTTCATCGACGCCGCTTGCCGAAACGAAGAGCTTTCCCGTAAATAAAAGTTTGTCTTCCGATGTTTCGGTGCCCGACGACAGAATCCTTGCATGAACAGAGTTTATATTTACAAGAGGAACCGAATCATAGTGAATGGAGCCGTTTATTGCGCATTTTTCGTCAAATACGCCAAAAAGCTTTTCATAAAAATAAGGCGCGCTCTTGATTTCGCAGTCGTAAAGCGGGGAATAACCGTCGTCAACGTATTCTTTCTCAACGCTGAAAAATACGTCGAATGAGGCTGAATACTTCATATTTACGTTTATTATCCTGCTTTCTCCGTAAGGGTCGAAGGACGGGCCGCAGTCATATTCCAAAAGAAACATTTTGGCAAGAACGGCGGAGTTGTCGGGAATACCGGGAGCTTCGACCGAGCCTTCCACGGGAAATTCCTTTGAGAAATAGACGTAATTTACCGCGTCTTTAGAATCATTTTGGTTTTGCTCGCGGTAAACGCAGTTAAAAACAGCTTTTGCGCGGTATTTCAACATTTCGTTCGAAACGAGGGCGCTTTGCGTGCAGAGATTAAGGCTGCTGTCGGCGATTTCGGCAACAGGCGGCATATTTTCATCTACGGTAAACTCAAAAGAAAGGCTTTCGGGAAAATCAAAGAAAACCTCGTGTTCAGACGGCAAAATCTTTTCGGAATGTAAAAGTGCGTCCGAGATTTCTTCGGGATTAAAGAGAGAAACGCCGTCTTTTGCGTAAATTTCGGCGCAGACCGAGTTTCCGACAGTGATTTCAAAGCTCCTCGGGTTTTTTTGCTTTGCCGAGACAAAAGTACAAACCGCGGAAACAAAAGGAAGCGCGTTTTCTTCGGTAATTCCCTTCGTTTCAACGGATTTTTCCTTTGAAAACGGGTAAGAAACGCTTTTTATGTAGCCGTTCTGCTCTGAAATATAGGCGATTTTAACGTTCGTGTTTACGGTAAATTTCAAAAAACCGTCTTGCAAAATAACGTCCGAAACAAAAGAAAAACCGTCGGCTCCCAAAATTCTCGAGGAACTCTGAGCAAAGTCGGGAAGGGAAAAGTCGCAGGTATCTTTATATTCCGTTCGGCTGCGGAATATTGCCGAACAAGCGGGAAGACTGAATTTGTCCATAAAAAAACTCCTTTGCATATAAACTTGTTACAATATATGCAAAGGAATAAAACTATATTCCATCAGCTTTTATCGCGAATGAATAATTTGAGAAAAGCCCTTATAAATCCGGGCGGCTTCAATAATACTATTTTCAATAAACTCACCCTCTCTGACATTTAAAGGCAATAAATCCCGCGAGAATAAGAAGAACAGCCTCTATGCAAACGACGATAAGAGACGGAAGAAATGATGCAATGAGAATCCCGAAACCGATGCACAGGACGCCCACACCGAGAAGGGCGGTTATGTTTTTCAAAACAATCACTCCTTATTTTTCGCTTAATGTATAATATGCCGGAAAGTCAAATATGTTTCATAATTTACAAAATATTATAGACTTGAAGGCATATAAAGAATAAAATAATGGTACAAAAAACGATGAAGGAAAAAAGAAATGTCGATACTGAATAATATATTCGGAAACACTAAAAGCAAAAAAGAGTCTCTCGTTGCGGAAACCTTCAAAAAGCTGCCCGATTTGTATACCGAAAGGCTGAAGCTCTGTAAAATCACCGAGGATTTCGCTGAGGATATGTACGAATATTCGTCGGACAGCGAGGTAACGAAATATCTTACGTGGTATCCGCATTCGAGTATAACCGAAACGAAGCATTACCTTAAAATACTGCAGAAAAAGTATGCGGAAGGCGTTTTTCACGATTTCGGAGTCGTACTGAGAGAAAACGGTAAATTCATCGGCACGTGCGGATATACGACGATAAATTATAAAGAAAACACCGCCGAAATCGGCTACGTGCTTTCAAAAAAATACTGGGGACAGAACCTCATGCCCGAGGCGGTAAAAGAGGTCATGAAGTTCGGCTTTGAAAAATTCGGCTTTTCGGGCTATAACGCCAAATGTATGGAGGGCAACGACGCGTCGCAGAAGGTGATGATAAAGTGCGGAATGACGTTTGAGGGCATGTACAGACGTTCCATGTATATAAAAGGGGAATTCAAAAATATCATAGTCTATACGATAACAAAGGAGCAGTTTGAAGAAAAATTCGCGGATGAAACGTAATTGCTCCGCATAAAAATCGATTTTTTGGCAAAAATACGTTTGCAATGCAAAATTTGCAAAAAAGGAGATTGATTTTTATGTCAAAGAACAAGAACAGAAAAAACGAAAGCGAAAACTACGGTAAAAACAACGCGCAGACCACGGCAGAAAATAAAAAGGGCGGCGAAAACAACGCCGAAAATAAGAAGCGAGATACAGCAAAAGGTTAAAATCAAATCCGACGCTATAAAGCGTCGGATTTCTCTTTATATGAGTCCGTATTTCAATTTTACGCGTTCAAGCTTTTCAATCATCGGCTCGGATATGAACCAAAGGAAAAAGGCGCTTGAGAGGGCATGCACAAAGTCGACGGGTATTCCCGACGCAAACGACGCGATTATCATCTCGGGAGACGACGCGTCGGTCATCATTAAAAGAGCCGCAACATTCATAATTCCGCCGTATATCACAAACGTCGTAATAAATCCGAAAACAGTAAGCGAAATGCGCGTTTTCTTGATAAGATTTTTTCTGAAAACAGTTCCCGCAAGAAAACCTATGATTCCGAACGCAAACATCTGCCACGGCGTCCATGGACCCTGCCCGAAAAAATAATTCGATACGAACGCCGAAATCGCACCCACCATAAAGCCCGACTCAGAGCCGAAACATATTCCTGAAATAATGACGATTGCCGCGACGGGCTTGAATTCGGGAAGCATGAAAAACGCCGTTCTGCCCGCAACCGCAATGGCGGATAAAACGCTGATTATGACGATTTCACGCGCTTTCGGCTTCCTTTTTTCAAATACCAGAAAAAACGGAATAAGCGTTTCAAGAATAATAAGCAGGCTTATAAAATAGTATTTCCTGTCGCCGAAATAGTATATTCCCGAAAAAATTGTAAGAGGAATCGCAAAAAGAATAAGAGCCGCCGAAAGTATAAAACGCTTTGAGAAAGCTTTTTTGCCGCATGTTACGTCGACGGATTTTATTTCATTTTGAGGAAAAAAACATGCGATTCCCAGCGCGGCAAGGACTATAGCCGATATTTCAAACGCAACGTATCCAGCTGTGTCGAGCGTTACGAAATGCATAAGCTGCAAAGCGCAGCATACCGCGCATAAGGCAAGGAATAGCACGCCCGTTATTATTCTTGTTGCCGGTATTTTCTTCTTTTTTTTCTCAAAAAATTCATGTCCCGCATCGCTTTTTTTCGCACCGTAATCGTCGGGAAGGGGAGTTTCTTTTTTGCCGAGGGCATACAGTACGTCGCTTGCGGTAATAGCCGTAGGAAAAACGGTTTTCGCCATTCGGGCTGCGCTCGTCGTGTAAAAACTGTTTGCGCAGAAGAATTTTCTCGGAGTCTGGACGGCAGTGATACAGCCGTCGAAGAAAAGGGCGCATCTGTCGGCGTATTCCGCGCAGAACTCGACGTCGTGGGATACCATGAGAATGGTCGCGCCGCCTTTTTTGAGGTTTTCGAGAATTTTTGCGAAAACCGCCTTGAAATGCGCGTCCATGCCCTTCGTCGGCTCATCCATAATCAATATTTTCGGATTTTTAAGAAGTATCATCGCAAGAGCCGTTCTCTGCTGCTCGCCGCCCGAAAGATCGTACGGATGACGGGAGAGAAGGCTTTCTATACCGCATAATGCGCATATTTCCGATACCTTCGCATTTCGCTCTTCTTTTGAAAGACGGGAGTCCGTCATGTCGTATAAATCGAGGTAGACGGTTTTTCTCGCAAAAAGGCTCTGCGGATTCTGCGGAAGAACGCCGAGCAGATTTTCGTATAAATCAGGTATTTCCGGAATCTTTTCGCCGTTTATGTAAATTTCGCCTCTCTGCGCCTTTCTGAGTCCGGAAATAAGGGACAGGGCCGTCGTTTTTCCCGCGCCGTTTCCGCCGAGAATCGCGAAAAATTCGCCTTTTTTGACGTCAAGGTCAAGCCCCCTTATTACGTCGGGTAATTCCTTTTCGTACCTGAAATATAATTCTTTTACGGTAATCGCACTGCCGCTTTGTATATATTCATTGTCGGGAAAAGAGACGTTTTTGTCAATGTTGTGCTCACAAGCGTAATTTTCAAGCCACTTTTTGCCCTCGCGTACCGTAACGGGACAGTCTGATTCATCAGTGGTTTCGCAGAATACGCGCACGGGTACGGGTAATGCGCGCAGCATTTCGTTGTTTTCTCTTTTGAGAACCTTTCCGATGTTCTTCGGAGCGCCGTCGGCAATTATTTTTCCGTTTTCCATAACGATAATTCTGTCGGAAAGCGGGAAAGCTTCTTCAAGACGGTGTTCGGATAGGATGACCGTCGTGCCGAGCTCGTCGTTTATCTTTTTAAGCGCCAAAAGAAATTCGTGCGCGGCAATCGGGTCAAGCCTGCTTGTCGGCTCGTCGAGAATAATTACCTCGGGGCGCATTACCATTGTCGATGCAAGCGCAAGAAGCTGTTTCTGACCTCCCGAAAGCTCCGAAGTCTTTTTGTAAAAAAGACTTTCCATGCCGAAAAACGACGCTGTTTCGGAGACTCTCGAACGTATTTCCCAGTTTGAAAAGCCGAGGCTTTCAAGCCCGAAAGCAAGCTCGTGCCATACCTTGTCCGTTGCAATCTGTGAGTCCGCGTCCTGCATTACGAAGCCTATTTCGCTTACCTGAGTTCTTTCGTCGACGTCGGAAATATTTTCTCCCTTGTAAAAGATGCTTCCGTCAATGTTTCCGAAAGGGGAGACGGGCTTTTTGAGAAGCCTGAAAAGCGTGGTTTTTCCGCAGCCCGATTTTCCGCAGATCGTGATGAATTCGCCCTTGTTTATTTTCAGGTTTATATTGTCAATCGCTTTGTTTTCACTTGCGGGATATGAAAAACTCAAATTTTCGATTTTATAGATTTCCATCTTATCACCTCCCGAAGCTCGATAAATACGGGCGTTGCAAGCAGCGCAAAATACGACGCGAAAACGGTAAACGCGTAGAAAGAAAAGTCCGCCGTTTTTATTTCGGGAAAGCACGAAAAGTCCATTATTCCCAAAACAGCGCCGATTATAACGTAAGTCGAAAGCGACAGAATCCATATAACAGCTGCCGCGTCCCGCGTTGAAAATTTGTATATCGAAAACGCCGTCCTGCCCGAAAAGCCGTAGCCGCGCGATTTCATTGAGTCAGCCGTATCTATTGCGTTTTCAAGACTCCACGTTACCATAACGGACAGTATCGAAAGCCCGTTCTTGATTTTGCCTGTTACGCCTTTTTGGTTTGCGTTTCCATGTACGCACTTGTGTGCGTCGGATACTTCCTTTAAGCGCGAAATAAACTGCGGCACAAAGCGAAGCACCATCGAAAGG
>JAEEGH010028539.1_pt1 | contig 10974 bp, 7 predicted proteins | sample 9134181 | NCBI WGS metagenome assembly JAEEGH01 (sample SAMN16246544, study PRJNA631951) | gut metagenome | biome: gut microbiome; feature: rumen; material: DP-attached | host: Bos | place: Iran: Karaj | collected 2018-10
TGAAGTTCATCATAGCACGCATACGGTGACCATCCATCTTATCGAATACTTCGTCGAACATTACAATACCAATTGGATCTCCACCAGTAAATCCTGACTTTTGGTATACACGAACGAATGATGCGATGATCGCAACATAGAATGGAACCTGTGTCTCACCACCGGATTTTTCCTTAAATACCTTAGAATATGTCATTGTATCACCATCTGAATTGATGATCTTAATATCATAATCCATGTATGTACGATAATCAGTAAACTTATTGATAGCACCATTTGAATTTAATTCATCCATTGATAAGCTTTCAAATAATTCTCTAATTTGTTCATCATATTTATTTTGGAAGTCATATGTGAATAAGCCTTGGTTAATATCAACTAAATCTGATGTAACCATATCATAGAATTGTGCATATTCACTTGAACGAGGGAATACGAATTCATAGTGATCATTACCAAATGTAATACCTGCAAGTGTTTCATTAATCTTTTCGATTTCTTGTTCAGCACTTAGGATATTATTTCTTAGCTTAGCAATGAAGTCTTCCTTGAATACTACTTCAGCTGATTCTCTTGCTTGACGTACCTTTTGCTCATATGAAACAAGCTCACTCTTTTCAAGCTTATTTAATTCAGCTTGGAACTTATTCATTTCAGTTACACCAACTGATAAAGTTGAATTAAATTTATTAATATAAGCATATTGCTTAGCTATTAATGTCTCAGATAAAGTATTGTAGCTTGATTCTTCAGTACTATATCTTTCCTCATATTGAGCTAAAGCTTGCTTAAATGACATACCAGATACGATATTTTGGTATTCTTCCTTAGCTCTTTCAACGATTAATGCATTATCTCCTGCAAGTTGAGCAAGTGACTTAGAATAATCAACTAATTCATTATTCTTAATCTCAATTTGCTTATTTAAAGCATCGATTCTAGAATTGATTCCACCAATTTCCATTGAAATTGACATCTTCTTTTCTTCATTTGCCTTAATTGTTGCTTGAGTCTTATTAAAATCATCCTCAATTTCAGATGCAGTCTTAGCCTTCTTACGGTTCTTTTCCTTCTTTAAGTCATCTAAAGAAGCTCTTTCCTTTTGAAGCTCTAAGGCCTTATTTAAGTCTTCAACTAATGCACCAATATTTAAGCCTTGTAAATATTCAATTTCATTATTTAACATTTCAGATTGAGAATTTAATTCAGTATACTTACTCTTAGCCTCAAGTGCCTTCTTTTGCCAAATTTCATTTAGCTTTTGAGCAGCACCTTTACCCATTAATGGCTTTTGAACATTAGGGTTAAGGTTAGTTGTTGTATAGCCTCTATAAATTAAACCATCATTTGTAATAGCTGTTTGATACTTTTCAAGCTCAGTAACATCATCAACCATGATTACAGAACCAGCTGTATAGTTGATATAGCATCTAGCATCCTTGTTTTCACAGTCAATAATAGATGCGATTGAGTTCTTCTCATATGAATCATATTTTGATATTTGCTTAGTATTAACTAAACCTATACCATAGATACGATATCTATTTTTGATTCTATTAAAGATTTGAAGTGCTTGATCATAATATCTAGGCTCAACAATGAACATGTATCTACGATTACCTAAATATATTTCAACTGTATCTGCCCACTTAGGATCAGTGATTTCACAAAGCTCTGCTAAAATATGAACAGAAATATCATAATTATAGATACGCTTTAAACCCTCTTGAATTTCTTCTCTAATTGCAATTAATTGAGGATTAAAGTTAACCTTATTTTGCTCTAAATCCTTTAAAGAAAGCTTAATTGCATTAATTTCAGAAATAATTTGAGAGATTTGTGATTGAATTTGACCTAATTCTTGGTTCTTCTTATTTATAACACCAGAAATACGGTTATTTAAATCACGAAGTCTAATCTTAGTCTCTTCAACTTGTTGAGCATTAATTAATGATAAATTAACACTTGCAAGCTCATTATAAATCTTATCATTTGATAAAGCCTTTAATTCATTTACAGTTGCGTTAAATTGAGCACTTCTCTTTAAGAATTGTTGCTCATTAGCCTCTAATACTTGAATATTTGCTTGAGTCTTTAGAATTTGACGAGATGTAAATTCATCTGCCTTAAATTCTTCATTATTAGAAAGCATATTATAAAGCTCACGAGAACGCTCTTGAAGTGATTGAGTTTCACCTTCAAGATCATATAATGCTTGATTCTTTGTTTCTCTAGATGATTCTTCCTTAAGAATTGCTTTCTTGCAATCTTGGATTTCATTTTTGATTCTTTCAACATCGAATAAATGCATTAAATATTCTAAGTATGCCTTATTCTCTTCAATCTTTCTAATTTCTTGATATACGAAATCAATTTCCTTTAAATCAGAAATCTTAGCTTGAATTTGCTTTAAGGTAATTTCAAGCTCCTTATAAGCTCTGATTGATTCTTGAATTGCAGTTACATCAATTGACTTTTCTTCTAGGATATTTTGATAGATGAACTCCTTAACATCAGCGATTGGCTTGAATGCTAATGCCTTTGGTATTAATCTATAGAAATCTTCATTAATTGAACCGAATGCATTTCTAAATCCACGCTTTGCCTCCTTCTTTGTTAAGTAATATTCAAAGAGTGGATTGTGCTTTCTGAAATCAACTGTACCATAAATAGTCTTCTCATCAGAGATAAACATTGAATCTACAATTGGCTCTTCACTCTTATAGAATAAAGTCTTAACTGGAAGTTGCTCACCAAATGCATCAACTACAGCACCAACTGTGAAGTTATTTCCTGTCTTTTCATCATGGAATTCTAAGGCAACGTGACCAGAAACATCACCATTTCTTAAATATTCCTTATCATCGATACCAAGCTTACACTTAATATAACCCTTTAAATCTCTTTTACCCTTTTCGTTTGCGGCAAGGTTAAATTGAGTATCACCTGCAGTTAAAACAAATGTAATGGCATCCATGATTGTTGATTTACCAGATGCGTTAGGACCAGTAAGTAGAGTATTACCATTAATAGTTATTGTTTCATTTGATAGGTAATGCCAGTTTATTAATCTAACTTTAACTAATTTTTTCACTCTACTTTACCTCCTCTTGTGATATTCTTTGGATTGTATTAAATACCTCTGTTACATCCTCTGACTTAATTGCAAGTAGGATTGTAGGTAGAATTACAATCTTTGTTGTACTTGATGATACATCACCAATATAATCAATTAAATTATATCTACGGAATAATCTTACTGCACTTACTAGGTCAGTCTTATTTAATTTCTTTTTGATTTCTAACATATCGTATTTTTGATGAATATCAGATACATTACATACGATATTCTCATTTAATGATGTATCCTTTGCTTTTTCATGATATAGAAGTCTTAAAATTAAAAGGATAATTGATTCATCTCTTCTTAGCTTTAAAGTATTAAGAGGAGTTGCACCTGTTAATTCTACTGCTCCAAGTTGAATATCAAGTGTTAATTCATATCCTAATATTCTAAAGAATTCATCAAATACTTCTTTATAGCTCATTAAAAAGTAATAAGATTCTTTATTATCTTTTTTATCTCTTGATAAATATGTACATGCTAGTAACTTATTAGCTGTATCCCTAAATTGTGTTTGCTGTGTAACAGTCATTTTCTCTAATGCGTCTAACATTTTATATCTCCTTAAAATAGTGTTTTCTTAATCTCAAAATCCTTGATTGTAAATCTCTTTGTATCAATAATATTATCTAATATAGATACAACATATTGACGTTCAGCAGCGTAAATTATGCAATATACAGTCATTAGGAATTCTTCATTTGTACAATCGTAATATAAAACATCTGATGCTTTAAATACTGAATCCTTTAAGTGAGCCTCAAGATATGCCTTGATTTCATCCTCATTATATGAATTCTTAAATTGACTTAAGAAATCATCTGTCATTTCAAATCCAGTTAAGCCTATATCATCAAGTGTTTGATTATAATTTCTTTGGTAGCTACCACGAGGTTGATATAAACTATATTCACCATTCATAATCTTCATTTGTGGAATAGTATATAGTGAATCAACAAGTCTCATAGCCTTATCAACATTACCTTCCTTATTAGTATCTCTAATGTACTTTAAAATACCATTTAGTTTACCAATAATATTATCGTCTTCTGTTAATAAGAATTTGATCTTACCAATTGTTGAATTAATATAATTTCTATTTTTGTTATCAATTTCAGTAATGAAATCCTCAATAGCATTAAATGCATCGATTACTTCATCTATTAATCTAATTGATCTATTGATTGCGTCATCTTCTGTTTTTGTATAAGCAGCATAGTTTTTAGATATTGCCTTTACAATTGTTTCATCCTCTTGCATATGCTCAAGAGCTGTAATGATATCTAGTCTATATCTATCGATATTATCTGATACCTTTAATTTAACGTAGCTCTTATCATAAATATCATTCTTATAATAAATAAGCTTTTCCATTAAATCCTTAATTTCTGTGTTTTCTACAACTGATGTTATATAATCCTTCATTCTAGCATCAAGTCTTCTAATTGCTCTAATTAATTGCTTAGTATTTGAATATACTAATTGGAATGTTAAAGCATAATCGATATTATCCTTTTGTGATAATAATGAATAAATAGAATAAATATAGCCTTGATATTCATTTGGATTAATAAAATCAGATGGTAATTCGTCTTCATTATATTCAAATTGAGGATATGCATTAATTAAAGCCTCACAGATTGTAATAGCATCATCCGAGAAGTTTAAAACCTCAATGTAATCATTCGTAATATCAACATAAATCCAACCACATTCTTCCATTCTTCTTAAAATATAATTTGCAAGTTCCCTCTTGCTAGTTGGATTTGATTCCTCGTCTTCTTCATCCTCGACATCATATAAATAATTTTTGTTAGAATCTAAGAAAATAGTTAAGTCATCTACAACTATTTTTTTGTCGATTCCAAGGATAGTTCCTGTCTCGTATACCTTAAAAACCTGTAATATACTTGCAAGATAAATCCTCTTATTTTTAGAAGCTAATAATGAAAAGAAGTTGTCTGGGACCATATCAAAAAAATCCATCCAAAAAAACTCCCTTCCTCTTTATAATATATCATATTAATTTTAACAAAAATGGCTTTCTTATTCAATGAAATCCCTTTCAAAAAATAGAGATTTTTTAACTTTTTTTTAGATTTTTTTTGTTTATACAAAAATATCATATTTTCAAGTAGTTTACTAAATTTTATTAAGTTTTTTTGATTACTAAAATAAGTTTAATATACTATATAAAATATAGTATAAATAACTAATATACGTAAATTTCAATAACTTATAAATTATTTTTAATTACAAGAAAAATAAAACACATAAACCAACCAAATTCATGGTCAATTTATGTGTTATTTTACTATACGTTAAACTTGAATAGTAAGACGTCTCCGTCTTGTACCTTATAGTCTTTTCCTTCTTGTCGAACAAGACCTGCTTCTTTTGCCTTAAGCATTGATCCAGACTTAACTAAATCATCATATGAAACAGTTTCTGCACGAATAAATCCACGCTCAAAATCTGTATGAATAATACCAGCGCATTGAGGAGCAAGCATACCACGCTTAAATGTCCACGCTCTACATTCATCAGGTCCTGTTGTAAAGTATGTTGCATAGCCTAATAAATCATATGTTTCTCTAATTAATTTATTTAATCCTGGTTCAGTAACACCATAGTCCTCTAGGAATAATGCTTTCTCTTCATCATCAAGCTCAGATAGCTCTGCTTCAATTTGAGCTGATATTGCAATACACTTAGAATTATTTTCCTTAGCATAATTTAAAAGCTTAATATAATTAGGATCCTTTGATGGATCTGAAATATATTCTTCCTTTACATTTGCGATATACATAAATGGCTTATTAGTTAATAATTGATAGCCATTTACATATTTTAATTCTTCAGTTGAAAATTCCATAGTTCTAACTGGAACTTCATTTAAAAGACTTTCTTCTATTCTTTTTAATAATGCATATTCAATTGGTGCATCATCTATTTTAGATTGAGCCTTCTTTTCAATCTTTGGAATTCTTTTTTGAACCTGCTCTAAATCTGAGAATATTAATTCTAGATTTATAATATTTGCATCTCTAATAGGATCAACATTTCCTTCAACGTGAGTTACATTAGAATCCTCAAAGCATCTTACAACCTCTAATATCGCATCACAGTTTCTAATATTACCTAAAAATTGATTTCCAAGTCCTTCACCTTTTGATGCTCCTTTTACTAAACCTGCAATATCTGTAAATTCACATGTTGCAGGAGTTGTTTTTTTAGGATTATACATACCTGATAAAACATATAATCTTTCATCTGGTACATTTACCATACCTACATTTGGTTCAATTGTTGCAAATGGATAATTTGCAGCAAGAGCACCTGCTTTTGTTATCGCATTAAATAATGTTGATTTTCCTACGTTAGGTAAACCAACTATACCTGCAGTTAAAGCCATTTTTACTATCTCCTTAATACTACTTTAAATATAAATCATTATAAGCCTTTATAGAATCAGCAATAACCTTCTTTGCTTCATCTACACCATAAACATCATAAACAGTTGTATGCTTATTTTCAAGCTGCTTATATACTGTAAAGAAATGTCTAATTTCTTCAAATTTATGTTCTGGAAGCTCTGATATATCATTATAAACATTCATTGATGGGTCATTGATACATACTGCAATGATTTTTTCATCAATATCATCATCATCAATCATCTTAACTACACCAATTGGCTTAGCTCTTACTAATACAAGTGGGTCAAATGCTTCATCACATAAAACTAATACATCAAGTGGGTCTCTATCTTGTGAATATGTCCTTGGAATAAAACCATAATTTGCTGGATAGTGAGTTGATGTATATAATATTCTATCAAGAATAATTAAACCTGTTTCCTTATCAAGCTCATATTTTTTCTTAGAACCCTTAGGTATTTCAATACAAGCAATAAATTCATCCTTAGTTATTCTATCATTATCAATATCATGCCAAATATTCATACTTTCACCTCATACTCTAAATATGCTACCATAAATTACTTAAATTTTCAATTTAAGATATCTTAAATAAGAGGAAGCCATAAATGACTTCCTCATTTTTTATTTAATCATATTTACGATTGCTAATACTTCTTTTTCTAATAAAGCAAGCTTACTATCAGCGTCTGCTTGAGTTTTACCCTTAACGCCATAATAAACCTTTAATTTTGGTTCTGTACCACTTGGTCTTAATACGAACCACATATTATCATCTAAATAATATTTAATTACGTTAGATGAAGGAAGATTAATCTTAGATGTCTTATCGTTTACTAGATCGTATTTAACTCCAAGCTTAACATCATCCTTAGCTAAAATCTTGAAATCCTTTAAGGCAATTTCTGTTGATCTGAAGAAATCCATAATTCTTCTAATCTTTGCAGAACCCTCTAAGCCTGCAAGACCAATATTAGTGATTCCTTCCTTATAGTAGCCATATTCCTCATATACTTGATTTAATGCATCAACTAAGTCCATTCCCTTTTCACGGTAATAAGCTGCAGTTTCACAAAGCATTAGGATTGCTTGAATTGAATCCTTATCACGTACACAATCAGAAACTAAGCAACCATATGATTCCTCAAAGCCGAATACATATGTTCCACGTCCTGTTGTTTCCATCTCACGTGCCTTTTCACCGATGAACTTAAATCCTGTTAATGTAATTTCAACCTTTAATCCATATTTTTCTGCAATTGCAATTGGAAGAGTTGATGATACATTAGTTGTAAATACATAACCATCCTTTGGAAGTGTATTTAATTCTTTTCTAGTCTTTAGGATATAGTCTAATACTAATGATGCAGTTTGATTTCCTGTGAATAATACATATTCTCCATTATGCTCAACTGCGATACCTAATCTATCAGCATCTGGGTCAGTTGCTAAAACTATCTTAGCTCCAATTTTTCTTGCAAGCTCAATTGCTTCATCATATGCTTCCTTATTTTCTGGGTTAGAAGTCTTAACACCAGAAAAATCTGGGTCATTTGTCATTTGGCAAGCTAGTGGTACTACATCATAGCCTTCACTTTGTAATACCTGTGGTGCAAATACCTGACCAGTACCATGAAGTGGTGTATAAACTAACTTGAAATCCTTGTTTAAATTAGGTCTTAGGATGATCTTCTTTACATCCTTAATATACTTTTCATCAATTTCTTTTCCAATATAATAAATTAATTCATGATTTAATGAATGCTCAATTGCAAAATAGTCATCGATTTTATTAATTTCAGCGATAACCTCATCTGCCATATGTGGAACTAGCTGGCAGCCTGTTTCATCATAAATCTTATATCCATTATATTCCTTTGGATTATGAGATGCAGTAATCATAATACCACCAATACACTTGAAGTTTCTTACAGCGTAAGATAATTCAGGTGTTGGACGTAATGCTTCAAATAAGAATACTCTAAAGCCTAATGTAGTTAATACCTCAGCTGAGATTCTTGCAAATTCAACACTCTTATGTCTATTATCATGAGAAATTGCAACACCCATTGCTTGAGCAACTGGTGATTTAGTAAGTAAATATCTACCAAATCCAAGTGTTGCCTTCATAACAACATAAACATTTAATCTATTAGTACCAGCACCTAAGATTCCTCTCATACCACCAGTACCAAATTCCATATCATTAGTGAATGCTTCCTTTAAGTCATTATCACTCATTTTATCTAGCTCTGCTTTTAAGTCAGCCGCTAGGTTTTCATTTGCTTTCCATAAATTAGCTTTTTCTAAATAAGTCATGTTCTCATCGCTCCTTTTTTATACTAAATATTATAGTATAAAATATACTAATATTCAAGTTAAGTAAAAAATTTAATAATAATGGAATAATCCAAAAAAAAGAAAAAGACTATCAATAGATAGTCCTTATAGATTAAATAAATTGATATGATGGCTTACCATCAACGATAGTTACTAAAATAGTCTTTTCAATCTTATCGTTGTTCTTTTGAATTTCTACATCTATATATGATTTATTATCCTTATTATAAAAATCATATTCATATTTTAATTCACCATTTGAGGTTTGAGATTTAAATTCCATTTCGATTTCGCCATCTTCATCGATTTCATACTCAAGCTTAGTCTTTAATACTTCCTTACCATCCTGCACTAAAGTATATTGGAATTCCTCTTCATCATTTTCCTTTTCAGATTTAATATGAACATAATTCTTTTCATCATATTTTATATGAAGATGAAGCTCTTCCTCATCATCCTCAGCTTCTCTTTTACCTGAAACAGTATATTCCTTACCATCGATATAGCATACACCATCGATTTTTTCTTTTACTTCGTCTTCCTTTTTCTTACTACTATTTTCTAAAATTTCACCATTATAGTAGAATGTATAAACATCATTAGTACCTACGATAGTTTCAGCAGATAAGGTGTAGCAATATTCATATCCTTCCTTATCAGATGCCTTTCTTTCACTCTTGACTAAACCACCATTTACAGTTGTTTGAGCTAATTCTAGATTCTTGATGATGTCATTCTTTTCATCCTCAGTTAATTCAGTAATATTATTTGATGTTAATTTTGTTTTTGGAGATAGATTCATATTACTTAATAAACCAACTCCACTAACTAAATTATAATCAAATTTATCCTTTTCAGTTACTTCCTTTGAATTACCACATGATGCTAAGAATGTTGTTAGTGCTAAGCCTGCACTTGCTAATGTTAAGATTTTTACATATTTTTTCATAAATTATTCCTTCTTTCTATCTTTTCACTAATAAGACAACTGGAAATATTGATTTTATTGGAAAAAAATTTATTTTTTTATTTTTACTGTAAAATCTGATTTTTCAAATGAATATAAATAATAATCATTATAGATATAAATTAGCATTTTAAAATCATCATGATCTCCATTTTTATATTTACATTCTATTGTTTCATTATAGAATTTAAATTCGCATTTAATTTCATTTTCTACTCCATTATTCTTTTCTTTAATCTCAATTTTATATTCCTTTTTTTCATTCTTATTCTCATAAGAAATTCTAACTCTTTTTATTTCCTTACCATCCTTAATATATTTATATTCAAAATCAGCCTCATCTGTTTCTATTTCATTATTAATAGATAAATATGTTTTTTCTGAAAAATGAATATCAATAGTTAATTCAGCATCTCCATCCTCGTCATATTCTGCTTCACCATTTAATGAATATGATAATTCATCAATAACAAATACGCCATTAATCTTATATTCGTCATCATCCTTAACTTCATTATAATATGCATAATAATTTACTGAATAATTCTTTGAATCAGAATATGAAACACTTAATTTATATTCATAATTATATTTAGGATCATTATTCTTATATTTATATGTCTTAATACCACCAGAAAGTAAACCATCACCGACTAATAAATAATCATTAACCTCGTGAGCGGCAACCTCAAATTCCTCTTCTGTATGATTACTTAATAATATATTAGATTCACTCATTGCATTACCTAAGGCAAATAATTCCTCACTTAATAATAATTCTTCCTTTTCTAGCTTATCAATTGGAGTAGGTGTTGTACTAGAACCTGTATTATCATTTAATGCAATTAATAATATTACCATAGTGGCTAAGCCTACTGCTAAAAGAGAAAATGATGAAATTAAAACTGGCTTTTTTATGCTTTTCTTTTCAAAAGATACTACTTCATTGTCTTGATAATTCTGGAAATTATTTAAAATATAATCTGTATTATCTTCGATTTTTACATTTTTAAATTTATTTTTTAATAAATTAGTTAAATCTTTTGTTTTCATATTTTTCCATCTCCTACTTTAACTTCTTAATTGCTTTATTATATTGCCAT
>JAEEGH010028541.1_pt1 | contig 10973 bp, 18 predicted proteins | sample 9134181 | NCBI WGS metagenome assembly JAEEGH01 (sample SAMN16246544, study PRJNA631951) | gut metagenome | biome: gut microbiome; feature: rumen; material: DP-attached | host: Bos | place: Iran: Karaj | collected 2018-10
CATTTGTTCTTAAATTCCTTACGCTCCTTGGCTTTTTCAATGAGCTCCGATGCCTCATTGAAAGCCCCCTCAAGGTAATCTGCTTCCCACTCTCTGCCTTTCTTCTCTTCCTTCTTTATCGCAGCCCAGGCTTCGTGCAGTTCTTCTTCTGAAGCATATTTCACACCCTCAAAAACATGCGGATGTCTCCTGACCATTTTATCCGAAATGGTCTTTGCAACATCTTCAAAAGTAAACAAGCCCTCTTCTTCCGCTATCACGGAGTGAAACATTACCTGCAACAGCAGATCCCCAAGTTCTTCCCTTAGGTTTGCCGCATCCCCTGTCTTTTCGAGAATGTTGATTCCCCCAATTACTTCAGCTGCTTCCTCTATGCACGCTGCTTTCAAGCTGGAATGTGTCTGCACCTTATCCCAGGAGCAGCCGTTTTCACTTCGAAGCGTCTCTACTATACTTTTCAGCCTGCTTATCTCTGCCATTTCATTGCTTACAGCTCTCTTAGGCACCGTGAGTTTCATATACAGCCCATTACTATCCATCTGAGGATTTTCCGGAATCGTTTCACAAAGGCCCTCTGATTTCAACTTCGCTGTCACTGCAAGGCAGATGGCATCTGCTATATCATCAACATTACATCTTAAGTCTTTTGCCTTTATATAAAGATTCGGTATATCAATCCCCGGAATGTGCCTCTTTATTACCTTTAGTCTTTCTTCAATACCATCAGCCTCCTTTTTACGAGTAAGTAAAACAGAGCCATTCAGTCTTGCAAAATCAAGTTCCGGATGACTCTCATCTATTCGGTTCTTATACTCAGGATGCTCTGACATAAACTCATCGACTTCCCGAATCTTTGGTATGATAGCTGAAGCTTGTTTCGGCAAACTCTTTCCAAGCGTTTTGATATTTGCCTTCTTCTGCTCTTCATAAGTTTCTTTATATACTGCTTCTCTTGAAGGCACAGGAAAAAGTGTAGCCCCTCTGGGCTTTAACTCTTTTCTTGCAATATCATCAGGCCTTAGTTGCTTCGCAGAATCACGCAGCCCAATGACCATATCTATCAGAAATGCACTGTAATCCGGATAATTTTCCAATATCTCTTCAATCGAAGAAAATCTTTCTATTCTGAGATCACTACCAAGGATAGCAACGATCCATCCTCCATTACAGCCATCTGCACCTAAGAAAAAATTACTGTTGGAACTTTTCATTATCTCTACGATTCCTTTATTTAGCCAAACTGTTTGCAATAACAACATTTATTGGTTCAATCTCAATCTTCTCCCAGACCTCTTCAACAACATAAGGTTCGTTAGCAATATAATCATCAAGCTCCCCTCGGCTATCGAAATCCATGATAAGGGCAGATCCTTTCATCTTTCCATTATCATCCAGCAGCCCACCGGCACTGATTATATGCTCGCTCAGCTTTTTCATTCCTTCCAGATGACGAGGACGTACCTCCATACGCTTATCAAGCTTTCCTTCGCCATCATATGCTCTTATAAGAAATTGCATGATTATCTCCTCCTTCTACCATGCTCGTCCTCTGTTGTCTTATACCTGCACTATCTGTCCTTTATAGGCGGCTATACCTCCGATGCTTTTTGCGTTATTGTAACCCATAGCCTTCATTTTTCTCACCGCCTGAGCACTCCTTGTTCCTCTAAGGCAATACACAAATACCGGAGTATCCTGGTCACTAATTTTGTTCTCAACATCCTCAATATTACCTAATGGGATATTTATACTTCCCGGGATATGCCCTTCCTTAAATTCATCTTCATTTCTTACGTCAAGGAGGACTGCCCCAGCAATAGTCTTCATATTCTCAACTTCCTCATTAATATCAGTTTTCCCTGCATATCTATCCTTTATCACCACTACAAAAGTTCCAACTGCGGCGACAGCCAATGCAATAAATCCATAAACCATCATGATTGCTGCACCAAAAATCGGAGTCTCAGGACCAGCACTGACAAAATAGTAGTAATAATACGTGTAGAGAATCATTCCAGCGGCAGTCGATACAACAAGCATCAGAGATGAAATGCAATACTCTTTCATTCCTTTTTCAATAAGCATATTTATAACTCCAAGTACCACAATTATGATCAGTAAGTACCTGCTGATCAATGTTCCTCTCAGCTTATCTACTATGAAGAACATAATAAGTGGTATCAGATTCAGGAATTTCAGATATCTCATACTTTCCTATTAGCACCCTTTCTTTCCGCGTTTATGATCTTCTATAGAGCAGGCATCAGGTGTTCCGTACTCAATAAGCCCCACAACTGCTGGATCAAGTGTTATGCTACCATCTTCAAGAACAAAGGCTGGTATACCAACATCACCAATTTCCTTAGAATGATCAAATGCCGGATTGGTATCACGAAGCCTTGTAAAAGCTCCCATGTTTCTAATATTCTCACCGATGTTTATGTACTCAAATTCATTTTCTCGTCCAACTATCTGCTCATGAATATAATCGCAGTAAGGACATGTAGGCATTCCGTATATCTTAACCATATAATTTTCCTCCTCTGTCACCACTTAGACATAGAGCTCATTGGTGCTGAGCTCATCAAAGTGCTTCACTATTAATTCCATAAGTAACTTCCCTTTCTTCTGCCTTATTCTTTACATAATGAGTAGCATAAAGCTTTTCCATGTATTCATTACCGGTCTTACTGAACCGTAGCTGTTTTGTAGATTTATTCTTTCGTCCCCACTGCTTATAAAATGTGTAGCTGGACTTTAGATTGTTCTTGGCTGCGTAACGTTTCATCTCCTGGAGAACTGATGCCAGTTTCTTAAGGTTGATATGGCAAACTTTTTCCAAATAAGGAACCTGTCCATTACGCCATTTTTCATAGTCCTCTTTAGAAAGAATCTGCATATCCATCAGTGTCTGAACCGCAGTTGCGTAGCCTATATTATTTAATTGTTGGTACATAGAAGAGCCGACCTTCTTGATCAGTTCGGATTGGTTCATTTTTGCTCCTTGTATTCATCCTCCACATTAAGCCTAAATACGCAGCAGCCGTCAATCATGCCTTGATATGTGAATCCAAGGAATCCTTGGTGTAGGAGGCCCACCAGCAACCTCCGGGCATACCGAAATAACTTCATGCCCTTTGATATACTCAGCGACTTTCTCACTGTAGTTGTTGCCACCGCTGTATTTGCAATTCTGCCCTAAGAGGCAGGCGCTAACCATCATTTTCATTACTAAAAATCCTTGCTAGATTATGTATTCAAAAACATAGCTGTCATAAGTAATATCCATATGATACTTCTTAAATGACGTTTCTTCTTTAACTTGAAATCCAAGCTTTTTCATAAGACCGCATGATGCTTCATTCTCTTTGGCCACCTCTGCTGTGATTGATTTATAAGCCTGTTGTGAAGCCCACTCCACCAGTTTTCCAACAGCCTCAGTAGCATAACCATTTCTCCAAAACTTTTTGTTTATGCAATATCCAATATCTATGCTATTTCCATCATCATTAGGAAATGCGCAGCAAGAACCTATTCTTTTACCATCTGAAACATCTTCAATTACAAAGTAGAACCCATCTTCGCTGTCCTGCAATGTATCTACAGCATTTTGAAACACTTCATCTACATATTCCTCTGTAGGGTCACTTAGATACTTTCCATTATCCTTGTCATACCACATACTGGTACAAAACTCTTTATCTTGTATCTCATAATTTCTAATAACAATTCTTTCTGCAATTAACTTGTTGTCTAATTTCATTATTTCTAATTATTACCTCTCCCAATCTTAATAATGCCAAAGCAATATGATTTCTGTTCAAATTCGGCCTGCGGGAATGACCGTCTTATTTCGTCAAGAACGAAGTAAATCTCATCATTCATTTTTACAAAGCCTTCTAAAACAACCAGCATATTACTGTCCTTCCCTCTCGATCTTTTCTAATGTATCTTCAAGAATTGCTTTCCTCAGCTGTGTAAGCCATTCCGAAAAAGAAACTGTATCAAACGCATATGTCTTATTGAGCTCATACTCATTTTCAGACCATGTATCAATTGGGGACTCGTTATGTTGAATCAGGGCCTCCAGCTTATCCAATGACTTGTATAGCTTAGCCTCCTTAGTTTCTTGGGCATCCATCTCTTTATAAAGAGCAGCTATTTCCGCAGACAGTTCCTCAGGAAGTGATTCAACCCACTTATTCAGCAAAGAATCCTCAATCTCTCTATCAGAATCAGTCTTTACAAATGTAGGGATATCACCGGTAAAGCACTCGCCAAGATCATGAATGAGGCACATATCTACAACTTTATTTATATCTAAATCTTCGAACTCATGCTTAAGAAGAAATGCCATGAGCGAAATGCGCCAGCTGTGCTCTGCCACACTCTCTGTTCTTCTTTTCGTTGTAGTACAGTGACGAGGCGTATCCTTGAGCCTCTCAGCAACATGTAAGATCTCCAAATATTCCCTTGCGTTCATACAAACTCCTCCTTGTTATCATCTCTCCTCATATTTCCTTGAAATGCTCAGATACACCACCATCATGACAATTACTAAGGCAACTGTTGCAAGCATCATAAATACAAATGCTGGGGAGTTTTGCTTCAAAAAAAGGAATGGCAATCCAATCAGCTCAAACACAATCCCTGTGATAAACCACAACAACGCAACGGCTTTATTATATTTCTTTACATCGGTGATTTTTGGTGGCTTGACCCCGGTAAAAAAACCCACCGGTTTAGCAGATTTTAAATCCACAACGCCCACTATGAAGAATAAGACAGCACAAAAACTCCAGATAACAAATCCGATTATCATACCCAGCTCCTCCAAAATCATCATTTCTGACAACTCATGAATAATCATACATGTTTTCAGACATAATAAAAAGCCATATTGAAGCATTTCTGCCTCAATATGACCCTCTCTATTATCACACCAACTCTATTCGGTCTCTTACCAAATTTCCGATAACAGTAACAACCATTGCCACTATCACAACTACCATTCCCACCTTATCATAAGATGTATAGAAACCTTCGGAGAAGTGCAATTTCACATACTTGCCCCAGATTGTGCTGAGAATGACGAGTAATGTGAATCCCAATGACACAGCATACATGATTGAAACAATTATACTGGCCAGAAGATTTCTATCTCCATCACATTCAATTCCGAACGAATCCAGGTTTGATGCTACGATTATGCCCATGTTTTATGCACAACTGCTTAGATTGTTTTTCCCATAGCATAAGCTTCATCCAACGCCTTATGCCCTTCAATCTCACCACGCTCATTTACGCCGCCCGCAAAAACTTTTCCCTTAAACTCAGCCTTTTCAAAGCAATCAATCCAGCCGCTAACACCACTGACCGCTTTTTCATCTGTATAAGCTTCATCCTCTGCCGCAGTTGATAACAGATAAACCTCTCTGAACTTGTAATCCCTTGGATACAGGGAATTAGCCCTGTCGATCATGGTCTTCATTTGACCGCTCATCTCGTAATAATAGATTGGTGTAGCCCATACGACAACCTCTGCTTCTAGAATCTTTTCAGTTATCACATTGGCATCATCAGGGATAACGCATTTTCCCAGCTTCTGGCAAGCAAAGCAGCCGGTGCAGAAGCCAATCTTCTTGTCCTTTAGCGAAACAATCTCCACATCATTTCCTGCATCCTTTGCGCCTTCTGCAAAGCTCTCAGCCAGGATATCCGAATTGCTTCCCGTTCTAAGGCTTGTTTCAATTATCAGAACCTTCTTTGCCATATATCCTCCTATTCAACACTGAGTGTGATCGTAACATCACCGTTGCTCAGTAGTTCTTTTAATTCATTTTCAGACAAGTTTACCCTTCCGAGCCTTGTATATGCCCAGGAATTGGAGCCGTAAAAGACTACCAGCTGATTTCCAGAATACAAAACAATATCTCCAGCTGTTGTAGTTGTCTGTTTATCATCTCTCGTGATACTCTTTCCGATAAGTCCCACCTGCTCAAAGTCGCCGTACATCGACATTGATATTGTCAGTCCTGATGCAGCAAGACCCTTAAGCTCCTCCACGGAAGCATTTTCTTCCCAGGCAACATCTACACTTGTATCTCCAATCTTCATCAGCAAAGTCTTCGTGTCATTCACCTCCATTTCATATGGATAGCTATAGGCATCAGCTGTACCACACGCCGTTGCTCCCGGCATAAGAAATACAAAAACGAACAGTATAGATGCTATTCTTATCTTCATACATATTTCCTTACAAACTCTTCGATATGGTTAAATGGGATCACATCGAGATTATCATACAGGTCTGTATGAACAGCATCCGGAATGATCATGAGTTCCTTATTATCCGTATACTTGCTGTCCTTTATCATATTTGCATAGGCATCCTTCGAGAAATAGCAGGAATGCGCCTTCTCTCCATGAATGATGAGCACCGCGCTTCTGATCTCATTTGAATACTTAAGGATAGGCTGATTCATAAACGACTCACATCCGATCACATTCCATCCTTCGTTGGAGTTAAGGGATCTTTCATGATATGCTCTGCCCTTATAATATTCGCTGTAGTCCTTCACAAAGAACGGAGCATCCTCCGGAACAGGAAGTGGCAGACATCCTCCTGCACGTTTATAGGCCCCGTTCTTTAAATCTTCCAGGCGCTGCAGAGCCATTGTCTTTCTTTTCTCATAACGAGCTTCTTCCGAATCTTCTGAATCAAAATATCCGTTGGCATTTACTCTGGTCATATCATACATTGTTGAAACCACAGTAACTTTAATGCGTGGGTCTAACGCAGCAGTGTTGAGAGCCATTCCTCCCCAGCCGCAGATTCCAATGATTCCGATGTGTTCCGGATCCACTTTGTTATTCAGGCTCAGGAAATCAACAGCCGCCATGAAATCCTCTGTATTGATATCAGGGGATGCCATGTATCTTGGCTCGCCGCCGCTCTCTCCGGTATATGAAGGATCAAAGGCAATCGTCAAAAATCCCCTCTCTGCCATAGTCTGTGCATAAAGTCCGGAACACTGCTCTTTTACTGCGCCAAATGGTCCTGATACCGCAAGTGCAGGAAGTTTCCCTTCTGCGTCCTTTGGTTCATACATATCTGCAGCAAGTGTTATGCCATAACGGTTTATGAAGGTCACTTTACTGTGAAGGATCTTATCGCTCTTCTCAAATGTCTTATCCCACTGTGTTGTCAGGTTTAGTTTTTCAGTATTCATCATCTTTTTATCTCCTTATCCAAACTGTTAACTGTTCTTTTCAAGTCTGTGTATCATCAGATCCATGCAGTCCACTTTTCTCTGGCTCTCATGCATTTCATCCATTAGCGTGCACCGGCACTTTCTAAGAAATCCCAGCAGTTCTTCATTCTGACCCGTCTTTTTATATTTCCCGGCTAGTATGCACTTTTCATCTTCAATGCCAAGATGCCTGAGGCATTCAACAATCGCTTCCGTATCCATCTCTTTATTCCCTGTTTGTGCTGTGTTTTCATCTGACATCCTCACTATAATCCATGTACAATCTCTTCGCTAATGGTTATAATGAATATCATGATATTCATTTTGGGCATATCATTTTATTTAAGGGGATTCTTATGGAAATAAGGAATTTAAGATATTTTCTTGCCGTCGCAAGAGAAGAGAACATGTCACGAGCCGCAAAATTACTCCATGTCACACAGCCTACTCTTTCCAAGGCGTTAAAAAGTCTTGAGGAAGAACTTGGAAAAAAACTATTCACAAGGCATAGTTTTTCCATCAAACTCACAGATGAAGGAATGCTACTGCGTGACCGTGCTGAGGATCTTGTTTTAATGGCAGATAAGATCGAGCAGGAATTTGTCTCCTTGGATGATATCACAGGTGGAGACATATACTTTGGTCTGGCGGAATCCTATCAGATCTGTCATCTTGCCCGAGAGATTAAAAAGCTAAAAGACAGATATCCTTCCTTCACCTACCACATCACCAGCGGTGATACTGAGCAGGTAACAGAAAAGCTTGATAAGGGGTTACTGGATTTTGGCGTAATCTGCGAAACACCTAACAAAGATAAATATGACTATGTCACATTCCCTGATACTGACCGCTGGGGTGCTATTATCTTAAAGAGTCATCCCCTGGCAAAGAAAAAGAGCATAAAAGTAGCCGACCTTATAGGACAGCCACTCTTCTGCTCTGTACAAAGCTGGAATATCGAGATCCCGGAATGGGCCGGGGAGAATTTTTCCAAGCTCCACCTTGAAGGTTCCTTCCGTCTTTCTTATAATGCATCAATGTTTGCCAAGGAAGGCCTGGGTATACTTCTGACCTTTGAGCATCTGATAGACTGCTCCGAAGATAGCGACCTTGTATTCCGTCCACTTTCTCCCAAGCAGGAAACAAAGCTATATCTTATCTGGAACAAGTACCAGACCTTCACACCTATTGCAGAAAAATTCCTGGCACAGGTAAGGGAGGCGTTTTAAATTCCGGTTATCAGTTCTTAAAAGCGTTGCACCTTCCTCCTCTGATGATGAAGTCATTACCTCCGTATCAGAGCTGTTCCACCCATCTTCGTCAAAATTCTGCCCGGATGTGCTGCCAGATATCATATTGATCACAAGTCCTATGATTATTGCCCCCATAATGAATACCACAGGCAATAGCGGATTCTTTTTATCTTCTGTTTTCATCTGAGAGTTTCTACATAAGACCGCAGCTTCGGTTCCAATAAATCCCCAGAATAAAAGCATTAGGACATTTTCAATAAATACCAATATTCCTGCCTTCTCATAATCAAGGAAAGCAAAGGGAACACGGAAAAAAAGATAATCCGGCATTCCGTTCCTAATGAATAAAAACAATCCAATGCCAGCCACAACACATAATGCTGCAGATATCACCGTCTTCAGTTTGTCTGTAAGGTGTAGCCTTGCAAACATTACCGGAATATGCATTCCAAGATGCAGTCCCATAAGTACAAATGCCCAGTGTGACATGGACAGATGCATCCTTCTGGCAAAGGAAACCTTCGTCATTCCATACAGAAAAGGTACTGCATGACCACTCATGGACATACCACAGAAAGCAGTCATGGCAAAGGATAAAAGAAGGGCTATGTTCACTACTGTCGTTATTATTCTGTATGGATTGTATTTACCTTTGAATAACGCACCATACCACTTCCTGTTAAGGAGCTGATGGATAATAACGAGCACCGTCATGCCAATTCCGATCCACTCATGCAATGCTTCGCCTGTAACCTGATAAGCCATCAGACATAATAAGAGGACGGTCATACAGACATCCACTATTCTTTTTAACATGATATTTTGTTTTCTCTGCATGTTCCCGTCCTCACTTCCTCACTCTTTCTTTACTGCATGCCATCTATCCAGGATCTGATCTCATCCTCAGATGCTCCTGCGCCAAAACGCTTTCCATCAATCCATGTACCACTTCCTGCATTATCTGCAAGATTCTGACCACTTCTTCCTATTCCACTGCTGCTTGAGGTGCAGAAAGGTATCATTGTAATGCCATCAAAGCTGTAGCTCTCCACAAATGTATCCATGATGCGCGGCTCTTCTCCCCACCAGATAGGGTATCCAATATAGATTGTTGTATATCCATCAAGAGATATCGCATCACTTCCAATCTCAGGTCTTGCCGCTGAATCATTCTGTTCCTTAGTTGAGCGGCTGTTTGAATCGTTCCAGTTTAGATCTGCATCTGTATATTCCTGTGCAGCCTTTATCTCATAGGTATCTGCATCTGTGATTCCTGCAATCTTTTCCGCAACACCCTTTGTGGTTCCGGTTGCTGAGAAATATACTACAAGAACACCACTGTTTTCCTTGGAGCTACCAGTCTCTTCCGAAGAAGTATCATCCGCACTTTCATCATTTGTGTTTGAAGCAGCTTCACTTGTCACGACCTGCTGTGCTTCCTCTTCAGTATTATTCGCAGTTTCTGTTTCCTGTGAACTCTCAGCCTGTATAGTCTGAGCTGTATCACTCGCCGCCTGACCCTCGTTATTCCCACATGCCGTAAGACCAATAGCTAATAAAGCAGCGGCAAGTACTGCCATCTTTTTCTTCATTTTGCGTCACCTTTCTATTTCAGTTTGCCATAGTCTTCATCTGACACGGCTTCCAGCCACTCGTTGCTTGTTTCTTCCCCGGCAACCTCGATTGCAAGGTGAGAGAACCATGAATCCGGTGCTGCTCCGTGCCAATGCTTAACTTCAGCAGGAATGTTTATTACTTTACCGGGTGTCATCTCAACTGCATCTTTACCCCATTCCTGATAATATCCTCTTCCACCGATGCAGATCAGCATCTGTCCGCCACCATTCTTTGCATGATGGATGTGCCAGTTATTACGGCATCCCGGCTCAAAAGTCACATTAAATACAGGTACCTGTTCCGTTGAAACAGGAGCAAGATAACTTTGTCCAACAAAGAACTCTCCATAAGGGTTAGGATCTCCAATAGGGAAGCATATAGAATTCTGATATCTGTCTTTTTCTGTAAGTTCAGGCACTTCTTCATTCCATACTTCCTTAGCCAGACGAAATACCGTCCATCCCTTTGGCCATCCTACATACATAGTGGCATGAGTTATAATTGCAGCAATCTCTTCCTTTGTAACGCCATGAGCCTTCGCATTCTGAAGATGATATGAAAGCGATGAATCTGTAATACCGGAAGCCATAAGTGAAACTACCGTAATGATGCATTTTGTTTTAACATCAATCGCTTCCTCATTCCACACCTCCCCAAAAAGTACATCATCATTCAAGTGCGCAAACATCGGAGCAAACTTACCAAGCTGATCTCTTCCTGCTGTCTGTACAATTTTTTCTGCCATCTTATTTCTCTCCTCCTACTATTTTCTGTGCTCCTGTAGTCCAAACATGTTTTTTGGATGCATCAGTTCTTTTATTCTGCGCCATGACACCTGCAAGCGGATGGG
>JAEEGH010028542.1_pt1 | contig 10973 bp, 8 predicted proteins | sample 9134181 | NCBI WGS metagenome assembly JAEEGH01 (sample SAMN16246544, study PRJNA631951) | gut metagenome | biome: gut microbiome; feature: rumen; material: DP-attached | host: Bos | place: Iran: Karaj | collected 2018-10
TCTCGGTGTCCTGCACGCGCTCGTAGCCGAGCGTGGCGTCGCTGCGCTTCTGCGAGAGCACGTCGTACGTTGCGTTGCGGCGGTTGTATGAATCCATGATCATGCCGCGAATGGAGTCGGCTGTCTGCATGATGTACTTGGAGGTTCCCATCATGCGGGCCCAGGCCTCTCTGCGCTGCTGATGAAATGCCGCAGTGAAGGCGATCGACGCGAAGCATTTGTCGAGGACGGGCTGCCAGTCGATGAACTCCTCTTTCGGAGCGGTCTCCGAGAGAATCGAGAACTCGGTGATCGGCCCCACATCCACCATGCCGGCTCTCGCGTTGAAAGGATTGACCTGCACGGGACGGCTCATCGACGTGACGGTTGCGTGGTATAGTCCCTGCACCCGTCTGCCAGAGGCGGTTGTGCATTCCGCCACCACCACGTCGCCGCCAAGCGCGCTTCTTCCGAGGCGTTCGAGAACGGTGAACTGCCTGTATCCGAAGAGCGGACCCATTGCCGCAAAGAATCCTGCGGTGGAGAGTTCCGTCAGAACGGGCATCTTCGCAAAGTAGCTTCCGGGACCATACGACCTTGCGTACCAGTTCCGCGCTTCAACCGACTTGAGTCCGATCGCGTTGTTGAGGCAGAAGTATAGTTCACGTTCCGGACGCTTCGGATCGTACACGGTGATGGCGTAGCTGATGATGTCGAACTTGCCGTCGGGCTTGAGACCGGTCTTCACCCTCCAGCCCATCGGAACGTTCATCGTGAAGTAGCCGCTCGGGTCGCGGTATTTCACGAACTTGACATGCTTCGCCTCCGCAGGGCGGATGCGCAGTGCGCCTCTTTGCGGCGGCGGCAGATGTTTTCCAGGTGGAAGACTGCGGGGAAATGTCGGCACATTGCCATGTGCGGCAAGCCCGGCTGCGAGCGCACAGGCCAGCACAGTTTTCAAGAGGTTGTTTTTCACAGCACATTCTCCATTGCATTAGACGGCACAGAACATTGTACACCAATCTTCTGCTTTAGGCAATACCGATCAAGCTAATGATTGTAGCGGGCTACTCAGATGCAATAGATGGAGGCGCTTACGCGCGACCACTGAAGCCGTGCGTGATGGCAATCGCTGACGCGATTCATCGCGGCGTGACGGAGCATGGCTTCGAGGCTGGCGCCTCGGCCAGCGCCGCCTCGCCGCGATGCGCCTTCGGCTTGCCATCACGCGCGGATGCGGACGCGGCCTTCGGCCGACACGGAAGGGCGCAGAAACATTTCTATTCAGAACTCTTCAGTGAAAGCAAAATGGACGATTCATTTTTCCGCGTCATTCTGTGTTCCGCGATTCGTACTGCGATTGGCTTCAGCGGTCGCGCGTAAGCGCTCACCCACGCAACCGACATTTGACAGGGAAGGCGGAATTCGGTAAACTAGGGGCATGAAAGCAAACATTCTCATCGGCGCGTTCGCCCTCGCGGGCGCGATGGCATGCGGCGCGGAGGCAACCGCGACAATCGACTTCACGTCCACCACTGGACGCATCAACAAGTGGCTCCACTGCTCAGGGTATGGCCCGAGATCGTATCCCCGCAGCCTTGAGAACGACGACAAGGCACTCGCCGCGCTCCATCTCACCGCCGCGCGCACACATGACTGGGCGCTCGTCAACCGAGGCCAGCGCATCATCGACACGCAGTACATCTTCCCCCTTCCGCACTTGGATCCGTCCGACCCGCGCAACTACGTCTTCGAGCCCACAGACCATGTGCTTTCGCTTTCGCAGAACATCGGCATGAAGATTTTCTACCGCATGGGCACCTCCATCGAGCACACGGGCAAATGGGGCTTCAACACGCGCAATCCCGCCGACCACGCCCGCTACGCCGAATCTCTCGCCGGCATCGTGCGCCACTACACGCAGGGCTGGGCCAACGGCTTCAAATGGGACATCGCGAACTGGGAGATCTACAACGAGCCCAACATCAGGGCATGCTGGCGCGGCACCAAGGCAGAGTTCATCGACCTCTACGTGACATGCCTGAAGCGGCTGAAGTCGGAGTTCCCGCAGCTCAACTTTGGCGGACCCGCCTTCGCCGGCTGCCCCACGGACTACATGAAGGAGCTGCTCGCCGCATGCCGCGCGGCCGACGTGGCGCCGGACTTCATGAGCTGGCACTACTATGGGCAGAATCCTCGTGAACTCGTCGCCCAGCCGGCGCGCGTGCGCAAGCTCCTCGACGAAGCCGGATTCCCGAAGTGCCGCACCGTCATCAACGAATGGCACTACCTCGTTTCATGGGACGGCATACACGGCGCATCATCGCCGGACAAAATACGCAAGGCCCACTCCGGACCCTCCGCCCACAACGGCATCGACTCCGCCGCGTTCAATCTCGCCGTGCTCGCCGGCTTCCAGAACTCTTGCCTCGACCAATCCTACTACTATGGCTCCGGATGCACCGGGAACTGGGGCTACAAGGACGGCATCGGCAAATTCAACAAGTCCTACTGGTCGCTCAAGATATTCGGCGACATTGTCTCTGGCTACACTGAGAAGGTAGCCGCCGCGGCCGCAGAGCCTTCGGTCACGGCCTTCGCAGGCCTTACGGCCGACAAGAAGCGCGGTTTCGTGCTGATCAGCGACTACCGCGGAAAGGGTCCGCTCAATGTCGCAGTCAAGGGCATGGAAAACGCGCGCATTGTCTCCGCGCATGTGCTGGACCATACGCGCGACCTTGAACCCATCACTGTCGAGTGGAAGGATGGCACGCTCGCCCTTCCTCGCAAAGACGCCAACTCCGCCGCATTCTTCGTGGTGCTTGAACCGCAGCCGTGACAATACGTTAATTCCATTTCATGCCGCTACATACCATACTTGCAAAATTACATTTCAGTCATTTTTCAAATGTGAATTGACATATCAGTTGTTTGTGATATATAATGCCTCTCTTAGGAGACACCATGCGAATTCTTGTTATTGAAGATAATCATCAAACGGCCAGTATGATTTCTCTTGGTTTGAAACAGTCTGGCCATGTTGTTCTAACTGCCTATGACGGGGAGAGCGGTTTGGATATGGTTATGCATGAAAAGTGTGACATATTGGTTCTTGATCTGATGCTTCCGGATATTGATGGTCTTGAAGTACTTTCGCGGATACGCAAGTCTAATATTCCATGGATACCATCACCAACCACGCCTAGTTTTTCAACGACCAGAGCATGTCCTTTCTTATCTGTACCTTCAATAGGTCCTCTAACCATGCATAGATTACGAAAAGCAAGCATATTACCATAGGTAGTTTGCATAAGTTGTAACAGCAAAAATGCTGTGATGACAAAAAGGGAAGAGCCTCGCATATTATTCTTTCTTGACTTTGGGGTTAGGTAAGATGATGTCGCCGACATAAATAACATTGTTGGTGGATACGGGCAGTGTCTTTTTTATTGCATCTTGATTTGCGGATAAAATGAGTTCCATAGAACTACCCACTGCCAATTTACGTATTGCGGCAGCCGTTTTCTCAAGCCCTTCATAATTGTTCTGCGTTATGAGAGGTACAGAAACTCTTTTCCAAATGTTTTTTCTGTGTTCTTCATCGAGATATCGTGTGGAGATGGAAAAGTCAAATATTTTCTCGCTTGGAAAAGTGTCTTTCATTATCCTCCCGAACAGAAAGTATCTTACGGCTAGATCGAACGAGGCGGGGGACAAATTATGAAATTCGTATTTCCCGGTTCCATCCGTGGTGACATAGATAGCCTCATGGCACATAACGTCATACCTATCCATGCATCTTGGAGTTCCCCTTATATTTATGTTCGGGATTCCTAGGCCTTTTTCATCTACAATACGTCCCTGCAAGGTAACCACTGAATTCAGTGGATATCGGTAGATTGCAATACGTCGTTGTTTATCGTTTTTTATGGCCCCGATTCCCGACGGCACTCTGATGATGCTGTCTGTGACGGAGATAGAGCTGGTGTTGTCGGAGATTCTCTCTTCGATTTTTAACACATGATGGTCATTCAACAGACGGTATGTTCCGTTGCCAAGCGAGAATCGACATCCTTTGTAGGCTCTAAATTCTTCGACAAAATTAGTTTTGCCATTTCTCGACGTATCAATGCGTATAATCTTCAGGTTCAGATTGGTTGGTGTTTTTGGCATAACGAGTTTATTGGCTCCCCATTTGGGGCTTATTCGATTTTGAAAAGACTTCGCTACTTCTGTTATTTCTGTATCTGTCGGTACATGATAGTCTCTTATCTCCGTTATCAAGAAAGAGCTTTTTTCATCAGCTGACGATGAATACAGTTGCATGGAAACGAGTATGCATACACATGTCAGGAAGTGTTTCATCAATGACTCCTTTCTATTCGGCAATATCCTTGTTGAGGCCCCAAGTACATGCATCTGCTAATCCAAAGAAGCTGCACTCATCAGAATCGGATTTACATCCTCCTTGGTCGCTTCCGGAAATAGAAGGTAATATTCTCTTCAAATAAACATCGTTTGGCCTTTCTTGTGGAAAACGTAGGTAGAATACCATATTTTTTCATAAAGCGCAATAGTGCGGATGGCAACTATTTTAAGAAAATGGAAATAGTTGCCATTTTCAATGCTCACAAAAAATGGCAACTATTTATGAAAATCCAAAATAGTTGCCATCAACAATAGTTGTCATAAACCTGTTTCGGTCAATATGTGAGAGAGGCCGCCGTGCACTTCGATCTCGTCGAAGCCGTCGTATGGATTAAGTGATGTCTTAGCTTTGCGGGGATTGTGAGGCGAATGGCGTTTTGCAGAAGTCGAGGAAGAGCTTGAAGTCGTAGGGAAGGAAGTCGTGTCCGCCGGGGCGGACATGGCCGCCGACATGTCCCTTGTAGCCCCATCCCTTGAGGTTCATGCGCTCCCAGGCGCGGGAGGCCATCTCGGCGGCAAACTGCTCTCCCTCCGGACCCGCCCATACATCCTCGCTTGCGCTTGCCACGTAGAGGTAGCGCGGCGCCATGAGCGCGAGAAACTCGTCCATGTCGTGCGGCATGTTGCGCTCGTCCGCTTCGAACTTGCGCGAGTTGAAGCATAGCCAGTGGCGATGGTGCTTGTTCACGAAGGAGAGCTTGCATACGCCCGGCTTCCAGAGTCGGTGCGGATGCGCGCCGCCAACGCCTGAGTCGTTGGAGTACGCAACGAGGAAGCGCTCGTCTGTGACGCCAGCGACGAGGGCTGTCTTGCCGAGGCGGGAGTGTCCGCAAACCGCAACGCGTTTCGCGTCGAGCATGGGCTGCTCTTCGATCCAGTCCATCACGCGGCTGTGGCCCCAGGCCCACGCTCGGATCGTTCCCCATGTGTCGCCTTTGCGTCCGTCGGGCTCGCCGCCGTAGAGTCCGAACACGCCCCATGCGTTTGGTGGCAGATCGTCTGGCTTCATCCTGATGTAGCGGTCGTACAGCCAGCAGTCTGGCGCGACGTCGTTTACGTTCCACATGACAAGCGCATAGCCGCGTTCGGTCGCCATCCGCTTGAACTCCGCCTGTACGGCGAGAATCTTTTCAAGATTCTTTGAATTGATTGGCGTGGCGAAGCACGAGCGCCTGTCGGCAACAAGCACAACTGGGCATGGCTTCTCCTTCGTCGTGCCGGACGGCAGGGTGACGTCGAGTCGGATCTTCACCTTTCCGCCTGCAATGTGGATTTCGTTTTCTTTGAACTCCATGTCGTCCGGACGCCCCACAGGCGCGCGGCCGTAGTAGTTCTCGAGAAACCACTCCTTGATCCTCTGCTGCTCAGGATTATTTCGCGGCGGCTCCGCGACATTTGCTGCCGCTGCTCCTGCTGCGAGGATAGCGCAGGCAAAAAGACTGCACATGATGTTTTTCCCTCTGTTCGACAATGTCTTTTTCATGGGTAAGATTATAGCACATTTTAGTGCCTAGTGCTTGCCGCTGGTGCTGAAATATGGTATGATGAGGGCATGAATACAAACATTCACATTTTCGCCTGGTTGGGCAATGATGTGCGGCATCGCAGAATCACGATAGGACTGATTGTTCTGTCATTGCTCTTTTCTGCCGGATGCATAATACTGCCCGTTCCGCATTACCGCAGGCACATGTGTGGAATTGACGGGACGGTGTGTGATGCGGAGACGGGCAGTCCGCTTGCCAACGCCGATATTTCTGTGAATGCTGGCAGATACAATCAACACACAATAACGGACGAGTTCGGTCACTTCTCGACAAGAGAAACGCACGGCTGGCATTTTATTTTCTGGATAGCAACTCCCTCCAGTGGTTCATTGTTGCCCACGCACATTGATTTTTCCGATGGTATGTTTCATGACTTAACGGTGGCAGCCGCTGGTTATGAACGAACCATTTTTTATGCTCCAATTGGATTTCTGGAAGAAGGAGTGGTGACCAACTGCGTCTTCTACATCGACCGTAAAGGCAAGTGGAATGAAGATAGCTGTTTCACTTATTATCCTGATTCGTTTTGGATTAAGAAGGGAAGAAGACGCCCCAATGCCGGTCCGTTTGGTCCGTTTAAGTAGATTAAAACCCTAATTCCTCTGTTGCCACCGGTATTTCTTAACGCAGAGGCGCAGAGGCGCAGAGAAAGAAAAGTCTCTGCCCCTCTGCGTCTCTGCGTTAAAAGAAAAGGCACCACCCAACTACCAAACCACCCAACTACCTAACTACCCAACTACCGAACCACTCTTAGGGTGAGGACGGCGAGGGCGAGAAACGGGCGGCGGGCACTGAGCGGGAAGCCGGCGATCGCGCGGCGCACCACGTCGTGCGCCATGTACTCGCGCACGAGGCGCAGGCTCTTCGCGAACGGCGCGCGCAGCGTGAACGCGATTTTGAGCATCTCAAGAACAGAGAACACGCACGATGCGGCGTACATCGGTTCGAGGCGTCCGCCAGAGGCGGCGTCGAGCGCGATGCGCGCGCGCAGGAGCGCGAGCTTGTTCTCGATTTCGCGCTCGCCGCGCCGCAGCCGCGCAACTGCGCCGGTGTGCGCGTGAAGGTAGGTGTACAGCGGCTCCGCCACGCACGTCATCCGCCGTGCATGCAGCAGATAGGCGCAGTTGAACATCGCGTCCTCGTACAATGCGATGTCCTCGTCGAAGCGCACGTGATGCTCTTCGACAACGCTTCGCCTGAAGACGCACCAGCACACACCGCCCTGGATGCGGCGCTCGAAGAGCGGTGTGCCCGCGTACCATTCCCTCACGTGCTCGAACGAGTAGCCGAACATGCGGCTCATGTACAGGCGCACGATCTCTTCGTTGGAAGAGAGGCGGCATTCGCCTTTGAGCGGCACAATGCGCGCTTCGGCGTCCCCTTCGAATTTCTCCAGGTACGGAAACACGCAGTAGTCGGCGCTATCCGCCTCCATTGCGGCAATGCCCTTCTCGAGCATCTGCGGAGAGATTGAATCGTCGGGATCGGCAAAGAAGATGAATTCGCCATGGGCCGCGTCTAGACCGGAGTTGCGGGCCGCGCTGACGCCGCGGTTCTCGGAGAGAGTGATCACGCGGATGCGCGCATCTTCGGACGCGGCCGCGGAGAGAATCTGTGGCGTCGCGTCTGCAGAGCCGTCGTCAACGAAGATTGCCTCGAAATCTGAAAATGTCTGCGCGCGCACGTCTGCGATGATGCGCGGCAGAGTGGCGGCGCTGTTCCAGCAGGGGATGATCAGCGTCGCCTTCACTGCGCGCCCACCCGCGCCTTGAGGAACGCGCGCACTTCGTCGTCGCCCGGGCAGCCGGACGCGAAGCGCGCCACCTCTTCGGCGTCCACTCCCTCTGCACGTCCGGGATCGCGGCACACGAATATTCTCGCGTGGCCGGTGCGGTACACGCTCTTCTCGCTCACGTTGAGCTCCTCGAAGAGCTTCTCGCCAGGACGTATTCCCGTGAACACGATTGGAATGTCAACGTAGGGCTTGTAGCCGGCCTGGCGGATCATGTCCTCCGCGAGGTCGACTATGCGCACCGGCTCGCCCATGTCGAGCGTGTAGATGCATCCGCCCTTCTGGGATCCGCGCGAGCCCATCGCGGCGGCCTCGAGCACGAGCGCCACCGCCTCCTCCACGCTCATGAAGTAGCGCTTCATTTCTGGGTGCGTGACGGTGAGCGGACCCTTCCGTGCGATCTGCTCGCGGAAAAGCGGCACCACGCTTCCGCTTGATCCGAGCACATTCCCGAAGCGCACGCACGAGAACACGCACCCCTTCGCGTCCGGGCTGTTAAGTTCAAGGAGCAGCACTTCCGCAAGGCGCTTCGTCATGCCCATCACGCTGATGGGGTTAACCGCCTTATCGGTGGAGATCATCACGAACCTCTCCACGCCCGCATCGCGCGACCATTCGCCGAGACGGCGCGTGGCGACTGCGTTGTTGCGCAGGCCGTCCAGCGGATTGCTCTCCACCATCGGCACATGCTTGTATGCGGCGGCGTGCAGCACGATCTGCGGCTTCCAGCGCTCGAGCACCCGCTTCATGCGGTCGGCGTCCGTAATGTCCACCATCTCCGGCACGCACGGCGCGTTTGAGCCGGCGGCGCGCATCTCGCGGTCGATCTCGTAGAGCGCGTTCTCGCCGCGCTCCACCATCACCACGCGCGCTGCGCCGCTGCGAGCGGTCTGGCGCACGATCTCGCTGCCGATCGAGCCGCCCGCGCCTGTAACGAGAACGGTCTTTCCGCGCAGCATCTCCAGCACGTCTTCTCCGCCGGCGATCTTCTCGCGGCGGCGCAGCAGCTTCTTCTCGTTGCTCCGCGCCTGCGAGTAGAAGCGCCATACGATGCGCACGCCTAGCACTGCGCAGAACGCGAGAACGGTAGAGATGAGCGTGATCGAGTAAGGCGGGCGCACATGGGCGAGCGTGAGCTCGGGCATGTACCATCTGAGCGCGGCGAGCGCGAGCGCGCTCAGCGCGAACGCGCCCGCGTAGCGGGGCATCTCGAGTGCGCCGGTGCGGCGCCAGGGCAGCTTGTAGCATCCAGTCGCGATTAGGGCGAAGAGCTGCACCGCCCACACCGTGACGAAGCTGAGGGCCGTGGCGCGCCATCCCCACTGCGGCTCGCGGAAGTCGAAGCGCAGAGCGACGGCGGCCACGTATGCGGCGCCCATGAGGACGGAATCCACAGCCACGCCCACAAGGCGCGTGGCTATGAAGAGAGTCCAGTGTGCCCCGTGACGGCCCATCTTACTTCAGGCGACCCGTGAATGCCTCGGCCGCGGAGTTGTCGATCTTCTGGCTGAAGAACTTCTGCTCGGCCTTGTTGCGAGCACCGTCCCACGGACGAGGACCGCCCCTGAGCTGCACCGCCCAGAGCTTGAGCTGCTTCTTGTGCCAGTTGACCATGCAGTTCGTGCCCCACGCGCCGCCGTGGCCGAACCACTCGTTCTCGTTGTCCGCGATCGGGGCGCGGAGGCCGAGCGAGTAGTTCGGGTCCTTCAGGTCCGCCGGACGCGTGGACGTGGCGAGGATCGCCTTGACCGTCTCCTCCTTGAGGATGCGCACGCCGTTCTCGCCCACGCCGAGGTTCATCAGCATCTTGTAGAACTTGAGCTGGTCGCGCGCCGTCGTCCAGAGCCCCGCGCCGGCCGAGGAGAACACGCGGTCGTCGCCGTACGGACGCTGCATCGACGGATTGTCGGAACGCCACTTGGCGGGCGCGCCCTTCTGGCAGTCGTACATCTCGATCTGGCGCGCCAGCTGATCGGCCGTGGGCCAGAACCCGGAGCTCGTCATGCCGAGCGGGTCGAACACGCGCTCCTTGAGGAAATCCTCCCAGCGCTTGCCGGTGACGACCTCGACCACCGTCGCGCCGATGTCGATGCCCACGTTGGAGTACTGCACCTTCGTGCCCGGCTCGAAGTTGATCGGCTGCGACGCCGCCGTGGCCGCCACGCTCCGGAGCGGCATCCGGCGCGACCATCCGCCCATCGCGTGGAAGTTGGGCAGCTCGAACGGGAAGCCGCCCGTGTGGTTCATCACCATGCGCACCGTGAGGACGTTCTTCGCCTTCGTGAGCGTGCGCACGCCGTCCTTCTCGGACGTCTTCACCCAGAGCGTGCCGAACTCGGGCAGGTACTTCGAGACGGGGTCGTCGAGGCTGATCTTGCCCTCCTCCACGAGGATCGCGATCGTCACGCCGCAGAAACCCTTCGTCTGCGAGCACTGCATGTACGGGTCATCCAGCGTGATCGGACGCTTCTTGGCCACGTCCGCGTAGCCCACGCACGCGACCTCCTGTTTGCCGTTCTGGTAGAACACGCTGATGGCGCCCGGCAGCTCGCCGCTCTCAACGAACGGCTTGAGCGCGTCGGCTGCGAAGTGCGTGCCGGAGCACACGGGTTCCGCCGCAAAGCCCGCGAGGGCTGCGGCGGCGACCACGGCAATGAACATTGATTTAAGTTTCATTTCTTATTCTCCTCACTTTCGGTGTTGTAGGTTTTCGTCAAATTTTTAGCCACATAGAACACAAAGAACACATAATCTTAATGCGAGAATCAACACCTATTCCTTTGTGATCTTTGTGTCCTTTGTGGCAAAAACAAAATTCTCATCCTCAGGTCTTCTTCGTCACGGTCTGGCCGTCCTTGGAATCCTTCACGGCCCAGCCGGCCGCGGCGAGCTCGTCGCGCAGGCGGTCGCTCTCCGCCCAGTCCTTCGCCTTGCGGGCCTCGGCGCGCCGGTCGAGTATCGCCTGGATGTCCGCGGGGATCTCGCTCTTCTCGGCCTTGCCGAAGAAGATGACGCCCAGCACCTCGTCCATGCGGCGGAACACGGGAAGCACCGGCCCGCCGCCGTGGGCGTTCGTCTCGCGCACCAGGCCGAAGAGAGCCGCGAACGCCTTGGGGATGTTGAGGTCGTCGTTGACGGCGGCCGCGAACTCGTCAAGGTGCTTCCGCGCCCACTCCGGCGCCTCGCCCTCGGTCGCCGTCTCCACGCAGCGGTCGATGCGCTCGAGC
>JAEEGH010028543.1_pt1 | contig 10973 bp, 7 predicted proteins | sample 9134181 | NCBI WGS metagenome assembly JAEEGH01 (sample SAMN16246544, study PRJNA631951) | gut metagenome | biome: gut microbiome; feature: rumen; material: DP-attached | host: Bos | place: Iran: Karaj | collected 2018-10
CCGAGCGTTTTCGGCTCGTAGATTTCTTTTGGAACGGAGCAGTCGTTGCCGATCGTGACCATCACGTTGATACCGTGCTTCGCGCACGTCTGGATGTAGCGTTCAAAACGCTCCATGAAGCCGTCGTGCTCCTGCTGCCACACTTCGAACTGCACGATGAGACGGACGGAATTGAAGCCGATGGAGGCCGCCAGTTCCAGTTCGCGATCCGCCGTCTTCAGACGTTCCTCGAAGCCCAGCTCCTGCCATTGATCGACGCGATTCGCGCAGTCGCTCCCCATGAAATTGCAGCCACGCAACCACGGCTGCGCGTCATACCATTCCCATGCTTTTTCCTTCGACCATCTCGGTTTGTCCATTATCTGTTCCTTTTATTTTAATAATATGGTATTCTGGATGTTATGTATTCGGGTAAAATCCAGAATCTCCAGTAAACCCAGAACATCCAGAATATTATAGCCTGTCAAGGGCGGGACGCCCTCGCTACCTTCTTACTTAGACAGATCCGCAATCGCGGCCGCCAGTTTCAGGCGGTGCGCCTCGTACGTGGCGGGATCCTTCGTGAATTCCGTCATCGTGCGCGTCACATTTTCGGGAACCGTCAGCAAGGCTTCGTATTCAGCGCGTTTCGCCGCCGGCAGATTGGCGCCTTTCGCCGCCAAGAGACGCTTCAGCATGGCGAAATACTCATAGTCCTCGATACCGTCGCGAAGCATTTCGAAACGGATGGAAACGACTGGATCGTCCATCACGGGACCGTTCTGCTTGCCGTCGGCGGCGGCCTCCGGCGGATAGACGAAACGGCCGTCGCCGTTGCCCCACGGCGAGCGGACACCGGCGGGCGTGTCGTAGCCGGAGACCCAGCTCATCGGATCCTCGTAAGGATTCTGCAAGGAGTCGGGATATGCGCAAGGGCTTGACCAGTAGTCACTTGCCCAGACGAGAATGCCGTCCACCTGATAGTCCCACGTCTGCCACAGCCAGACGCGCATCTCCGTTCCGGGATGGTCGATGAACAGCGTCGCGTACGGTGCCTTCGGGCCTGTGCAGACATACCACCAGAACTGTTCGCCCAACGCCTTGCGCTCCGGAACCTGTTCCTTTTTCAAACGCGGCGTCACGGGGCACCACAGATTCGGACCGCCGATCAAACCGTCTTCAATCTGCTCCGTCAGCATGCGGCGGATGCCGGGCGCGTATTTCTTCAGCTTGCGGAAGCCGTTCATCACGAACTCGTAGTCCTTCGGATCGGGCTCGTCAAACCAATAAATATACGCCTTGTCCAGCCATCCTTTCTCCTTCAGATGGGCCTCGATTTCGCCAAGATACTCTTTCATCAGCTTGTCGTACTGCGGCGTGCCTTCCGCATAGCCCATGAATCTCGGATCGACACGCGAATGGAACGTGCCGCCGCCCAAGCCCGCGACATTCATCTTGATGGTGTTGAAATGGTATTCGTTGAACGCCTTCTCCATGGCCTTGTCCCATTTGTCCCAATGGAAGACAAGTTTCAGATTCTCCTCTTTAACAGGTTCGAAATCGCTGTCGATAAACACCTTGCCGGTCGTGCTGTTCGTCAGCTTGAAATTATCGATCCACACTTCGCCCGTCCGTTCGCCGGCGTCCGAATAGAGCGTCGTGAAAACCGCCACATCGAACTTCACGGCGCCTTCCGGATACGTGCTGAACGTTTCATCGAACATCTGCCATGAACCGTCGCCTTTCACGTGGAAGTCATGGTTGCGGCCGCGCATCCACTGGCCGAACTCATCGTAATGCATGAAGCAGATCGTGAAGACGTTGCCCGGATTCGTCTTGTATTCAAGATGAACCTTCATCTCGCCCTTTTCGATATCGAACGTCTTGTTGTATCTGAACGACACATTGGCGGTCTTCTTGTCGTCTTTCAGATACATGGAATGGCCGCCTTCCGTCTGCGAAACAGGCTCCATCGGCGCACCCGTCCACGTATTCTCCAGACCTTCCAACGTGCACGACCAGTTGTCCAGCTGCGTGGGATTGTACGGGCTGATGTGATGCTGCGAATATACCTTAAGATACTTGTCCCAAAGCTCGCGGCGCTGCGCGCCGTTCGCAGGCTTGTGGTAACGCCACAGCGCCCCCGCATCGAAGCCGAACGCCGTCTGGCATGTCATCTTGTCGGGCAGCTGGAAACCAAACACTTCCACCTGCATCGGAACGGAAACCGTCCAGCCGTCCGCTTCAACTTTTATGGTTCCATTGTACTTGCCCGCTTTGGCATCCTTTGGAACATTGACGCGAACCCAGATCGGCTGGTTCACGCCGGCCTTGATGCTCAGGCCGGGCTTCAGCGGCGGCAACGCGTCCGGCCAGAGCCCCAAAATTCCCGTGCTGTCCGTTTTGATTTCAATATTATGGTAATAGACGCGCAGCAAGTCGATGTTCTTCGCGGCTATCTCCGCACCGTCCGGGCCTTTCAAATCGGAAGCGACGACTTTCACGTTGGTCACATCCACTTCCGGACGGATGACGAGCTGCGCCGCCTCCGACTCGCCCTGCGCCGCGCCGATAGCCAGCGCCGTGCCGGTCTTTTCCGGCAGACCACGGCCAACCGGAATCTTCCAGCCGGAGGATGTCCACCAGACCGAACCGCGCGCATCCGGAACGCTCAGCAGTTCGCCGTAATTCGTGTTGTAGAAATCCGACACGAAAAAGTCGCTGCCGATCTTAAAGGCCGAATCGCCGCCGAGCGCCATCGTCATCCGCCAGTCGCCCGTGCCTTTCACGTCATACGGAATCTCCAACGTCTTTTTTTCATTGGCCCTGATGACTTGTTCGCCAGCCGCGTATTGCTTTCCGTCGCCGTTCGGACGGGCGACCGTCACGACAGGCTTCAACGTCACATTCTTCGCGGTCGCGTTCTCGACGGCGACCTTCACGACATTCTGCCCGCCGGGCAGGCCGTCGCCAATCGCCAACACACGGACATTCAACGACTTGTCTTCGGAAAGAATCTCAATGTAGCGCGTATCGCCGGCGATCTCCGTCGGCGTTCCGCTCAACGACGCAAAATAGCGGTAGGAATTGATCTGGAAGGAGCCCGGATCCGAATCCTGCGCGCCGACCTTCTGCTTCGATTCCGCCTTCATGCGGATGTAGATTTCATCGGCCGGATACATGGAGGCCGGAATTTCCGCCTTCAGCGTCCCCATTTCCTCCTGCGTGCCAATCACGATCCATTCCTTTCCGTCGCGGCTGGCTTCCATTGTCAGCTTGCCGCCGACATAGTAATTGATAGTAGCCTCCAAACGGCCTGAAAGCTGCCTGCGGCCCGCAATCGCATGGCGATACGTCACTTCCGTGCCTTTTCCGAACAGCCAGCGGTGGGTGTTGAAACTGGCGTTCGTCGAAACCAGCGAACGGCTGTGGTTGCGCCCTTCACTGGAATAATTCGACTCAAAACGGTATTCGTTCACAAGAATCTTCTCGTCATGGCCGAGCTGCATGCCCTGCTCTTCATGGTAGATCGGCACGACCGGTGTCACGGAGACGTCGTCAAATTCGAAACGGCCCGTGCCATGCCACTGGCCAAGGCGAATCCGGCCGGACTCACCTTGGCCATTTTCCGGAACAACAAATACATGGCCATACGCCGTCCACGAATCCTTCGGCGTGCCCATGTCGACGTTGCAGAAGACCGGTCCCGTGATCGCCGTCCCCCCGGCATTGCCGACGGAACGCGCCTTGAACCGCAACCTGTATGTTTTGCCTACTTCGAAAGGAACCTTGTCGGACAGCCAGTAATTCGAATCCTCCCCGCCGCCGACCACATACGCGGCGCGTCTGCCTGCCACCGCGCCGTCTTCCGACACGCCGCCAGGCTGCCCGGACAGCTTCCAGCCATCCGCCGCATCCTTTCCCCCCTGCTCAAAAGACGAATTTTTGACCATCTGCCCATGGCATAAAAGCCCGAACATCATGACAATCGACAAAAGACGTTTCATTTGCAACTTTTCCTCTTTTCTTCCTGAACCTTAGAGGCACACATCTTTCAACCCAATCATAACGCCTCAAAAGGCAAAGGCTTATTATATTCAACCCATATCAAAGATAGGACAAATCACAGATAACTTGCATTACCGGCAAACATGTTTTTTAATGTACCCACGGTTCAGAAGATATCAACTCTCACGATTGTTTTTCCTCCCTTTCTCCTCGCAAACCTCATGGGAGAGAGATTGCGTCAGTATTTCATCTTCCCGTCTTTGACCCATTCCTCGAACGGCGGGCGCGGGGCGAAACGTTGCTCCTTCATGGCCTTCCTCGCCTCCTTGAAGCATTTTAGAATCAACTCGCCGCTTTCGTCGGAACTGACATAGACGAGGTCCTCCAGGCTTCTGCTCCCGTAGGGGTTGATGACGGTCCTGCAGAAAAAAAACACGCCCTTTTCAGATATCCGGCCGTGATCTATGTCGAGCCGGGCGTACATGCCGCAGTCGCGGAGCCGCAGGTAGAGGTGTTTCAGCGGCGGCTCGTCCGAATATTTGAACGTCAAGGCGACCTCCTTCGCGTAGCCGTCCGCCGGGGCCTCGTAGAGCAGCTTGTCGGACACCAGGACGCCCGCGTTCTCGCCGTTCATCCTGATCGTCAGAGTCCATTCCTTCTTTTCCGCGTCGTGCCCCCCCGTGACCTCGTAGTCCCAGAAATAGTCCGTGTTGCCTTTTCTGGTGGAGGTCGCGGGAGCCCCTTTCGCAAAATCCCATCCCGTCCATTCCTGCTTTATGCCGTCGGACAGCCTTATCCTGGATTCGCAGGGCAACAGGACCACGGCCTCCGTGTGCTTTTTGCGGAGATGGAACACGACGGGATTCTCTTTGTCCGGGCGATGTCTTTCGACGTACGCAAGGTCGTATGTGAACCCTCTTGTATTCCCCTCCCGGGGAAAATCATACCCATGGCATTCGATGTCTTCAAGGTAGAGCCTGGCCCCCTTTCCCCCGTGGATTTCGAAACGCCCGTCCGCCCCGGACACGGCCGCCAGCCTCGTGTATTTCGGTCGCAGGATGCCGTAGGCGCTGGCGTGGAAGGTTGCCTTGGCCCCTTCGACGGGCTTCCCGTGCTGATCGATGGCAATCCCGTAGAAGTCGATCTTCTGCTCCCCCGTCTGCAGCTTCTTCAGCGCGTCCTCCATCTCGCCGGCCTCAAGGGATGACAGATGGAGAGTGAATGTCATGACCAGCAGGATAACCGACAGGATGTGTATTTGTCTTGGCATGGTTGCTCCTTTTCCCGCCATTGGGTGGCGGGGCGGTGGATGTCGTCAGTATTTCGCCTTGCCTTCCCTGATCCACTGCTCGAACGGCGGACGCGGGGCGAGGCGCTGCTGTTCCATGGCTTTTTCAGCATCTCTCTTGCATTTTTTATAATCCTCATATCCAATATCCGTAAACTCAATCGCTTCCAGGCATCTGTCGCCGTAAGGATTGACGAATGCGTTTCCCCGCATGTACAGCCTGTTTCCGTCAATGGCGGCCCCCGCCAGCTCTATCCGCGCATACATTCCGCAGTCGCGGATGCGGACGTAGAGGAAACGCCCCTTGAGTTTCGGCTCGTCCCCTTCTTTCAGGACAAGCGGCAGTTCCGTTATATATCCGTCTGCCGGTGCCTCGTACAGTTTTTCCCCCAGAAGCTGAATACCGGCGTTTTCCCCGCCGGGGCGCAGAATCACCTTCCAGGTTTTTGTGGCCTCGTCATACTCCCCCGTCATTCGGACATCGGGAAAGACCTCCTTGCTTTCCCTTTCATTCCAGCTTATGCGCCCTCTGACTGCAAAATCGTATGCGCTCCATTTATCCGGTTTCCGTTCCAGAAGCTCCAGTCCGAACTGGCTTTCCCAAATGAAAACCGCCTCAGGATTTCTTCGCCTGATGCGGAACACGACCGGGTTGTCCTTGTCGGGATGGTGGAGGGCCGTGCGGCTCCGACGGAAATCTACTCGACGTGCTTCAATTGACTGCATATTTTCATGATATTCATATCCTTTCAACTTGATGTCCAGGATGTCCATCAAGGATGCGGGCAACCCATGGATGGAGAAACGCCCGTCCTTCCCCGTCTTGACACTCCCTTTCGTGACAATGGGCACGTACAGGGCGGCCCGATGTATCTCGTATTCCACTTTTGCCCCCTGTACAGGGTTGTCGTTCTGGTCGAGAAGAAGTCCGTAGTATCTGACCATCGTTTCGTCCCCCCGAGCCATCTCCAGCCATTCTGACGCACGGTCGCCGTATGCCAAAATGCAGAATAAAAAACATAATAAGAACAAAAGCATCGGCACTAAAAGGCGGCGTGTCATTTTCAGCATGGCGTCTCTCCTGCGGTTGTTGAAACTTGACATGCGGCGGTTGAAGCTGATATTAAAATTAATAGAATTCTAATATAGTTTTGTCAAAATGCAAATACCAAAAATAAAAAACAGGACAAAAAATATGTTTTCCTCATTGAAAATGTATTTTTTCATAATTGCAAAAGATAAAAAATGCTCCTTTCATGTATTTTTTTTGCAAAAACTTGCATTTCCCTCTTGACAATCAAAAAAACGCCTTTAATTTATTAAAATGTAAAAAGAAACCTCAGGGATAGACTGTCTCTATTCCGTATCTGCCATTCTTTATTCATTGCCGCCGAACATTCCGTGAAACATCTTCTTCTTTCCATTCTGATCTGCATGGCCACCTGCCTCTGCATGGCGCAGGAAAAACCGCTCAGCAATCGCACAACGCCCACCGTGCAGGCCGTGGCAAACGCCCTTCCATGGGTCGTAAATATTGGAACGGAAGCACTTGTGAAAGTCAACGACGGCTATGACGACTTCTTCACGGATTTCTATTTCTTCCGTCTTCGCCGCATGAAGCAGAAGGTCGTCAAGGAATACAACCCGCTGGGCAGCGGCATCATCGTCGATCCAAGAGGCTTCGTCCTGACCAACCTTCACGTCGTCAAACGCGCCCACAACATCGAAATCCGTTTGTGGAACGGGACGTCCTTCAAAGGCGAACTCATCGGTTTTGACGCGCCGAACGACCTCTGTCTCATCCGCATGGCCGGTGGGACGATTCCAGAAGACCTCAAGACGGCGCCGTTCGCGCTTCCAGACGATGTCATGCTCGGCGAAAGCGTCATCACGGTCGGCAATCCGTTCGGTCTTGAGCATTCCGTCTCGCAGGGCGTGCTGTCCGCCATCAACCGCAGCTACGAAGACGAATCGTATCCGTTCAACGACATCCTGCAGACGGACGCGGCGATCAACCCCGGCAACTCCGGCGGTCCGCTCATCAATCTCGACGGCGATCTCATCGGCATCAACCAGGCCATCCGCAAGAACGCCTCCGGAATAGGCTTCGCGATTCCGATCAAACGCATCGAGCAGTTCCTCTCCCACTGGCTCCTCCCCTGCCGTCTTTCCAACGCCTATCTGGGCATCTCCCCCTCCGCCCAGCTGGAGACAGGAAAGCGCGGCGTCATCCTCACGGAAATCCTGCCGGACAGCCCCGCGGCCAAGGCAGGCCTCAAGGCCGGAGACGAAATCATCGACGTCAACGGCAAACCCACCCCGCGGCTCATCGATTTCGGCCGCGCCATCTGTCTCACCAAATCAAACGAAAAGGTCATTCTCACACTCGCAGACAACAGAAAAATCAAACTGACAGCGGAGCCAATGCCTCCGCAGCTTCTCATCCAGACAAGACTCGGCATTCAAGTCCAGGAGCTGACGCCCAACTTGAATGACGCGCTGAACCTCAGGCAGGACCTCAAGGGACTCGTCATCAATGAAATGATGCCTGAAACCCTGTTCGTATCGCACAAGGAAAACTGGCGCGATGTCATTAAACGCGGCGACATCATCATGAAAGTGAACGGCCAGGATGTGAAATCCACGCAGGAACTCGCCAACTGGCTGGCCAACAGCCGCAGCGGGCAGTCCCTTGAATTCCTTGTGCTCTGCTTCGAGCATCAGCGACAGAGTCTCGTGGCTTTGGAAGTCACCACCTGCCTTTACTGAATCTTCTGGCCGCATGCGGCCATCATCATTTGCCTCCCGACAGGAGGCGGGAAGAAAACACAAGGTCAAAACAAAAGGAGAAGCACATGTCTGCGAAAGAAGTCGGAATCATCATCATTTTTACATTCATCATTATCGGGGGGTTCATTTTTCTGACGCCTGAATACCAGAAAAACGCACAACTAAAAGAAACCTATGAACAAAACCAAAAAATGGTTGAAAACTTGAGGGCGGACATCGAATACAAGAACAAGCTCGTCCGCAAGCTGGATGCCGGCGATGCCGCCACCATCACACGCATTCTGCGCGAACGCTTCTTATTCTGCCCCCCCAATGAAAAAATCATCCAGTTCAAAGGTGACGACAACAACGTCAAGCAAGCCGATTGAGGCGACCTCCGTTCATCAGCCTCTTCGATGAAAATCTGGCGGCCGCCCGACAACGCATGTCGGACGGCCGCCATTTTTCAACACCTTAAACCAAGTTTAGGAGACTCTCATGAAACGATTCCTGCTAGCATTGTTTTTAACGGCTTTTGCATGCCTCCATGCGCAGCAACCGCCTGCTGAAGAGCCGACCAGAATTCTCGCATACAATGTTGAAATCGGCTTCAACAATGCAGCCAAACTGATGGAGACGGCTGAATGGATCCGCTCTTATGATCCAGAAGTCATTCTCTTCCAAGAAATAGCACGACAGGACAGCAAAGGCTTCGCCGAAATGGCAAGACTTTGGGGGCACTCCTACGCGGCCGTCGCCAAGCCGTTCACGGACTATTCCATTGCGTTGACTTCCCGCCATCCGTTTGAAATCATCGAGACGCGCACGGCAGATCTCCACCATGGCTACGTTCTCGCCAAAATCAACGGCGTCTATTTCATGTCCATCCACACATCCCCCTTCGATTTCAAGCGCCGCATCCACGAGACCGCCATCTACGTCCGCCGTATCAAACCACTTCTCGATGCAGGAGAGAAACTCATCATGATGGGCGACTTCAACAATTACTCCCCTCTGGACAAGGAGCGTTTCGACGCCCGACTCGAGAATATGGATCCCGCCAAACGCGAGACCTACATCAAAGGCCGCGGAAAAAACATGAACAACGGCAAATACGACTATGTCTCCACGCAACAGCTACTAGACGCGGGGCTCGTCGATGTCGGATTCGACTGGATGAAAGAGCATGGAATCAGATACAGCAGCCGCATCGATCTCGCCCTGCTGTCGCCGAATCTGAAGGACGACGTCGTCGAATCCTACGTCGAATTCCCGAAGTGGAAATACTTCAGCGAGTTTTCGGACCACTGGCCCAATCTCCTGAAGCTCCGCAACTTGAACTTCCCGAAAGCCCCCGCCCCGCTTCCGTTGCCGCCCGAGCCCGAACCGGAAGTCGTTCCGGGCGCCGTCAATCTCGTCGTCAACGGCTCCTTCGACAACGGCCTCGAAGGCTGGAAAAAGGAAATCCGCACGGCGGACCTTGGCTCCGTGGAAGTCGTCGACGGCGCCGCCAAGATCACCCGCCTGCCCAAATCCACCTTCGGGCGGATCTATCAGGACATGGCCGTCGAGCCGGGCAAATACTACACGCTCACGTTCCGCCGCTTCATGGACAAAGGCGCCTTGGCGAAGGCCCTCGTCATCTTCCGCGGTCCGGACAATGAATGGCGTGAAAAGACGCGCTTCACATACCAATTCCCTTGGCGCCCAGGCGTTTGGCAGCAGGGGAAATACACGTTCAAGACATCAGACGACGTCAATTACCTGCGGCTGGACTTCCGCCTCGACCGGAACGACTTCCGCCGCGAGTTCGAAATTTCCTATAAGATGGACGACGTCGTCCTCCGCCTCGCGACCGAAAAGGAAATCGCCGATGTGACGCTGCCGCCGCCCGAGCAGCGCCCCGCCTGGCAGCCGACGGATGATTGGCGGACCGTGGACGGACTCTCCTTCCGCGACATGGACGTCGCCGCCAATGCCAACATGACGCTGAAAATTCAGGTTCCGCCGCTTGAGAAGGCCACCGAACTCCATGTCTTCTTCATGGACAAGGATGGCAATCGCATCCGCAACAGCCTCATCACGTTCAGCCTCCCCGCCAGCCAGACGGCGCAGACCATCGACTATCCGATTCTCACGTCGTTCACCGCCACCCGCCTCCGCGCATGGTTCGCACGATAAAGCCCTAGGCGAATATTGAAAACGATTGTGAATTCCACATGGTGGATTGAAAAAGCTTCAATTTGTGTTAACTTATAGCTAACACAAAACAAGGAGCCATGAATGCTGACTCATATTCTGAATTCACATACGCGTGCGGTCATTCTGACAAGGCTTTTCACGCCGGATACGCCAAAGTTCCATCTCCGGCAACTGGCCCGCGACGGCGGTCTCTCCGCCCCCGGTCTGCTGAAGGAGCTCACGCATCTCCACGAACTGAAGCTTGTCTGCAAGGAGGAAAACAATGGTCGCACAGACTATTATGCAGACAAGTCATCAGCGATGTTCACCGTTCTATGCGAACTGGTGGACATCGCGGAAGGACTGCATGGGAAAATCAGACGCATGCTGTCCTCTCTGGATACCGACTGCGTATTCATCTACGGTTCGGAAGCCAACGGCTCCGCCAGACCGGACAGCGACATCGACCTGTTTGTCATCGGCAACTGCACCCTCATGGAAATCAGCCGTGCCCTGCTGCCGGCCGCCGATCTCACCAACCGCGAAATAAATCCTTTTCTTCTCACGCCTGCCGATTTCCATGCCAGATGCCAATCGGCGGACCATTTTGTCCAAAACGTCATTCAGTCACCGATGATTTTTCTGAAAGGAGGGAGAAATGAGCTTGAAAGACTGGCTGGATAACGGATGGCTAAAACAACATCAAACTGATCGGCAGGAAATCACCGACCTGCTCTCTATTGTGGAA
>JAEEGH010028545.1_pt1 | contig 10972 bp, 7 predicted proteins | sample 9134181 | NCBI WGS metagenome assembly JAEEGH01 (sample SAMN16246544, study PRJNA631951) | gut metagenome | biome: gut microbiome; feature: rumen; material: DP-attached | host: Bos | place: Iran: Karaj | collected 2018-10
CTGCTGCGAATACATGACAGGCGGCAGAGTGGTGGTTCTCGGTGAGACAGGCCGCAACTTCGCCGCCGGAATGTCGGGCGGAGTGGCGTATGTATGGGACAAGAACCATACTTTCGACTATTTCTGCAATATGGACATGGTGGAACTGGGACTCGTGGAAGACAGTGTAAGCAGGAAGGAACTGCTCGAACTCATCCGACAACACTACCTCCACACTGGGTCGGCACTGGCCGGCAGGATGCTCGATAACTGGAATCACTACGTGGATGACTTCATACAGGTCGTTCCCATAGAATACAAACGAGTACTGCAAGAGGAACAAATGGCACGTCTTCGTGAAAAGATAGCCAATATGCAACGGGAATACTAAGAACATTGTATGCGAAACCACATTTTCAATTTTCAATCTTCAATATAAAAAATGGGAAATCCAAAAGCATTTTTAGAGATACACCGCCAAGAGGCAGGATACCGTCCTCTTCACGATAGGATACATGATTTCGGTGAGGTGGAGCAGACGCTCAACACCCGCGAACGCAAACTGCAGGCAAGCCGCTGCATGGACTGTGGCGTACCCTTCTGCCATTGGGCTTGTCCGCTGGGCAACAAGGCACCCGAATGGAACGAGTCCCTTTACTTAAGCGAATGGGAATCGGCCTACCATCTCCTCTCTGCCACCAACCCCTTTCCAGAGTTCACAGGACGTGTATGTCCGGCCTTGTGCGAGAAAGCATGCGTACTGAACCGCTATAACCATGAGCCTACTACAAACCGCGAGAACGAGTGTGCCATTATCGAGACTGCTTTCCGCGAGGGTTTCATACAGCCACATACCGATATCAAGAGAAACGGCAAGCATATTGCCATCATCGGAGCCGGACCTGCCGGACTGGCCGCAGCCAATGACCTCAACCTGATGGGCTACTCGGTAACAGTTTTCGAGAAGAACGAAAGTGCCGGAGGATTGCTCCGCTATGGCATACCCAATTTCAAACTCAACAAGACCATCATCGACCGACGGATACAATTGCTTGAAGAGGAAGGCATCGTGTTCCGTTATGGCGAGGAGGTGGAATGTGACGAGGACTTTGCCAAGCAATATGATGCCGTGGTTGTCTCCACAGGCACCCCTACGGCAAGAAACCTGAATATACCCGGCCGTGAACTCAAGGGGGTACACTTCGCGCTCGAACTGCTCTCACAACAGAACCGTGTTCTTGCCGGCATGGCCTTCTCCAACGACGAACGCGTGACCGCCCGCGGCAAGAATGTTCTGGTCATTGGAGGTGGCGATACAGGTTCTGACTGTATCGGAACAGCACATCGCCAAGGTTGTAAGAGCGTCACACAGATAGAAATCATGCCACGGCCCGTTGAAGGTCCCGACGACCCCGCCAACCCCTGGCCCAATTTCCCCCGCACGCTGAAGACCACGAGTAGCCACGAAGAAGGCTGTATACGTCGCTGGAACATCAATACCCTTGAGTTCCTTGGCAAGGATGGCCATCTCACTGGTGTCAAAGTTCAGGAAATCGACTGGAAAACCAACCCCAATGGTGGCCGTCCCCTGATGGTGGAGAAAGGCAAGCCCGAGGTTATCAAAGCCGAACTGGTGCTCCTTGCCATGGGATTCCTCAAGCCCGAGCACCCACAATACCCGGAAAATGTCTTCGTCTGTGGCGATGCCGCCAATGGTGCCAGCCTGGTGGTACGCGCCATGGCAAGTGGCAAGCAGACAGCGGAAAAAATCAACCAATACCTCTCAAGATGAACAAGATACAATTCACCAAGATGCATGGGGCAGGAAACGACTACATCTACGTCGACACCATACACCACAACATCCCCGACCCAGCGGCAGCAGCCATCGCATGGAGTGACCGCCATAAGGGTATCGGCTCCGATGGTCTCGTACTCATCGGTGCCTCCCCCATCCCGGAGGCCGACTTCTCCATGAGGATTTTCAATGCTGACGGGAGCGAGGCGATGATGTGTGGCAATGCATCACGGTGTATTGGCAAATACCTGTATGAACGAGGGCTGACCAAAAAGAAGGAAATACGCCTATTGACCCTCTCTGGGGTGAAAACACTATGGCTGAACGTAAGAGACGAACATGTGGAGAGTGTCACCGTAGATATGCTGCAACCTCTCTTCGAGGATGACACGCTTTTCAAAGAAATGCAGAATCTGGAGGAGGGGACTTTCATCTCCATGGGCAATCCTCACTATATCATCTTTACCGACAACGTAGACCAGGTGGGCGAAAAAGGACGTTCTCTGGAATGTCACCCTGCCTTCCCCCAACGATGCAACATTGAGTTGGCCCATGTCATAGACAACGACACCATCCACACTCGTGTATGGGAACGCGGCAGCGGCATCACCATGGCTTGCGGTACAGGAGCCTGTGCAACAGCCGTAGCGGCTGCACATACAGGAAGAACAGGACGGTCGGCACAGGTTGTGATGGACGGAGGCACACTCCACATCGAATGGCATGAGAGTGACAACCATGTCTACATGACTGGTCCCGCAGAATTTGTATACGACGGAGAAATCAATATTATCTAAAATATGGCATTAGTAAACGAACATTTCCTGAAGTTACCCAACAATTACCTTTTTTCTGACATTGCCAAAAAGGTGAACGCATTCAAGGTGATGCATCCCAAGTCGGATGTCATCTCTTTGGGAATCGGCGACGTGACACAACCTCTTTGTCCTGCCGTCACCGAAGCCATGCACCGGGCTGTCGACGAGATGGGCACTTCGGCAGGTTTCCATGGCTATGGTCCCGAACAAGGCTATGACTTCCTGCGCGAGGCCATCCTGAAGTATGACTTCCTGCCACGTGGCATACATCTCGACATCGACGAAATCTTCATCAACGACGGAGCCAAATCAGACACAGGAAACATACAGGAACTCATCCGGTGGGACAACTCCATCGGCGTGACCGACCCCATCTATCCCGTCTATATCGACTCCAACGTGATGATAGGCAGGGCGGGAAGACTTGTCGATGGCAAGTGGGACAACGTCATCTACCTGCCATGTACGGCAGAAAACAACTTCATCCCGCAGATACCCAAAGACAGACACGTCGATGTTATCTATCTCTGTTACCCGAACAATCCCACAGGCACCGTCATTTCAAAAGACGAATTGCGCAAATGGGTAAGTTACGCCCTGAAGAACGACACGTTGATTTTCTATGATGCTGCCTATCAAGCCTACATACAGGACGACAGTATCCCTCATAGCATATACGAGATACGGGGAGCCCGGAAGTGTGCCATTGAATTCCATTCTTATTCCAAAACAGCCGGCTTCACTGGCATACGCTGCGGCTATACCATCGTACCCAAAGACCTTACGGCAGCCACACTCAATGGCGAACGTATCCCTTTGAATCCGCTATGGAACCGCCGTCAGTGCACGAAATTCAACGGTACCAGTTACATCTCACAACGGGCGGCAGAGGCCATTTATACTCCCGAGGGAAAAGAACAGGTGAAAACAACCATCGACTACTATATGCGCAACGCACACCAGATGCTCGTCACCCTACAGCATCTCGGCTACAAGGTCTATGGTGGCAAGAATGCCCCATATATCTGGATGAAGACACCCACCGGCACTGGATCGTGGCAGTTTTTCGAACAACTGCTCTATGGTGCCAATGTGGTATGTACCCCTGGCGTAGGTTTCGGTCCCAGCGGTGAGGGTTATGTACGCTTCACTGCCTTCGGTAACCATGAGTCTACGGAGGAGGCATTGGAAAGAATATCAAAATGGACAAAATCATCATTATAAAATTATAAATTATGGAGACATTAAGATTTCAAGTAGTAGGCGAGGCATTCAAGAAAAAGCCTCTCAAAGTGAATACCCCTGTTGAAAGACCTGCCAAATACTTCGGAAGCAAAGTATTCAACAGAGAGAAGATGTATAGGTATTTGCCTAAAGACATCTTTGAGAAAAAGGTTGATGTGATTGACAATGGTGCCCAACTCGACCGCAAAGTGGCCGACGTGGTGGCAGAGGGCATGAAACAATGGGCCACCGAACAAGGTGTGACCCACTACACCCATTGGTTCCAGCCATTGACGGAAGGCACTGCCGAAAAACATGACTCGTTTATCGAGCACGACGGAAAAGGTGGTATGATGGAGGAGTTCACGGGCAAACTGCTGGTTCAGCAGGAACCCGATGCAAGTTCCTTCCCCAGCGGCGGTATCCGGTCTACGTTCGAGGCTCGCGGCTACTCGGCATGGGACCCCACGTCGCCAGTGTTCATCATCGACGACACACTCTGTATTCCCACCGTGTTCATTTCCTATAGCGGTGAGGCCCTTGACTACAAGACACCACTGCTCCGTGCTCTCCATGCTGTCAACGTGGCAGCCACTGAGGTATGCCACTACTTCGACCCGAGCGTAAAGAAGGTGACATCAAACCTTGGATGGGAACAGGAATATTTCCTCGTTGACGAAGGACTCTATGCCGCACGGCCCGACCTGCTGCTGACAGGACGTACACTGATGGGACACGACTCAGCGAAAAACCAGCAGATGGACGACCATTATTTCGGAAGCATTCCCGAGCGGGTGGCTGCCTTCATGCGCGAACTCGAGATTGAGGCTCTCAAACTCGGCATCCCCTGCAAGACACGTCATAACGAGGTGGCACCCAACCAGTTTGAGTTGGCTCCCATCTATGAGGACACCAACCTGGCAGTAGACCACAACATGTTGCTGATGTCGGTGATGAAACGTGTGGCCCGCAAGCATGGATTCCGCGTATTACTGCATGAGAAACCCTTTGCCGGTATCAATGGCAGCGGCAAGCACAACAACTGGTCGCTGAGCACCGACAACGGCATCTTGCTGCACGCACCAGGAAAGACAGCCGAACAGAACCTGCGCTTCGCCACCTTCATCGTGGAGACGCTGATGGGCGTATATCGTCACAACGGCCTGCTGAAGGCAAGTATCATGTCGGCTACCAATGCCCACCGTCTGGGTGCCAACGAGGCTCCACCAGCCATCATCTCCAGTTTCCTCGGAAAACAACTCACCGAACTCCTTGACCACATTGAGAAAGCCGATAAAGACAACCTGTTCTCCATGGACGGCAAACAGGGCATGAAGATGGATATCCCTGAGATTCCAGAACTGCTCATCGACAATACTGACCGTAACCGCACGTCGCCTTTTGCATTCACCGGCAACCGCTTTGAGTTCCGCGCCGTCGGTTCCGAGGCCAACTGCGCCAGTGCTATGATTGCACTCAACAGTGCTGTAGCAGAGGCTCTCATCAACTTTAAGAAGAGGGTGGATGAACGTATCCCAGAATTTGACAAAAAATACGAAGGTACCGGCCATAGCGGAGTCTTCCATGCCATCATCGACGTGTTGCGCGAAGACATCAAGACATGCAAGCCTATCCGTTTCGACGGCAACGGCTATTCTGATGAATGGGTAGAAGAGGCCACCCGTCGTGGTCTCGACGTAGAGAAATCGTGTCCGAAAATCTTTGAGCGTTATCTCGACAAGGAAAGCATAGAGATGTTTGAGAGTCTCGGCGTGATGACGAAGAAGGAACTTGAAGCCCGCAATGAGGTGAAATGGGAAACGTATACAAAGAAAATCCAGATAGAAGCCCGTGTACTCGGTGACCTCTCGATGAACCACATCATTCCCGTTGCCACTCACTACCAGAGTGAATTGCTGAGGAATGTGGAGAATATGGCCGACATCTTCGATAAGGAGAAAGCCATGCGCCTCAGTGCCCGTAACATCAAACTCATCGAGGAAATCGCAGAGCGTACGAGTGCCATCGAACGGATGGTAGAGGAACTGATAGAGGCACGCAAGCAGGCCAATATCATCGAGGGTGAATTAGAGAAGGCCATTGCCTACCACGATACAGTGGAACCGAAACTCGATGATATCCGTTACGAGATTGACAAATTGGAACTCATCGTCGACGACAGCCTCTGGCCACTGCCCAAATACCGCGAACTGCTTTTCATTAGGTGAAATAAATTGCTCGCAAATTTTCGAGCACATATCCTTTTTGATTATTTATAGTTTGCAAAGAACCCGGTGCTGTGACAGCATCGGGTTCTATTATATATCATGTAACAGGTCATTATTCTGACAACTTGTCGAGATAGTATTGCCTTACGACAGACCACTTGTAATAGGGCCACATATCGGTATCCATGGGCATATGGGCCTCGCGCTCGTTGAGCAACACCTTCACGAGGATATCGCCCTTCTTTCCTTTCATCGGACGATAGAAAATCATCTGCACATTGCAGGCAGTGGGAATAATGAGGTAGTTGCGGAAATATGTGTCGAGTTCATTGAGGTCGTCTACCGATACGCCAGAACCGTCGAGGTCCATCAGACTGGCAAGGGGCAGCACCACCGTGTCGTGGCCGAAACGCAGGGTGGCTTGTGACTGAGTCACGGTGTCGGCAGTCTCGATGATGTTGAGCAACAGGTTCTTCTGCGCGAAGGGCATCTTGTTTTCTGTCTGTGGGGCGTTGGCAAAGCCAAGATACCAATAGAGGTTGCCGCTGTGCCAAAGTTCCACGAGTTCCTCGTTGGTGAACAGCGAGAGGAGGGTGTCGTCGCCATCGTGACTTTGCATGTTGTTGGCTATATCGTAGATGGCGCTCATCAGTTTGCCGGCATCCACATGAGCCTTTACCCAATCCTGATCGTTGAAGAGGGTCTGCATGAGCCGGTCGGGATGTCTCGTTTCATACTCTCCCTGCACCTGACGGGCTTTCATGTCGAGTTTCCTCATCTCATCGGTCTTCGAGGCATTCATATAGTACATTGTGGCACGGCTGGCCTCGTTGTGAATGCGTGCGGTGGGGTTGGCAGCGGCGAGTTCCTCACACTCTGCCATCATCGAGAGGATGGCACGCACCGAGGTGGTGCTTATGGCACTGATGGGCACATTCTTCACCTTGAAGATTTCAGGGAAGTTTTCTGTCATGCGCTTTCCTATGCCATGGTGCTGACGTTCACCAACAGGGGTGAGGTCACCGAGATGGTCCTTGGTGGTCTGATAGAAAGAGTCGAGTTTCACCAATGTCTTCTCACCCAGGAGGGTGAGTTTGCCGGAGTCCCTGGCTTCTGTCAGTGTCTTCACCGGCATGCCGTAGTCACGGTCGTTGAGCAGCCAGCGTGAACCATGCCTGCCATAATGACTCAGGTAATAGGGTTCGTAGCCTTTAGGCGTAGGGGTAAGTGGACCACGGGGTAAGCGGTCGTAGTCGGCATTGTTGCCACCAGCAAGGAAACGGTTGCCCGAAATCTCTTCCAGGGCAGTCTTGCCTGCCGTCCTCATGGTCTGTGCCGTAGCACTCATACAACAGGCAATGAAAAGAAAAGTAAAGAATCGTCTCATTAGTTAGAAATGGTTAGATATGAATGATAGTATGATGATGCGTTGAAGAGTTCACGATGACTTCCCACTCACAATTTTCTTGATTTCGTTGAGTTTGTTGAGGGCTTCTACAGGAGTGAGGTTATTGATGTCAAGACCAAGGATTTCGTCGCGCACCTGACAGAGTACAGGGTCGTCGAGTTGGAAGAAACTCAGTTGCATTCCCTCACGCGACTGGTTGAGAGCCTGTGCCGAAGGCTTACCCACTGTTCCTACCTTGTTGCTGTCGGCTTCCAACTGCTTCAGGATGACATTCGACCGGCGCACAATACTCTTGGGCATGCCGGCAATCTCTGCTACGTGGATACCGAAAGAGTGTTCCGAACCACCCCTTTCGAGTTTTCTCAGGAAAATCACCTTGTTGTCCACCTCTTTTACGCTGACATTGTAGTTCTTGATGCGTGAGAAGTTCTTCTCCATCTCATTGAGTTCATGATAATGGGTAGCGAAGAGGGTGCGGGCATGTGCCTTGACATTCTCATGCAGATATTCCACAATGGCCCAGGCAATGGAGATGCCATCGTAGGTCGACGTACCGCGTCCCAGTTCATCGAAGAGTACCAGTGAACGGGGCGACACGTTATTGAGGATATTCGCTGCCTCTGTCATTTCTACCATGAATGTGGACTCTCCCAAAGAAATATTGTCGGAAGCGCCCACACGGGTGAAAATTTTGTCCACCAAACCGATTCTCGCGCTCTCTGCAGGCACGAAACAGCCTATCTGTGCCATGAGTACGATAAGGGCTGTCTGGCGCAACAGTGCCGATTTACCAGCCATATTGGGTCCTGTGATGATGATGATTTGCTGGCGTTCGTTGTCGAGCATGATGTCGTTGGGCACATATCGCTCTCCCAATGGCAGTTGGGTCTCGATAACTGGATGTCGGCCCTGTTTGATATCGATGACTTCGGTATTGTCGACAACAGGTCGCACGTAGTGGTTTTCTTCTGAAACATTGGCAAACGACAACAGGCAGTCGAGACGGGCAATGAGATTGGCATTGATCTGGATGGCGGGGATAAATTCCTGGATAGCCATGACGAGTTCATTAAACAAGCGTGTCTCCAATGCCTGGATTTTCTCCTCAGCACCCAGGATTTTCTCCTCGTATTCTTTCAATTCCTGCGTGATGTAGCGTTCAGCCTGAGCAAGTGTCTGCTTGCGTACCCATTCGGCAGGCACCTTGTCTTTATAGGTGTTTCTCACCTCAAGGTAATAGCCGAACACATTATTATATCCTATCTTCAGCGAAGCGATACCTGTCGCTTCTGTCTCGCGCTGTTGTATTTTCAGCAGATAGTCCTTGCCATGGTAAGCAATGGCACGCAACTCATCGAGTTGGGTGTTCACCCCATCATTGATGATATCGCCTTTATTCACCTGGAAAGGTGGGTCGGGCTTGATTTCACGCTGTATACGGTCACGGATGGAACGGCAGAGGTTGATTTGCTCACCTATGGTGCGCAAGGCGGTGTTGTCGGCCGTCATACAGGCGGTCTTGATAGGTTCAATGGCCTGCAGTGCCACCCTCAACTGCACAATCTCACGGGGCGACACCCTACCCACAGCCACCTTTGAGATGATACGCTCCAAGTCGTTGATATGGTGCAACTGCTCATCCACACATTCACGGAAATCGGGATGGCGGAAGAAATACTCCACCACATCGAGCCGCTCGTTGATGGGTTTCTCGTCTTTCAAGGGGAATATCAGCCATCGGTGTAGCATACGTCCTCCCATGGCGGTGATGGTCTTGTCGATAACATTAAGTAATGACAACCCACCTTCCTGCATGGTATTGACGAGTTCCAGCGAACGGATGGTGAACTTGTCGAGCCGCACATACTTATCTTCTTCTATCCGTGAAATAGAGGTGATATGACCTATCTGGGTATGTTGGGTAAGTTCAAGATATTGCAGAATGGCTCCTGCTGCCACCACGCCATTCTGCAGATGATCTACACCGAAACCTTTCAACGACTTCGTCTGGAAGTGGCGCAAAAGTTTTTCTCGGGCGGTGAGTGAAGTGAACACCCAGTCGTCGAGTTCGAAAACACAGTGTTTCGTCCCGAAATAGCGTTCGAAATCGGCCTTTTTGGCACGGTCGTAAAGCACCTCCTTGGGTTGAAAATTTCCAATGAGTTTCTCTACATAGTCGTAGGTCCCTTCTCCGGTAAGAAATTCTCCCGTGGAGATATCCAGAAAAGCCACACCACACGACCCTTTGCCGAAGTGTACAGCAGCAAGGAAATTATTTTCCTTGTAGTTGAGCACATTGTCGCTCATCGCCACACCAGGAGTCACCAGTTCTGTAATGCCACGCTTCACCAAGGTCTTGGTGAGTTTCGGGTCTTCCAACTGGTCGCAGATGGCAACACGCCTACCGGCACGGATGAGTTTCGGCAAATAGGTGTCGAGGGCGTGATGTGGAAAACCCGCCATCTCGGCCGACCCTGACGTACCGCCGTTATTTCGGCGTGTGAGGGTAATACCGAGAATTTTCGAAGCCGCCACTGCATCTTCACAGTAGGTTTCGTAGAAGTCACCGCAACGAAACAGCATCAGCGCATCGGGGTGTTTCGCCTTCAGCGTGAAAAACTGCTTCATCATTGGTGTCAGTCCTTTTTCCTTAGTTGCCATAACATCTTCTTTTATGCTACAAAATTAACACTTACTTTTTTTATTACCAAAGTTTTCCACCACATTGTGGAAAAACTGTGTATAACGTTATGGAAAACTTTAGGAAAACTTTTGGGTTATCCAACTCTTGAGGGAATGACTATCATTTGGTGGATAATCTCAACAATCATGGGGTGTTTTTCAAAACGGTTTTGCACACTTATCCAACAACCACATTTATCCACTTTCTTTTATCCACCACATCAATAAATTGTGGAAAACTTTATATTTCATTGATTGTAAACATTTTAATATACCATAACAAGAAGGATAAATCATTCTATCTCATCCTAACTCTCCATCATAGGTATTTTGTATAGGTTTTCCACATTTTCCACAGCCTATTATCATTCATCATTTTATTATTTTTTCAAAAAGAAAAACAATAATGATAATATATAACGATGGGATATCCTGGGAAAGAAAGGAGTCAGGCAACACTATCGTTTGCCTGACTCCATGTTTGAGTCCCTTACGGGATGGGTTGACGGAATTAGTCGGCCAGTTTGGCTTTGATGAACTCGCGGTTAAGGCGTGCGATGTTGGCGATGGTCTCGCTCTTCGGGCACACAGCCTCGCAAGCACGGGTATTGGTGCAGTTGCCGAAGCCCAACTCTTCCATCTTTGCCATCATGGCCTTAGCGCGTTTGGCGGCCTCTGGACGACCCTGTGGGAGGAGAGCCAACTGACTTACCTTCGAACTGACGAAGAGCATGGCAGAGCCGTTCTTGCAGGCTGCCACACAGGCACCGCATCCGATGCATGAGGCGCAGTCCATGGCCTCGTCGGCATCTTGTTTCGGGATGAGGATGGCGTT
>JAEEGH010028546.1_pt1 | contig 10972 bp, 10 predicted proteins | sample 9134181 | NCBI WGS metagenome assembly JAEEGH01 (sample SAMN16246544, study PRJNA631951) | gut metagenome | biome: gut microbiome; feature: rumen; material: DP-attached | host: Bos | place: Iran: Karaj | collected 2018-10
TGATGTGTCCGCTCAAGAAGCCCGATACGGGAAACGACGTCTCCCGGCGTCAGGAGGTGGGGCGTGGTCTGCGCCTCTCGGTGAACCAGAGCGGCGAACGGCAGGACGATCCGGCGACCGTCCACGACATCAACATCCTCACCGTGGTCGCGAACGAGGAGTTCTCCACCTACGTCAACGGTCTGCAAACGGAGATCATGGCGGCATGCGCCCGGCGTCCCGTGCTTGCGGACGCGGACTTCTTCAAGGGCAAGGTTCTCAAGGCTGAGATCGAGGTCAAGAAGACCGTGGTCGAGAACGGGAAGACGGTCGAGAAGACGGAGAAGGAAATCGTCACGCACGTCGTTACCGAGGCCGAGGCGAAAGCACTCAACAAGTGGCTCTACAAGAACGACTTCATCGACGACGGCGACAACGTTCTGCCCGCTTGGCGCGAGGCGCGTGACGCGGGGACGATCCCCGAACTGCCGCCGACGCTCACGAGCCTCACGCCGTTCGCGGAAGAGGTCAAGAAACTGGTTGATTCCGTTCGCGATCCGAACGCCATCAAGAAGTTTACGGAGACAAAGCGTCCCAAACCGCTCACGACGAACAAGAACTTCGCAAAGGACGAGTTCAAGGAGCTATGGAAGCGTATCAACCACAAGGCGGCGTACACCGTGGATTTTTCGAGCGCCGAGCTGATCAGAAAGGCCATCGGTGCCCTCGACAGGCAAATCGACATCCCAAAGCTCACCTACACCGTCAAGAAAGCGACGCAGACGGCGGGCAACGCCTTTGCCGTCGGCGTACACGAGTCGCACAAGGTCGATGAGCACTACACCGATACGGGAATAAAGTACGACCTCATTGGCAAGGTCGCCGAGGGAACTGTCCTCACGCGCAAGACCGTGAGAGACATCCTCGCCGGAATGCAGAAGTTCCGCTTCGACCAGTTCAAGAACAACCCGGAGAAGTTCATCGCCGAGATCATCCGCATCATCAACGAGCAGAAGGCCACGATGATCGTTGAGCATATCCAGTACCACATCCTTGAGGACACGTATTCAAGCGACATCTTCACCAAGAACCAGATGATTCTTCCGGCGCAGATGACGCCGATTCGCGACGACGGCAAGCCGCTCCAGAAACACATCTACGACTTCCTGACGACTGACTCGTCCGGCGAGAAGTGCTTTGCAAAGGAGCTGGACAACTCGGCGGAGGTCGTCGTTTACGCTAAGCTGCCGGGCGGTTTTGCGATTCCTACGCCGCTGGGAAGCTACAATCCCGACTGGGCGATAGCGTTCAAGGAGGGATCGGTGAAGCACCTTTACTTCGTGGCGGAGACCAAGGGATCGCTTTCGGAACTCCAGCTCCGCGAAATTGAGAAAGCGAAGATCGCGTGCGCCAAGAAATTCTTTGTCTCCCTCGGTGTCAAGGACACGCAGTATCATGTGACGTACAGGCAAGTCGCCACATACACAGACCTTATGAACATGGCAAATTCCGATGGCGGTGATTAGTGGTTAGTTGCCAGTGGTTGGTGAATGAGGAATGGAATGGGAAAGAAGTTAGACGATAAGGACAAAAACAACTTCCAGAACCTCGCGGACGAGCTCAAGCCCCGCGAGCAGATGGCGTCGTTGCCTTCGGTGACGATGATGTCCTCCTCGTCGCTTCTTGCCATCATGCTCGGCCACGGCGTGAACGGAATCAACGTGCTGGAGCTTTCCAACCGCCTCATCACGGCGTTTGGATCTGCGGCGGAGCTTGCCAAGGCCGACTGGCGCATGGTGATCGAGCGCGTGAGGGCGTACAACGAGGAGCATCCCGAAGCGCCGATCAAGGGAATCGGCAAGGTGCGGGCGCAGACCTTGTGCGCGGCGTTTGAGTTCGTCCGCCGCGCCTACGACGCGCACGACGAGGATTTCAAGACGCGGCCCGTGACAAGCCCAGACATCGCCTACGACCTTTTCAGGCGGGCGTTGCCGCCAAACACAAGGCAGGAGATATTCTTCGTCTTGCCGCTTGACGTTAAGGACTGTCCGCTCAGTCTGCCAATCCCGGCCACAAAGGGCGTGGTCGATCAGGCTCCCGTCCATGCGCGGGAGATACTCAAGTACGCCATCAGCTGGGGAGCGAAGTCCATCATCGTGGCGCACAACCACCCGACCGGCGACCCGACGCCCAGCGAAGAGGACATCGCCGTGACGGCGCAGCTCAAGTCCGCCGCCGAGATAGTTTCAATTCCCCTCAAGGCTCATCTGGTGTTAGGGAATGATCGTTACTATGTGTTGTGAACCAGATTGAAATGTATTGAAAGGGATTTCTGTATTTAGGAGCTTATGAAGAAAATGTGCGGATAAAAGGAGTGATTGGCATGGCGACTTTCTCACGAAAAGGATGGAGTTCTGACGGTGGCGGCGGCGGTTTGTCGACCGATGAATACGCACGCTACATGGATGACATTGACGACGCAATAATGTTGAGGCATGATCGTGGAAGTCGTCCAGGGAAGACAATCCACCCGCATCCCCATTTTAGGGAACGGATCGAGGTTGATGCAAAGGCCAAGATTGATGGCCTCATTGAAGAAGCAAAGAAAGGGAATATCCCAGCCCAATTTCTGTGAAATCTGAGGGGACAGACCCTTCATGCGTGACACGGTTGAGGGGGCATAGGTCCTTTGGAAGGCGCCTCGGCAGGGGCAATTTGGCGTGAGGTAACTCGGTTTGGGAATTGTTTGTGCGCAGGGAGCGGACAGTCATCGCGACACGCACCTCGCGCTACCACCGGACTTTGCGAAATGCGTTGGTGGCCGGCGGGAGATTGAAGCGCCGCCAAGATGGTGGCTTCCCCAGTCAACGTCGCCATGCGGTAGAACTGGCTGCCGCATGAGCGACGAGCTGAACGCGGGAGAGTGAAATGCTACCTAGTGCTTTACGCCGTAAAGCGGATATGGTATAATGTGACCCAACAAAGGAGAAAGCTGTTTATGACGCAAGTGAACTTCAGGATAGACAGTGATGTGAAGCGCGAGGCGGACGAATTGTTCGACCGCCTCGGACTGAGCCTTTCCGCCGCCATCACCATTTTCATCAAGAAATCCATCGCGTATCGCGGGCTGCCGTTCGCCGTCTGCGAAGATGATTCGCATGCGGTTTATGTTCCTGCGCATCCAAGGTCGTCGGCGGACGTGCGCAGGAAGGCGCTTCGCGCGCTGGCCGGCTCGTGGAAAGACAAACGTTCGGCGAAAGAGATCGTCGATGACATAGAACGCCACAGAACTCGGGGAAGGAAGGTGGAGCTGTGACGATCCTCGACACGAACATTTGCGTCCGGTTCCTTCGGGGGGAGGAGTCCGTAGTGAGGCGGCTTCTTGATGCCGACGAGAATGACGATCTGAGAATACCGGCCATGGTCGAAGGTGAATTGTTCTATGGGGTGGAGAAGTCTGAACGTCGCGATGAAAACCGCGAGAAAGTGAAGGCGCTTCTGGCTTTCCTCCCGGTTTGCCACGCGGATGACGAGACGATGGAGAAGTTTGGGGAACTCAAGGCGAAGGCTGAAGCCGCAGGGAGGCGCGTTGACGATGCAGACGTGATCATCGCCGCCACCGCCATGCGGCACGGCGCTCTCCTTGTGACTGGGAACACTAGACATTTCTCGCGCTTTGATGGACTTGAAATCGAAGATTGGCGGTAAACCTGCGGCGTAATCTGAATGACTAACGGAAAACATATACGCAATGTCCAGATGATCGGCAATGCGGGGTTGATGGGGCTGCCGAAGACGGCGTTCCTTTCGTCGCGCAAGGTCGCGCCACAGGATGTGATGCGGTGCTACGACTGGGCGACGGGGATGAGGGGCGGCGGCTCGGCGGGACGCCTCGCCCCACCGGGAGATGGCGGTCACGCGGGACGCATGACCCTACCACCGGACTTTGCGAAATGCGGTGGTGGCCGGCGGGAGGTTGAAGCGCCGCCAAGATGGAATATCCTTCGAGCGCAGCGAGTCCGCGAAGCGGATGCTCTGGCAGGGGTGCTTTCCAAGTCAGGGTGCCATCGGCTTGTCGGCAAGGAGATCGAGATGGTGCGTCGTCAAACAGAATTCACAGTTTGCAAACTGTGGACATCGTCAAGTGTGCAGAGAGAATGATGAGTATGCTTTTGTCTAAAGTGATGAAACGGGTTGTCGTCGGGACATTTGCCGTTGTTGGTTCTGTCGCGTTCGCCCAGAACGTGCCTGTCGGCAAGGCGTCAGAAGCAGCCTTTAAGATTGAACTGGGAAATCTGCTGAAGATTCCTGTCGGGAACACGCTCGTCGACACGGGGTTCAAGCGAACGACATGGAACGAGTCCGTGGCAAGCATAGACATTCCGCCCGAGTGGAGCGAGGGCGGAAAGTGCCGAGCCCTGCGCACGTCAAATGTCCTTGCCGACAACCGCCGCCTCGTGATCCTGGGCGGCCTTGGCAGCTGCGTCTATCCCACAATCCCGGAAGGCGTGTGCGTAATCACGAATGAGATCATCAAGGCCGTGGCCGAGGTGTCGGGCGGTACGGCAATGGTCGTTCCGATGCGATTCGAGAAGAAGAAAGGGTACGGCGAGATGATCTTCACCTGGAAGCCAGACCCCAAGAAGAACGTCGAACGCGAACTCATCGTCCGCGGGTATGTGAACCGCGCCCGCCAGATGGTCGTGTGCTGCTGCCTGCATACCAAAGGCGACGGCATCACGGCGGACTACATCCCTCCGCCGGTGATGTCAGATCCCGCACAGAAGCCCAAAGACGGCGGATCTTGATTCTAGCGTGGACGAAGAGGGGCACACACCGAACCGCATTCCCAGTTCACATCGGAATTAATCAACACGAGCCCTGTGTGAAATGCTATAATGTCCGCATGCCCATCAGAAGACATATCGCGATCCTGCTCACGGCAGTCGCCGCAGTCGTACTAGCACGTACGCTGACGGTGAGTCTGCCGCCCGTGGCGCATGCCGACACGGAGACGGTGGCCAATGTTCCGCTTGCCGCATCGCTTGACACTGCGGGGCGCTTCGCGTTCAGCCTCACATGCATCGCCACGCCCACGAACAACGTGGAGGTCGCATTCGGAAGAGACGCGAACGGGAACGGAGCTCTGGATGTCGACGAGATAGAGCGCGTGGTCGGCTGGGACTGCGGGGCGTGGTTCACGCGCAGCGGCGCGGACGGCGAGTACATCACCGCGGAGACCTGTTCCTCGGGAGAGACGCGCACGATTTCGTGGGAGCTGAAGACCAGTCTGCAGGGAGCGCCGTCAAGGTTGTCCGTAGTCGCGGACGGGATGACTGTGTTCTCCGAATTGTCCATTGCCGACGGCTACAGTCCAACATGGAACATGATGCGCCTCGTCGGTCGCGGCCTTGACGCCTCGCAGGAAAACTTCTCCGTCACGGTTTCGCCAGACGGAACCACGATCTTCATGAGGTGACGCGATGGACGGCTTGAACAGCTACGAACGTCTTGTCACCGCAGCGCTTCTTGCGTCGCTGGGCCTCTGCACGGCGCTTGCGGGGGTGAAGTTCTTCCGCAACCGCGCCAAGACGCTCTCGATTCTGCTGAGGGCGCAGGGCGCATTGTTCGCACTGCTGTTCGGCTCGATGGCGACCATTGCCGTGATCGACGGCACGGCCAAGGTCACCAATGCCCCGCCGAATCAGCTGCAGCAAATTGGCGGATTCGATAGGCCTCTTCGTACAGGAGGCGTGTCTCTTGCAGTCACCGAGGACGACAAGACGAACGGCTGGCGTGCGGTGGGCGGCGAAGGGAGCGTGGCGCTGGTTGAGATGCCATCTGGCGCTGTGACGAACGATCTCCTTCGCAGGCGGGGCGGCGGCGACTGGGCGTTCCGCGTGGCGCCGGAAGGGTGGAGTTTTCCGTGCCGTGGCGGATTCATCGAAGGCGTGACGGTGCTTGCTCACGGCGAGGTGCGCATCGATGCGCGCACGCCCTACTTCCCCGTGCCAATTGCGGAAGGCGTGTCGCTGCTGCCGATGTCGCGCTGGGGAGCGCTCCCGAACGGAGGCGCGAGCGTTTTCAGCCATGCGGTAACCGACTATGGCTCTTTGCTTCTCGACTGGCGCAACGCGCTTGTCGGACGCAACGTCAACAATCCGACGAACATGCAGCTGGAGCTCTTCGGCGACGGAAGCTTCGAATGGCGCACGGAAGATTCGTCGCAGCTGTACGCGCCGGTGTTTCCTTTTGACTGGGACGGCGATGGCCTTGAGAATTCCGTCGATCCCGAACCACTTGTCGCGGGGCCAGACGCACACGGCACAAATATTGAGTGGTACAACAACGTATGTTCCAATGTGTACGAGGCGGTCGAGGCTGGCGAACCGGCCAATGCGCCAGCGGGCATGGAGATTGGTCCGCGCGATCTCGCGCCGCCGGGCATTTCCCTTTCGCCGCGCACTCCCGATGTGAACACCAACGCATACTACTTCGTCGAGGTCGTTGCGTCTCGTGGTCCCGCGCCGATTTATTTCACGGCAGACGGCGAATCGCGCCTTGGCAATCCCGTTGTGGTTGCGCGCGCGGGTGAGACGAACCACGTGCCGCTCCTGATCGGAGCCAACTACTGCATCTCGTCGTCGGTGCCCGTGACGGTCGTCGCCCCTGATGACGTCGTATTTTCCTCGCCGTCTTCTGGCGGAGGCCCAGCGCTTCTTGGCGCGGCACCATGCCAGCAGGGAAGGATGTTCATTCTCATCTACCCGGCGGTGCTTGACTATGTGGAAACTGGCGGCATATGTTGTCCAGTGCAGGACTACTGGATGTCTCTGGGGGGAGAGCTGTCGTGGTCAGACGGCTGCTGCATGTGGCTTCACGGCGACTCCATGGCGTTCGAATGCCGTTCATGTACCTGCGGAGGATGTACTTCCCGGCTGACATACAGGTACGAGGGCTATGCGATATCGGTCGAAGGGCCTTCCTGCGGCTGCGCTTCCGGCAACGGTTCAGGCGGAGTCGGTCCCCCGCCTCTTGGGCCTGACGAGCCGGATGTGTCGATTGCGTTCGACAAACGCCACGTTCTTCTTTCCACATCGTGCCTTGGCTATGGATCGCGCTCGACTGGAACGGAGCTGACGATCTCGGCGAACGGCGGCGTGCGTGGCGGTGTGCTTGAATGGGGTGTTGAGAACGCGGAGAAACTTTCGGCGGGCGAGAGTGATTTCCCGCTGAATGGCTTCTGCCCGCTGAGCCCAAATGGAACATTCTCCGGCGCGCGGGCGACAGTCGGCGCGGCCGTCAGCGACAGGCCGCGGGACGTGCGCGCCTGGGCGGTGCTGTACGAGAGCGGCACGGGCGTGAGGCACGCGCGAGAATCGAGGACGACCGTTTGCAGGGTGTCCGTTGACCAGATACGCTTCAACTACAATTTCCAGAGCTACCATAACGACGCGATAAACATCCGTCCCAACTCCAGAGACGACTATGACTACTCGAACGGCGAATGGTGTGGCGGCGGCGCTACCAACAATCCCGCCTGCTACGTGGGTACATGCCGCCCGAATGTGCGCGCGAGGTTCAAGGTTGAGCCGTCCGGCATTGCCGACGCGCGTGTTCGCGCGGTGGCGTCGTCGCAGGAATTCACTCTGGGCGACCTGCCGGTGACGAATGTCGTGTTCTCGGGATCCAATTCGCAGTGGACTGTGTTCGAGACTCTGGACGGCGAAGAGATCGGATGGTACGTGAACAAGACTTCCGCGAGATGGGACTGGATTCTCTCGGAGATCGAGTCGGAGAGTTTCCAGCCGTTCTGGACTGACAGCACGGGGCCGCATACGATATACACCGTGCTTGCGCATCCCACGGCGCCCTGGGAGGCTGCACATTCCGCAACGCAGCGCCCGTGGGCCAGCGCGCTCGACTTCGCCTGCCAGACGGCAAAAGGCGCGCGTTCGGCAAACGCCGCGCTAACTGCCATCACCCAGAGACTGTTTTCTGGAATGGGGTTTGAGTATGGTCGTTCCATGTTTGACAGCCATGGTTTTGCCGTTTCGGATGGTAAGGTCTTTGATGCTTGTCTAGGTCCTTCTTGTGGTGAACACGATATCACAAATTACCTCTATCGGGCTGTTGATCGATCAAGCATTGACGAGAGTCTTAACGGCTTCTTCGCTCCGGATAGGGGTGGGCGCATAATCAACGAATCTCCAGTATTCAAAATGAGGTAAGTAAAGATGGCTATACAATTAGGAAGAAAGACAAATGTCATTGTACTTATGCTGGCCTTAGTGTGCGCGGTTTCTTGTTTTTCATTGCCGATAGTACATTCAGGACAGGCACATTCAGGATTCTACGAACGAGGGGACTTGCTGATGTCGTATTTCCAGATAGGTGATGGAGCTGGAGAAAGATTGGCTTCAGAATGGAATTTTCCGACTTCGCTTGTCGTGAATGCGCAAAGATATGTCCTGGCGGGTACGGACGATGATGGATTCTTTACAGTAAAAAGTGAATCAAATTCAACATCCTATGAGGTCAGAGGGAAGATTATTCGTACTCCTGATGTACAGACAGCGCGCAGAATTGTATTTGCATATTTGGCGACTTGCAACGTGCCAATCGACGTCATTACGGAGCATGTTGTACTGACGCCATTTGACGCCCATACAAATGGGTTCTATGCAGCTTTGAATCCACAGTCGCGGAGTACTCGCTCATATTTGGCCACTAAAGGACTGTTTATGTATATTCAGGGTGTTTCGAATAGATTTGACTTTGCGACCGCTCTACTGAATGCCGGCTTGCCGGAGAATGAACGTGTGTCATTTAATGGGAATGGTGGGACGCAGTCGCCATGACGACATTGATGCAGTGTGCATCCGATCCGCCGCCTAGTCAGGCTCAATGTCGCCTTGCAGGGCGGCAGACGGCCTGTGTGCGTTGATGTCGGCATTGTGCCCGTGATGGCGGACGGCAAAGCCGAAATGCTCTACGCCATCGACTGCGGCGAGGGCGAGTGAGTTCTGCGCCTGTGGCGCACAAGGCGTAATCCTTCGGCGACGAGCGGGGCCTCAACGACTCCAAGACTCCGAGACTCCAAGCAGCGAAAGCAATGATTGTGGGATTGTGAAATTGTGGAATTGTGCCATTATGAAATTGAAGGCGGACAATTCCAGAATGTCTCAATGTAACAATGCCAGTGTCACCAATGCAAATTTCTGCCATTTGTGCATTGCCGCCTTTTTTTCTTGTGCGGGCGCAAGCGACTTTGATATACTTTTGCTGGGGAAAGTAAAATAGAAAGGCAATGAAGATGAAATTAGGAAAGGTAATGTTATGTGCGGCGTTTTCCGCCTTGGTTTGCGAGGCGGCATGTGCGCAGGCGGCTGCGGCCGATGGCGCCATGCCGGTGTCGAAGAACGTGCCTGAGCTGATGAAGACGTTCGGCGGCGCTGATGTGAAGACGCGCGATGAATGGGAGAAGGTGCGCGCGCCGGAGCTGCTCGCGTGCTTCGAGAGGGAGGAGTACGGGAAGCGTCCCGCCGCGGCAGACGAACGCGGCCGCGTGTCGTTCGAGACGTACCGCGAAACCGAAGTGTTCGGCGGCAAGGCGGTCTGCCGGCACGTGCGCGTGAAGTACGACGGGCCGAACGGCAAGCACGTGTTTCCCATAACCGCCTACATCCCTAAGGCCGGGCGTCCCGTGCCCGCGTTCGTCTACATCGCGATCAACTTCCACACGAAGTACGACGCGGAAGGGGCAGTCGCGACGAGCGAATACTGGCCCGTCGAGAAGATCATCGACCGCGGCTACGCGACGGCAGCGTTCCCTGTGATCAAGGTGGCGGCGGACAACAAGAACGCCGGATTCTCGCAAGGCGTCTTCCCGGCAGTGCAGCCCGCGAACGTGCGCGGCGGCGACTCGTGGGCCACGATCTCCGCATGGGCCTGGGGCGCGAGCCGCGTTCTCGACTGGATGGAGACCGAACCCGCCATCGACGCGAAGCACGTGGGCGTGGTGGGGCACTCGCGCGGCGGCAAGACCGCGCTCTGGACTGGCGCGACTGACAAGCGCTTCGCGATGGCCTGCTCGAACGAATCAGGCTGCAGCGGCGCAAAGCTGAACCACATCGACCTTCCGAAGTCGGAGCACATCGATTTCATGCTCAGGGTCCTCCACCACTGGTTCTGCGGCAACTACCGCAAGTACGGCGGCAAGGAGATGGTGATGCCGTTCGACCAGCACGAGATGCTGGCGCTGATTGCGCCGCGCCTGCTCTGCGTTGGATCGGCCACGGAAGACCACTGGTGCGGGCCGCTAGGCGAATGGTGGTCGGCGAAGCTCGCCTCCCCGGCGTGGGAGCTGTACGGCAAGAAGGGGCTCGTGGGCGACAAGTGGCCAGACCCCGAGAAGCCACAGCAGGAAGGATGCGTCTCGTACCACCTCCGCACGGGCAAGCACTTCCTCACGCCATACGACTGGGACCGCTACATGGACTTCGCCGACAAGCATGGCTGGCGGAGTGCAAATGATCGCACACGCAAATGACATTCAAAAGGAAAAAAGAGGCAAAAGAAATGAAGCATACAACACTGCCTTCATGCGCTGCAATGGCATGGTTATTTAAAAAAGCATCTGCACGCTGAGAAATCTAATGAGAGTTGCAGTTCAAGCTTTAGTTTTGTCGGTGATTTCCAGCATGGCGTTCGCGGGAGGGTATCCGTACGCGCCGGCTGCGCTGAACGACGTGAAGGTGACGGGCGGGTTCTGGCTCGCGCGCATCGAGACGAACAGGCTCGTGACTGTCAAGACCGACTTCCGCAAGTGCGAGGAGACGGGGCGCATTGCAAACTTCGAGAAGGCCGCGCGTCGCGAGAAGGGCGGCTTCAAGGGCGTGCCGTGGGACGACTCAGACGTCTATAAGGTGATCGAGGGCGCGGCCTACACTCTCGCGCAGCATCCCGATGCGGAACTCGACCGCTACCTCGA
>JAEEGH010028548.1_pt1 | contig 10971 bp, 9 predicted proteins | sample 9134181 | NCBI WGS metagenome assembly JAEEGH01 (sample SAMN16246544, study PRJNA631951) | gut metagenome | biome: gut microbiome; feature: rumen; material: DP-attached | host: Bos | place: Iran: Karaj | collected 2018-10
GAGTTTAGTGGAAGACCTGCCTATGAACTAAAGGGATGGGAATCGCGAAATTCCATTTCCCAAAGTTCATTTGTACGGTTTAACTCATAAAGTACAGATTATCAACACTGTATAGATATTGCGTGGGAAAATAGAATGTTCAAAACAACTCTGAATAATTTGGAACAACTATGCAGGCACAGAAGAATGTAATATACGACTATAGCGAGCTACACAATCTGCGTACTCAAAATCTAAATCTTTCCTCAGAAAACCAAGAATTGAATAATCAGCTTACCACGCTACTTGACCAATTTAGTACGCCAAGCCTACGTAGTGCTGTTCTGAAACTCGCTGGAACAATCATGGCTGATGAAAGCTTCGCTAGCGGTGGAGAGACCTCTGATTTGAGATGGGACGGGCGAAAGCCTGGAGAAGACGAAGACTCATTCGCACGCCGTTGTTTACTCTATGCTTCGAAGAGTATAAAAGCGCAAAGTTCCTATAAGCGACATAGATAATTATTTGAACTTTTAGCAAATAGTAGGATTCCTAAAGAGTGGAAAACGTAATAAATCGCGAGAAAACAGCGAAAAAGTGCTAAAAATGTGATTTTTCTTTTGAAAACTATTCCAAAAATGTGATTTTTTACTTATATTTGCAACCGAAAATGTGATTATTGAGATATGAAACTGCTTAAAAGGAAGATAGACAAGTACCTTTTGGATTGGAAAAACAACCCAAAGAGGAAACCGCTGATAGTGAAGGGGGCCCGTCAGATAGGCAAGACGGAGTCCATCCGTGCATTTGGCAAGGTCAACTATGAGTCGGTCATCGAGATTAACTTTGTGCTTCAGAAGAAGTTCAGGGCTATCTTTGACGATGGCTACGAAGTGGAGACCATCATCAAGAACATCTCCCTGCTGGAACCTTCATGGCGGTTCATCCCCAACAAGACGCTGATTTTCTTCGACGAGCTGCAGAAATGTCCTGACTGTGCCACTTCGCTCAAGTCGTTCTGTCAGGACAAGCGGTATGATGTCATCTGTTCAGGTTCGATGATGGGCATCTATTACGAGGAAATCGAAAGCAACGCTGTGGGTTTCAAGGACGACTTCGATATGTTCTCGATGGACTTTGAGGAGTTCCTGTGGGCCAAGGGCTACCAACCGGAACAGATCGAAGACCTGTATCGCCACATGGTGGAGTTGAAGCCGTTTTCGCAGTTGGAAATGGAAACCATCATGAATGTGTTCCGTGACTATATGAGTCTCGGTGGTATGCCAGAGGTGGTGAAGATGTACATCGACAATGGTCACTTCGGAGGCACCTTGGAATTGCAACGCCAGTTGCTGAAAGACTACGAGGAGGATATCACGAAGTATGCTAAGCAGACAGACAAGGCCAAACTCCTGGCCGTCTATAACCATATCTCTACCTTTTTGGCCAAGGACAACAAGAAATACCAGATTACGAAGATTGCCAAGGGGGCACGTAACAGAGAGTATGTAGGTGCTGTCGATTGGCTGAAGGAGGCAGGCATCATCAACGTCTGCTACTGTCTGAATAACGTGGAGCTGCCTTTGAAGGGCAATTACATGGCTGATTACTACAAGTTGTACTATCACGACACGGGCCTGCTTATCGCTTCGCTCGACGAGGAAGCGCAGGAGGATCTGCGTGCCAACAAGAACTTTGGCACCTACAAGGGTGCTATCTATGAGAATGTCGTTGGAGAGATGCTGCGCAAGTCGGGTTATGAGCAGCTGTATTTCTACAAGCGCGAGAATCCAGCACTCGAAATGGACTTCTTTGTGCGCGATGCCAACTCATTGGTACCCGTTGAGGTCAAAGCTAAAGATAACGCCACCGCCTCGCTAAACAATCTTATTAAATGGGATTCCTATCCAGATGTGAAGTACGGCATCAAGCTCGGCTATAAGAATATCGGTTGGAACGGGCAGTTCTACACATTTCCCTATTTCCTTACATTCCTGTTGAAGCGCTTCCTAAAGGAAAACTAATAACAAATCTTCGAACCATAGCATAGGAAGAAAGTAGCAAGGATGTAGCGTAGACCGAGCTTATACCCTCGAAGAAGGCACGGGGACAGAAGAAGTGAGTAAGAAAGTAACTTTGTCTACGCCTGTTAAATCAAGCATCAATATTTTATTTCTCGCAGAGCCTGTATTCTTACAGGCCGTTCACCATACGGTGCTTGAAGCTGAAGCGGAAGTTGTTCATCGCCTTGCCAAATACGGTTGGCGTGGCCCGCTTGAAATCGGTTCTACATCTACTAATAATTAACAAATTGCCTTCAAAGATACTGATTTTATTTGGCTTCTGCAAATATTTCAATCATTATTTTCATCTATTTTAGTTCTATATAACCTCTACATACTTTCTACTTTAATTCTATTGACTTAATGCTTCCTTATTCTCTGATACTGGCAGGTTATTTCAGAATAAGGCTCCCTTATTGAGAAATACTCGTAGCTTATCAAATATTCCCAACGTGGGAATACTTTATTCCCAAGGAGGGAATGTTTTGTTCCCAAGGTGGGAATATTTTGTTCCCAGGCAGGGCGCTCGGCTTTGCCGCTTCGCTTGTCGAAGAATATCATGCCAGCCCCTTGCTCCATTGTCAACTCCCTGCTCTAAAACGAACATAGATGTAAAATAGAAATTAAGTAGATGTTGTGTAGAGGTAAAGTAGAATATTTATAGATAAAGAAATAATTATAAAATACTTATTATATGAAAGTTATGCAGTTTAAGTAGAAGGTAATCAAATAATAATAGTTCCAATTTATAAAAATATCAATAACTAGAAGATTTAAATTGTTTTTTTCATATTTCCTTTGTCATTTCAGGAAAGTTTTGTATCTTTGCATACAAAGACAGTCATACAGATATGGAAGAGAAGAAATTGACATACAAAGATGTTCCTTTTGGATATCCCTTGTGCTTCAACGATGAATGCGCAAAGAAAGCGTGTTGCATGCATTATCAGGCCAGGCTGCTGTTGCCCGAAGACCGCGATCATGGACCAGCCATCTATCCGACGGCTTGGCAGGATGGCGAGTGTAAGCATTTTCGCGAGAAGAGGTTCGTAAAGAAGGCATGGGGCTTTACGCATCTCTATGATAACGTTCCACAGCGAGACAAGGCAGAGGCCCGATATCGTGTACGATCATCCTTTAGCGGTGGCAATGGACCATACTACCGAGTCCATCACGGTGAAAACATGATCACTCCTGAAAAGCAGGAAGAGATTATGAAAATCCTGGCCCAGTTCGGCAGCACCGACGGCATCCGTTTCGACCACTACGTCGAGGCCTGGGACTTCGGGTAAAAATATTATAAATAATGTGTAACTTTGTGCCGTAATTAAAATAAACAGAGAAAATGAGGTTTTTCAAAGAACAATGGGGTATCTTCTGGGAGTTTAATTCATTGTCAGAATATGCATCTTTTTTGCTGGGTAGGCTGTTAGGGGTTATTATATTCTTCGGTGCAATCCTTCTGGCAATATGGTTGCTGGCATAATTAAGAAAAAAAGGGATGCATAAAAGTAAATGTTACTCGTTTTAAATGACGGAATACAATGCCTACCTGCTCTACGAACACGGCCTGAAAAGTGAAGACGATGTTATATGGAGATACTAAAAAGGCCTGAGTGCAGAAGAAAGGAAGAGAATCATAACAGCTGCCTCCAAATAGAAGTCATAAGGCAAAAAACGCGTTATAAGTCGGCGCAATCTCATAAAAAAGTCGAGATTGCGCCAACTTATAGAATCCCTTTAATATTGGAAAAATGTAAAATTGAGCGGTTTTTAACCTTGGAAAAATGCAAGAAATAGTAAGAAAACACCTTGGAAAAGTGTAATTTTATGGCAATTGGTCTGCAAGTGAGAATGCAATTGTGCCAATTCAATTGACACAAATTCCCGATGAGACAATTGTGCCAATCGGATTGGCACAAATTCCATCAGTGCTTTTCGCAACAGGATGGAGCAACCATCAGTTGATAATGAGCCAATGCAAATCTGATGAGCAAAGGCTGTTTTATATGCTATATGCAGGACATGAACATCTGGAATACAAACAGCTACAACGTGCTCTGAAGACGGATGCCATGTCGTCCATTCTTGGAAGTAAGGATGTGCAGTCGGAAATTATGAAGCGCAACTATCCGCAAGGTGGCGTACTGTTCAAAGATACTGTCTATCTGGAGATGTTGGGATTGCCCGTAAAATATAAGGAGTCGAAACTAAGGAAGGAAATTATAGCCCACATGAAAGACTTCATACTAGAAATGGGAAAGGACTTCTTGTTTATCGACGACGAGCATCGCATAGCTGTGGGCGGCAAGACCTTCAAGGTGGACTTGTTGTTCTACCACCGGCTATTGCAATGCATGGTAGCCATAGAGCTGAAGACAACCGAGTTCCAGCCTAAAGACTTGGGGCAACTGGAATTCTACCTGGAGGCACTTGATCAGGAGGAACGACGATCAAATGAGAACCCAAGTATAGGCATTATCCTTTGCAAGGATGCTGATATGGAAGTTGTTCGCTTTGCTCTGAATCGCAGTATGTCGCCAACGATGGTGGCTTTATACAAAGAACAGTTGCAAGTAGGAAGTGTTATCCAACGCAGCTTAGTCGAGTTCTGCAATTTCCTGAATAAGGAAAAGAAGTAGTAATGAAGCCCAACAGCTGCGAGGCTGAATAGGACATTAAGATACTTAAATGTTGGATTTAGCGAATAAAGAAACGTTTTAAAAGGTATTGGCCCCATTAGAATCCATGTCCCTTTAATAACAATCAACATGCAAAATAGAAATAGTAAATGTTCCGAATATGTTCCCTAAAACGAAAATCAGCAAGTTACTTTTCTTTGTAACTTGCTGATTTCCAGTGTAGCGGGAGCCGGGATTGAACCGGCGACCTCATGATTATGAATCATGCGCTCTAACCAGCTGAGCTATCCCGCCATCATCTCGTTAAGCGGGTGCAAAGGTACTACTTTTTCTGAAACTACCAAAATTTTTCGGGAAAATATTTTGTATTTCGGAAATTTTTCGTACTTTTGTAGCGCAGACTTGCATCCTAAAACATCAATTGGTTAATAAAAATGCGTATGGCAAAGCAAAGAATTGACATTGAATACCCGTTGACGACAGAGTCTCCCAACATCGTATGGGAACAAATCAGCAGTGCTCACGGGCTGGAACGGTGGTTTGCCGATCACGTGACGGAGTCGGAAGGTGTGTTCGTCTTCACATGGGGAGAGCCTTGGACAGAACAGGACATCAGACAGGCCCATCTGGTAGATTCTTCGAAATATGACCATATCAGGCTGAAATGGGACAGCGATGATGAGGAAGAGGACTACTGGGAAATGCGTATTGAGAAGAGTGACCTGACAGGGCACTTGAATCTACTCATCACCGATTTTGCAGACGATGACGATGCCGACGCGCTCAGGATTCTTTGGGAGAGCAACCTCGACAGGCTGCACAGGGCCAGTGGTCTTTGAGAGTTAAGAGTTAAGAATTAAGAGTTAAGAGTTAAGAATTAAGAGTTAAAATAGGGGAAAAATTGCCGTCAAAAGCATTTTTCTTAACTCTTAATTCTTAATTCTTAATTAAATAATGTACCTTTGCACGCTGATTATGTTCCGAATCAAGAAATTAGACATATTCATCACCAAGCAGTTCGGACTGCTATTTGTGGGAACATTCTTCATCTGCCAGTTTGTGCTGATGATGCAGTTCCTGTGGCGCTATGTCGACGAACTGATTGGCAAGGGTCTGTCACTCGATGTGCTGTTACAGTTTTTCTGGTACATGGGTCTGATGCTGATGCCCCAGGCCTTCCCCCTGGCCATCCTGCTGTCGTCGCTGATTGCCTTCGGTAACTTGGGTGAGAGTTCAGAGCTGACGGCCATCAAGGCTGCAGGTATCTCACTGATGCAGGCATTCCGTCCGCTCATCGTCATCTCTGCCCTGATGTGCTTCGTATCGTTCTATTTCCAGAATGTGGTGGGTCCAAGCGCCAACCAGGACTTCTACCGTCTGCTGCTGGGCATGAAGCAGAAAAGCCCGGAGGTGGAAATCCCTGAGGGCATCTTTTATAACGGCATCCCCAACTCGAACATCTATGTTCAGAAGAAGGACATGAACACAGGTATGCTCTATGGCATCATGATCTACCGCATGACCGGCACCTACGAGGATCAGGCCATCATCCTGGCTGACTCGGGCATGATGCAGTCGACAGCTGAGAAAAAGCACCTGCTGCTGACACTCTATAACGGTGTCTGGAACGAGAACATGCGTTCTTCAGACCTGGCAGGAACAGCCGAGGTGCCCTACCGCAGGGAGTCGTTTACGACGAAGCGCATCGTGCTCGACTTTGACGGGGGCTTCAGTCTGGCTGACATCAACGACATTGCCGGTGACGCCAGAGCCAAGGGGTTGGGAAAGATACTTCACGACCTCGACTCTATCAAGGAGTTCAACGACAGCGTAGGCCGTGCGTTCTATCAGGAGTCGAAGACCTACTATTTCCATCTGCCGTCGATCAGCAAGAACGACTCTCTTAAGATTGCGAAGGAAGTGGCTGCCGGCAACGTGAACTTCGATACAATTTTCAACCGTCTGAGCGCGGATCAGCGGCAGCTGAGCATCAGGAACGCCATGACCAACGTGCAGTCGTCGTCAACAGATATGGAGGTGAAGGGCACTTATGCGAAAGCCCTCCACCGAAGGACCCGAACGCACCAGATACAGGCCATCAAGAAGTTTACGCTCTCACTGACCTGTCTCATCTTCTTCTTCATTGGCGCGCCCCTGGGTGCCATTATCCGCAAGGGCGGACTGGGGGTGCCCGTCATCGTGTCGGTACTTGTGTTTATCATCTACTATATCCTCGACAGTACGGGAGAGAAGATGGCACGCGACGACCAATGGACCGTGTGGTACGGCATGCTCATCTCTACAGTGGTGCTGACGCCACTGGCCTGTTTCTTCACTTACAAGGCCAACAACGACTCGGTGGTGTTCAACATCGACCTCTATAAGCACATCGCCATGAGGATGCTGGGCTTGCGAACCAAGCGTCATATCTCACGCAAGGAGGTGATCATCGAAGATCCCATCTATGCGGCAGACTCTTATCATCTGCTGCGTATCAGCAAGGAAATCAGGGAATACAGCGAAAAGCACAAGCTGCTTCACCTGCCCAATCCCATCGAGGTATTCTTCCGTCCTGGTGACGACCAGACCATCGAACGTATCGTGAGTGAGCTGGAGGAGACCATCGAGGAACTTGGCAATACCAAGGACCGTCAGATCATCAGTTATCTGAACCAATATCCCATCGTGGCAACCCACGCCCATACTCGTCCGTTCCGTCAGAAGTGGCTGAACATCATCACTGGACTCATCCTGCCCTTAGGTCTGTTCTTCTATCTGAGGATGTGCCGTTTCCGCCTGAGGCTGCGCAAAGACCTGCATACGATTCTGGAGACCAACGAGCTGATCGTGAAGCGTATTGCGGAGATTGCAGGCCCAGCGCCCATCACACTCGAGGATATGGAGAATATGCCATTCGTGGTCGACCTGCTGAGGAAGGTAGAGGAAAAAAGACATAATTAAATAAGGTAATACATATTTATATAAATGGAAGAACTAAGACTGAACACTATAGAAGAGGCCGTCGAGGACTTCAGAAAGGGAGAGTTCGTCATCGTGGTCGATGACGAAGACCGCGAGAACGAGGGTGATCTCATCATTGCTGCTGAGAAGATCACGGCAGAGAAGGTGAACTTCATGCTGAAGTATGCCCGTGGCGTGCTCTGTGCCCCCATCACCATCGAACGATGCAAGGAGCTCGACCTGCCCCACCAGGTACAGGACAACACCTCGGTGCTGGGCACACCGTTCACCGTGACCGTCGACAAGCTCGAAGGCTGCACAACAGGTGTCTCTGCCCACGACCGTGCAGAGACCATCAAGGCACTGGCTGCCCCCACCTCGAAACCTGAGACCTTCGGACGGCCTGGGCACGTAAACCCCCTCTATGCCCAAGACAACGGCGTACTGCGCCGCAGCGGACACACCGAAGCCACCATTGACCTCTGTCACATGGCAGGCCTCTACCCTGCCGGTGCACTGATGGAGATCATGAATGAAGACGGCACGATGGCCCGTCTGCCACAACTCATGTCGTTTGCCAAGGAATGGAACCTGAAGGTGATATCCATCAAGGACATGATTGCCTACCGACTGAGGAAAGAATCACTCATCGAGGTCGGTGAGGAAGTGGACATGCCCACCGAATACGGTCATTTCCGACTGGTGCCCTTCCGTCAGAAGAGCAACGGCCTTGAGCATCTGGCACTCATCAAGGGCGAATGGAAGGACGATGAGCCCATACTGGTGCGCGTCCATTCCTCGTGTATGACGGGTGACATCCTCGGCAGCAAGCGCTGCGACTGCGGTGAACAGCTGCACAAAGCCATGCAAACCATCGAGAAGGAGGGCAAGGGCGTGGTCATCTACATGCAGCAGGAGGGTCGCGGCATCGGACTGATGAACAAGATTGCAGCCTACAAGCTGCAGGAAGAGGGTCTCGACACGGTGGATGCCAACGTCCACCTCGGCTTCAAGCCAGATGAGCGCGACTACGGCTGCGGTGCACAGATGCTCCGCTACCTCGGCATCCACAAGATGCGCCTGCTGACGAACAACCCCGTGAAGCGCGTGGGTCTGGAGGCCTACGGACTGGAGATCATCGAGAACGTACCCATCGAGGTGACACCCAATCCCTACAACAGACGCTATCTGGAGACGAAGAAAAACCGTATGGGACATATTCTCCACCTGAAATAAAGCCCACAGTGACACTTTTTCGATTCGGAAAACGAAAAAGTGACAGATTTCTTTCGCATTCAGAAATAAAATGATTACTTTTGCACAAAATTTCAAATAGTATGGCACAATTATCTTCTCGTCTGCAACGCCTAGCACCATCTGCTACGCTGGCAATGTCACAGAAAAGCTCAGAAATGAAGGCTCAGGGAATCGACGTGATTAACATGAGCGTTGGAGAACCTGACTTCAATACCCCCGATGCCATTAAAGAGGCTGCAAAGAAGGCTGTGGACGACAACTTCTCACGCTATTCACCCGTGCCGGGCTATCCCGACCTGCGCAAGGCCATTGTGGCCAAGCTGAAAAACGAGAACCAGCTCGACTACACCATCAACGAGATCCTCGTGTCGAACGGTGCCAAGCAGAGCGTCTGCAACACCGTGATGGCTCTGGTAGATGAAGGTGAGGAAGTGATCATCCCTGCTCCCTACTGGGTAAGCTATCCCCAGATGGTGAAACTGGCAGGCGGAGAGCCCGTCATCGTAGAAGCCGGCTTCGAACAGAATTTCAAGATGACAGCTGCACAGCTCGAGGCCGCCATCACCCCGAAGACGCGCCTTATCATCCTCTGCTCTCCCAGCAACCCTACGGGCAGCGTATACAGCAAGGACGAGCTGAAGGCACTGGCAGACGTCATCCTCAGTCATGAAGACCTCTTCGTGTTGGCAGACGAGATTTACGAGCACATCAATTACATAGGCAAGCACGAGTCGATTGCACAGTTCGAGGGCATGAAGGAGCGTGCCATCATTGTCAACGGAGTGTCGAAGGCCTACGCCATGACTGGATGGCGTATCGGTTATATCGCTGCGCCAGAGTGGATCGTGAAAGGCTGCAACAAGCTACAGGGCCAGTACACTAGCGGCCCCTGCTCCGTCAGTCAGAAGGCAGCCGAGTTTGCCTACGTGTCAGATCAGCAGTGCGTGGAGGACATGCGCCAGGCCTTCGAACGTCGTCGCGACCTCATCGTGAAACTGGCCAAGGAGATTTCTGGTCTGGAGGTAAACGTACCCGAGGGTGCCTTCTACCTCTTCCCGAAGTGCAGCAGCTTCTACGGCAAGAGCGACGGTGAGACCACCATCAACAATTCCACCGATTTTGCCATGTATCTGCTCGAAAAAGGGCATGTGGCAACCGTCGGAGGAGACGCTTTCGGAGACCCCGACTGCTTCCGCATGAGCTATGCCACAAGTGACGAAAACATCGTCGAGGCAATGAAAAGAATTGCCCAAGTATTGGGAAAATTGAAATAAAACAATAAAATCATAGTTAAAAGTTATTAATTCGTGCTCTATAATCCGCGATTTTAGTATCTTTGCGAAGTGAAACAAACTTTTTATTATTCATAATAACTAAAAAAATTAAAATCAAAATTATGGCAACAACAACAAAGGCTGCAGCCCCAGCTAAGAAAAATTCGGGCTTCCAAGGTGTTAAAGCTGCATGGATTATCCTCGTGATTTGCGCTCTTGCAGGTTATGGTGTATGGTATTTCGTTATGGGTAACCCCGACAACTTCGTCGGCGGCGACCGCTCAGGTCATCCCGCAAACCTTCTCGGTACAGTGTATAAGGGAGGTTTCGTGGTAGGTCTGATCCTGACCCTTCTCTTCACTGTAATCTGCCTCGGTATCGAGCGCTTCTTCGCCATCAAGACCGCTTCTGGTAAGATGAACCTCGCCAAGTTCACCGCAGACGTGAAGGCTGCCATCAAGGCACAGGACTTCGCAAAGGCAAAGGATCTCTGCAACAAGATGCAGGGTACCGTTGGTAACGTGGTGATGGCTTCTATCAACATGTACCAGACCGTTGAGACTGACGACACGCTGAAGAAGGCTGCTAAGATTGCAAAGATCCAGCAGGCTCACGAAGAGGCTACTCAGCTTGAGATGCCTACTCTCCAGATGAACATGCCTATGGTCGCTACCATCGTATCTCTGGGTACCCTGACCGCTCTGTTCGGTACTGTGCTCGGTATGATCGGATCGTTCCAGGCTCTGTCTGCTGGTGGTGGTGCTGACTCTATGGCTCTGTCTGCCGGTATTTCTG
>JAEEGH010028550.1_pt1 | contig 10971 bp, 22 predicted proteins | sample 9134181 | NCBI WGS metagenome assembly JAEEGH01 (sample SAMN16246544, study PRJNA631951) | gut metagenome | biome: gut microbiome; feature: rumen; material: DP-attached | host: Bos | place: Iran: Karaj | collected 2018-10
CATAAATGTATAGGTTTTGTACGATCGGCATGTGATCATTTCCCTGCCGATATTTTTTCCTTACAAAATTTATAATTTGTTTATGAAAAAAGTGCTTGCATTTATCCATACACCTGTGTATAATGGTCAATGCTGTGACATGATAGCTATGAAGCGCGAGGTTGCTGCCGATCTGCCCGGTCTTGCAGGGATGGCAGGTTTTCCGTGGAGCGAATGTCAAGTTAGGAAACTGACGACAAGTCACTGTACAGATACAGATTGTGAGTGTATGGATACTTCACTGCATCTTTGTGAAAAGGTTCAGGACACACACGGGAAAGTGTACAGTCACCGCTTGTCGTACTTTATCAAAACAAAAGTGCGAAAAGGAGGCGACTTTTTTTATGGCAAGTCAAGTAATGAGAATCACACTGAAAGCTTATGATCACAAGCTGATCGATGCTTCCGCAAAGAAGATCATCGACACTGTGAAAAAGAATGGATCCCAGGTGAGCGGACCGGTACCCCTTCCTACTAAGAAGGAAGTTGTTACCATCCTGCGCGCAGTACATAAGTACAAGGACTCCAGAGAGCAGTTCGAGCAGAGAACTCACAAAAGACTGATCGATATCATTGCACCGACACCCAAGACCATCGATGCACTGCAGAGACTCGAGATGCCTGCAGGCGTGTATATCGACATCAAGATGAAGAACAAATAAACCAATCACACAGACCTCTACTAGTATGATCTCCTATAAAGAAGATCCGCTGTAGAACAAAGGAGGCAAACATGAAGAAAGCAATTTTGGCAACAAAAGTCGGAATGACTCAGATCTTCAACGAAGACGGCGAGCTTATTCCCGTAACCGTACTGCAGGCTGGTCCCTGTGTCGTTACTCAGATCAAGACCGAAGAGAACGATGGATACAGCGCAGTTCAGGTAGGTTTCGCAGATGCGAAAGAGAAAGTCATCACCAGAGACAAGGGCGGCAAGAAGAGCGTTGCTCATCGTCACGGTGTGACCAAAGCTGAAAAGGGACACTTCGACAAGGCGGGCGTTGCTCCCAAGAAGTTCGTAAGAGAGTTCCGTTTTGAGAACACCGCTGATTTCGCGATCGGCGCTGAGATCAAGGCTGATATCTTCGCTAACGGCGATCACATTGATGCAACCGCTATTTCCAAGGGTAAAGGATATCAGGGTACCATCAAGAGACTGGGTCAGCACAGAGGACCCATGAAGCATGGTTCCAAGTTCCATCGCCATCAGGGTTCCAACGGCGCATGTTCTTCCCCCAGCCGTGTATTCAAAGGCAAGGGAATGCCCGGACACATGGGTAGCGTAAAGCGTACCGTACAGAATCTGGAAGTTGTCAGAGTAGACGCTGACAAGAACCTGCTTCTGATCAAGGGCGCGGTTCCCGGACCCAAGAAAGCTCTGGTAACCATCAAAGAAAGCACCAGAGTAAACGGTTAATCTGAGGCGAAAGGAGGACGTAACAAATGGCTAAAGTATCTGTTTACAATATGGAAGGCAAAGAAGTCGGCAATATCGACTTAAATGATGCCGTATTCGGTGCCAAGATCAACGAGCACCTGGTACATATGGCTGTTCTGCAGCAGCTGGCTGACAATCGTCAGGGCACTCAGAAAGCTAAAACACGTTCTGAAGTTTCCGGAGGCGGAAGAAAGCCTTGGAGACAGAAAGGAACCGGACACGCAAGACAGGGTTCCATCAGAGCACCCCAGTGGAAGGGTGGCGGCGTTGTATTCGCTCCCGTTCCCAGAGACTACAGCTTCAAGCTGAACAAGAAAGAGAAGAGAGCTGCTCTTAAGTCCGTTCTTACCGATAAGGTACAGACCGGCAAGCTGATCGTTCTTGAGGCTCTGACTTCCGAAGAGTACAAGACCAAGAACATCAAGGCAGTACTGACCAACCTGAAGGTTGAGGATAAGGCACTGATCGTGATCGCTGATAAGGACGAGAAAGTTATGAAGTCCGCAGCAAACCTTCCCTTCGTTGAGACCGCTCTTCCCAACACCATCAACGTTTACGACATTCTGAAGGCAGGCACTCTGATCCTGACCAAGGATGCCGCTCAGAAGATCGAGGAGGTATACGCATAATGGCTGATATTAAATACTACGACGTAATCTTAAAGCCCCTCGTTACCGAGAAGAGCATGTCCGGTATGGCAACCAAGAGATACACTTTCCTGGTTAACCCCGAAGTGACCAAGACTCAGATCAAAGACGCAGTTGAGAAGATGTTCGACGGCGTTAAGGTAGCTAAGGTAAACACTGCTAATCTGGATGGCAAGAACAAGAGAAGAGGTCTGGTAGTTGGTAAGACTGCAAAGACCAAGAAAGCGATCGTTCAGCTGACAGAAGACAGCAAGGATATCGAGATCTTCGCAGGTCTGTAAGATACACGCAGACAAAGCGACGTAGCGGTAAGTGCAGATAAAACAACTATGCAAACGGACGAGGAAAGTTGACGGCAGCGGCCGCCAACCAATGTCGTAGCGGCTGCGCCGCTGCGACGAGAATAATGCACTGCCGCTGATCCGTTTGCGAGAAAAAGAAAAGGAGATAAAGCAATGGGAATTAAGACATACAATCCCTATACACCTTCCAGAAGAAACATGACTTCTTCCGATTTTTCCGAAGTAACGAAGTCTACTCCTGAGAAGAGCCTGATCGCCAGCAAGAAGAAAAACGCCGGCCGTAACAACCAGGGTAAGATCACTGTTAGACACCAGGGCGGTGGTAACAGACAGAAATACAGAATGGTTGATTTCAAGAGAAACAGCAAGGATGGCATCCCTGCAAAGGTTATTGGTATCGAGTACGATCCCAACAGAACCGCTAACATCGCACTGATCTGCTATGCAGACGGCGAGAAGAGCTACATCCTCGCTCCCAACGGCCTGACCGATGGCATGAAGATCATGAACGGTCCCGAAGCCGAAGTAAGAATTGGTAACTGCCTGCCTCTGTCTGCTATTCCTGTAGGTACGGAAGTTCACAACATCGAGCTGTATCCCGGCAAGGGCGGCCAGCTGGTTCGTAGCGCAGGTAACAGCGCTCAGCTGATGGCAAAAGAAGGCAAGTACGCAACTCTGCGTCTTCCCTCCGGCGAAATGAGAATGGTTCCTATCGAGTGCAGAGCTACCGTAGGTGTTGTCGGTAACATCGACCACAACCTTGTTAAGATCGGTAAAGCTGGACGTAAGCGTCACATGGGTATCAGACCTACCGTTCGCGGTTCCGTAATGAACCCCAACGATCACCCTCATGGTGGTGGTGAAGGTAAGGCTCCTGTAGGACGTCCCGGTCCTTGCACACCTTGGGGTAAGCCTGCTCTGGGTCTGAAGACTCGTAAGAAGAAAAAGGCTTCCAATAAGCTGATCGTCAGAAGACGTGACGGTAGAGCCATCAAATAATCAGGAGGAAAGACAATGGCAAGATCATTAAAAAAAGGCCCTTTTGCTGACGCAAGTCTGCTGAAGAAAATAGATGCTATGAACGAGTCCGGACAGAAACAGGTTATCAAGACCTGGTCCCGTCGTTCCACAATCTTCCCTTCCTTCGTTGGACACACCATTGCTGTTCACGATGGAAGAAAGCATGTTCCCGTATATGTTACTGAGGACATGGTAGGACATAAACTTGGCGAATTCGTTGCAACCAGAACTTACAGAGGTCACGGCAAAGACGATAAGAAGTCTTCCGTCAGATAATCGCCGATTTGATTTTTAACATTTTGGAAGGAGGTTTTTTCTATGGCAAGCGGACATAGAAGCCAGATCAAAAGAGAAAGAAATGCTAAGAAAGATACAAGACCTTCTGCTAAGTTATCTTATGCAAGAATTCCTGTACAGAAAGCATGCTTTGTATTAGATGCCATTCGTGGCAAGGATGTTACCACTGCACTGGCAGTGCTGGAGTATAACCCCAGATATGCATCATCCGTAATTAAGAAACTGCTTGACTCTGCTATCGCAAATGCGGAGAACAACAATAACATGGACAGATCCAAGCTGTATATCGAAGAGTGCTACGCAAACCACGCAAGCATCATGAAACGTGTACAGCCCAGAGCACAGGGTAGAGCTTATCGTATCGAAAAGAGAAATAGCCATATTACCATCGTGCTGAATGAAAGATAGGAGGAAATGTCATGGGACAGAAAGTTAATCCGCATGGTCTGAGAGTCGGAGTTATCAAAGATTGGGATTCCAAATGGTACGCTGATGAAGCTGACTTCTCTGATTATCTGGTAGAAGATTACAACATCAGAAAGTTTCTGAAGAAAAAATTATACTCCGCAGGCATCTCCAAGATCGAGATCGAAAGAGCAGCCGACAGAGTAAGAGTTATCATCTACACCGCAAAGCCCGGTTTTGTAATCGGTAAGCAGGGTGCAGAGATCGAAGTAACCAAGAAGGAACTGGCTAAGCTGACCGGTAAGGAGAAGATCCTTGTTGATATCAAGGAGATCAAGAGACCCGATAAGGATGCTCAGCTTGTAGCAGAGAACATCGCACAGCAGCTTGAGCAGCGTGTATCCTTCAGAAGAGCAATGAAATCTTGCATGGGCAGAACCATGAAGACCGATGCAAAGGGCATCAAGACTTCCGTTTCCGGTCGTCTGGGCGGTGCTGATATTGCTCGTACCGAATTCTACAGTGAAGGCACTATTCCCCTTCAGACACTGCGTGCAGATATCGATTACGGTTTTGCAGAGGCAGACACCACTTACGGTAAAGTTGGTGTAAAGGTTTGGATCTACAAGGGTGAGGTTCTTCCTACAAAGGCTGATAAGGAAGGGAGCGAGAATTAATCATGTTAATGCCGAAGAGAGTTAAACGTCGTAAACAGTTCCGCGGCTCCATGGCTGGAAAGCCCACCAAGGGAACCCGGATCACCAACGGTGAATATGGTCTGGTATCTACCGATCCCTGCTGGATCAAGTCCAACCAGATCGAAGCAGCCCGTGTAGCCATGACTCGTTACATCAAGCGTGGCGGACAGGTTTGGATCAAAATTTTCCCGGATAAGCCGGTAACCGCAAAACCCGCTGAGACCCGTATGGGTTCCGGTAAGGGCGCTGTTGAGTATTGGGTAGCTGTTGTAAAGCCCGGCCGCGTTCTGTTCGAGATCGCAGGCGTTCCTGAGGAGACTGCCAGAGAGGCACTTCGTCTGGCTATGCACAAGCTTCCCTGCAAATGTAAGATCGTTTCCAAAGCCGATCTGGAAGGCGGTGTAGCAAATGAAGAATAAGAAATATTTGGAAGACTTAAATCAGAAGACTGCTGCGGAGTTGTCAGAGGATCTGGTAACTGCGAAGAAGGAACTTTTCAATCTGAGATTCCAGAATGCCACCAATCAGCTGGATAACACAGCCCGTATCAGGGAAGTCAGAAAGAATATCGCAAGAATTCAGACTGTCCTGACACAGAAGGCACAGTAAGCCGGTACTGGAAGAAAGGAGAAAAGTCGTGGAAGAAAGAAATTTAAGAAAGACTCGTGTAGGTAAAGTTGTCAGCAACAAGATGGACAAGACCATCGTTGTAGCGATCCAGGACAACGTTAAGCACCCTCTTTACAAGAAGATCGTTAAAAGAACCGTTAAGTTCAAAGCACATGATGAGCAGAACGAGTGCAACATCGGTGATACTGTGAAGATCATGGAAACAAGACCCCTGTCCAAGGACAAGAGATGGAGACTTGTTGAGATCTTAGAGAGAGCAAAATAAGTTTATTCGAGTATTCGAAAGGAGATTTATCATGGTTCAGCAGGAAACCAGATTGAAGGTCGCTGATAACACCGGTGCCAAAGAACTCCTTTGCATCAGAGTTATGGGCGGATCTACAAGAAGATATGCCAATATCGGCGATATCATCGTTGCCTCTGTTAAAGATGCAACACCCGGCGGTGTTGTAAAGAAGGGTGACGTTGTTAAGGCTGTTGTGGTACGTTCCGTAAAGGGCGCTCGTCGTAAAGACGGTTCTTACATCCGTTTCGATGAGAACGCAGCCGTGATCATCAAAGATGACAAGACTCCGAGAGGAACCCGTATCTTTGGGCCCGTTGCAAGAGAGCTTCGTGAGAAACAGTTCATGAAGATCGTATCCCTTGCTCCGGAAGTATTATAGGAGGTAGCAGGATGGCATCAAGTAAGATCAAAAAAGGTGATACCGTTCGCGTAATCGCAGGTAAAGCCAAAAACAACGAAGGCAAAGTAATTGCCGTTGATCATAAGAACAACAAGGTAACCGTTGAGGGTCTTAACATGGTAACCAAGCATACCAAACCCTCCGCAGCAAACCCTCAGGGCGGCATCATCCAGGTGGAAGCTCCTATGGATCTTTCCAACGTGATGTACGTTCACAAGGGAAAAGCCACCAGAGTAGGCTTCAAGATGGACGGCACCAAGAAAGTTCGTTATGCAAAGTCTACCGGCGACGTGATCGACGTGGTCGTAGACAAGAAGAAGACTGGAAAGGAGGCTTAAGCTGGTGAGCAGACTGAAAGAGCAGTATCAGAATGAGATCGTAGACGCTATGACCAAGAAATTTGGTTATAAGAACGTTATGGAAGTTCCCAAGCTGGACAAGATCGTTGTAAACATGGCGATCGGCGAAGCTAAGGAAAATCCCAAGGTACTTGAGACCGCTGCTGCGGAGCTTGAGACCATTACCGGCCAGCATGCAGTGCTGACAAAGGCGAAGAAATCTATCGCTAACTTCAAGATCAGAGAAGGACAGGCTATCGGCTGCAAGGTTACCCTTCGCGGCGAGAAGATGTATGAATTCCTGGATCGTCTTGTTAATCTGGCTTTGCCCCGTGTGCGTGATTTCCGCGGTGTAAACCCCAATGGTTTCGACGGAAGAGGTAACTACTCTCTGGGTATCAAAGAGCAGATCATCTTCCCTGAGATCGAATTCGATAAGATTGACAAGGTTCGCGGCATGGACGTAATCATGGTTACGACCGCTAAGACAGATGAGGAAGCAAGAGAGCTTCTCAGACTGTTCAACATGCCCTTTGCAAAATAACAGGAGGAAAATTCATGGCTAAGACTTCTATGAAGATCAAACAGCAGCGTAAACCTAAGTTCTCCACCAGAGCTTACACACGTTGCAAGATTTGTGGACGTCCACATTCAGTACTGAAGAAATACGGAATTTGCAGAATTTGCTTCCGTGAACTCGCATACAAGGGAGAGATCCCCGGTGTGAAGAAAGCAAGCTGGTAAGGAGGAAAGAGCGTTATGACAACAAGTGATCCTATTGCAGATATGCTTACAAGAATCCGTAACGCAAATACTGCAAAACATGATACAGTAGATATCCCTTCATCTAAGATGAAACTGGCGATCGCTCAGATCCTTCTTGATGAGGGCTTCATCAAAAAATTCGATCTTGTAGACAACGGAAACTTTAAAGATATCCGTATCACCTTAAAGTATGGTGCCGACAAGAACGAAAAGATCATTTCCGGACTGAAGAAGATCTCCAAACCCGGTCTGAGAGTATATGCCGGTAAGGAGAACCTGCCCAAGGTACTTGGCGGTCTCGGAATTGCCATCATCTCCACCAATCAGGGTGTTATCACCGATAAGAAAGCTCGTGAGCTTGGTGTTGGCGGCGAAGTAATGGCGTTTGTTTGGTAATTGACGACACGATATTAAGTAAGGAGGTACGGGCATGTCACGTATAGGAAGAATGCCAATCGCAATCCCCGCAGGTGTTACTGTGGAAGTTGCAGAAAATAATCAGGTGACTGTTAAAGGGCCTAAGGGAACCCTGACCAGAGTTTTACCCTCTGAGATGGAGATCAAGGTAGAAGGCGCAGAGGTTACCGTAAGCAGACCCAACGATTTAAAGAAAATGAAATCTCTTCATGGTCTGACCAGAACACTGATCCACAACATGGTAGTTGGTGTTACTGACGGCTATGAGAAGAAGCTTGAGATCAACGGCGTTGGTTACAAAGCAGCCAAGGCCGGCAAGAATTTGACTTTATCTTTAGGTTATTCTCACCCCGTTGAGATGACTGATCCCGAAGGGATCGAGACCGTTCTGGAAGGTCAGAATATCATTATCGTAAAGGGTATTGATAAAGAAAAAGTTGGTCAGTTTGCAGCTGAGATCAGAGATAAGAGAAGACCTGAGCCTTATAAGGGCAAGGGTATCAAGTATGCTGACGAAACCATCAGACGTAAAGTCGGTAAGACCGGTAAGAAGTAAGATAAGGAGAGTGTAAAATGGTTAGTAAAGTATCTAGACAGGAAGTTCGTGCTAAAAAGCACTACAGAATGCGCAACCGTTTGAACGGTACTGCCGAGAGACCTCGTCTGTGCGTATTCAGAAGCAATAATCATATGTATGCTCAAATTATCGACGATACCGTTGGCAAGACCCTGGTGTCCGCTTCCACCAATGAGCAGGAAGTAAAGTCCAAGGTTGAGAAGACCAACAACGTTGAAGCAGCAGCATACCTTGGCAGTGTGATCGGTAAGAGAGCAGTTGAAAAGGGTATCAAGGAAGTTATCTTTGATCGCGGCGGCTTTATATACCAGGGTAAGATCGCAGCACTTGCAGACGCAGCCAGAGAAGCTGGCTTGACATTCTAAGGAAGGGAGAAACATCGCATGAAACATTCATTGGTCGATACAAGCAATATGGAACTGACTGAGAAAGTCGTTACCATTAAGCGAGTTACCAAAGTAGTAAAGGGCGGCCGTAATATGCGTTTCACCGCTTTAGTAGTTGTCGGTGACAGCAATGGACACGTTGGCGCAGGTCTTGGAAAGGCAACCGAAATTCCCGAAGCTATCCGTAAGGGTAAAGAGGATGCCATCAAGCACCTTGTAAGCGTTGCAATGGATGAAAACGCAAGTATTACCCACGACTATATCGGAAACTTCGGTTCTGCTTCCGTTCTCTTAAAGAGAGCTCCCGAAGGTACCGGTATCATCGCAGGTGGTCCCGCTCGTATCGTTTGTGAACTTGCAGGCATCAAGAATATCCGTACCAAGTCTCTTGGTTCCAACAACAAGCAGAACGTAGTTCTGGCGGCAATCAACGGCCTGAGCCAGTTAAAGACTCCTGAGGAAGTAGCCGCAAACCGTGGAAAATCTGTTGAAGAAGTGACAGCTTAAGCCCGGGCGTTTCACTTGAAAGGAGAGTAAAATGGCAGCAAACAAGACAATCAAAGTTACCTTAGTAAAATCTCCCATCGGTGCGATCCCCAAGCAGAGAGCAACCGTTGAAGCTATGGGTCTTACCAAGCTTCACAAGACGGTTGAACTGCCTGACAACGAGGCCACCAGAGGAATGATCTTCAAGGTACAGCATTTAGTAAAAGTAGAAGAGAACTAAGGAGGCAAGGCTATGGAATTATCAAATTTAAGACCTGCTGAGGGCTCCAAGCATAGCGATAACTTCAGAAGAGGCCGCGGCCACGGTTCCGGTAACGGCAAGACCGCTGGTAAGGGTCACAAGGGTCAGAAGGCTCGTTCCGGCGCACCCAGACCCGGTTTTGAAGGTGGTCAGATGCCCATTTATCGTCGTCTGCCCAAGAGAGGCTTCAAGAACAGAAATGCTAAAGAGATCATCAGCATCAACGTTAGCATGCTGGAGAAGTTTGAAAACGGCGAGACAGTAGATGTTAAGACCCTGTTAGAGAAGGGTATCATCAGCAAGGCTGGTGACGGCGTTAAGATCCTCGGAAACGGAGAACTTACCAAGAAGCTCAATGTGAAGGTTGCCGCATACAGCGCATCCGCAAAGGAAAAGATTGAGGCTGTTGGTGGAACTGCTGAGGTGATCTAATGCTGACAACACTGAAGAATGCACTTAAAGTAAAAGAGATCAGACAGAGGATTCTGTTTACGATTATGATGCTGGTAGTGATCCGTATCGCTTCCCAGCTCCCGGTTCCGGGTACTGACAGGAACTATTTTGCTGATTGGTTCGCAGCACAGACCGGTGACGCATTTAACTTTTTTGATGCATTTACCGGTGGTTCCTTCCTCAATATGTCTATCATTGCCCTGAACATCACACCGTACATCACATCCTCCATCATCATCCAGCTGCTTACCATTGCTATTCCCAAGCTGGAAGAGATGCAGAGAGACGGTGAAGAGGGTCGTAAGAAACTGGTCGCTATTACCAGATACGTAACAATCGCCCTTTCCATTTTGGAAGCTTCGGCCATGGCCATCGGCTTTGGCCGCCAGGGGCTTTTGGAAAACTACAATGCCTTTAACGTGATCACGGTTATCGTAGCCCTGACTGCAGGTTCTGCTTTCCTGATGTGGGTTGGTGAGCGGATCACCGAAAAAGGTATCGGAAATGGTATCTCTATCGTCCTGACGATCAATATCATTTCCAGACTGCCTCAGGAGCTCAATGCTCTGTTCAAGCAGTTCGTGTTCAGCAGAAATGTTGCTGCCGGCGTTGTTGCCGCAGTTCTGATCGTGGCTATCATCCTTGCGATGATCGTTCTGGTCATCCTGCTGAATGCAGCGATCCGTAAGATCCCTGTGCAGTACGCTAAGAAAGTACAGGGCAGAAAGATGATGGGCGGATCTTCCCAGAATATTCCCTTAAAGGTGAATACTTCCGGCGTTATCCCCGTTATCTTCGCTTCCTCTATCATGCAGTTCCCTGTTATCATCTGCGCTCTCATCGGTGTGGATGGCGGAACCAGCATCGGAGGACACATTTTAAAAATGCTCAGTTCCAATAACTGGTGCAAACTCAGCACACCTGTGTATTCCATCGGTCTGCTGATCTATGTTCTGCTTGTGATCTTCTTTGCATATTTCTACACTTCCATTACCTTCAATCCTTTGGAAGTTGCAGAGAACATGAAGAAGCAGGGCGGCTTTATCCCCGGTATCAGACCCGGTAAGCCCACCAGTGACTATCTGACCAGAGTACTGAATAACATCGTATTTATCGGAGCGGTTG
>JAEEGH010028551.1_pt1 | contig 10970 bp, 8 predicted proteins | sample 9134181 | NCBI WGS metagenome assembly JAEEGH01 (sample SAMN16246544, study PRJNA631951) | gut metagenome | biome: gut microbiome; feature: rumen; material: DP-attached | host: Bos | place: Iran: Karaj | collected 2018-10
TCACATTCAGCACGGCGCGGCTCAGATCTTGTGGTATGACCATCGCCTTAGGAATGTCGGCATACTGCTCATGGATGGTGATATTGAAGCCTTTATGGTTGGCACGCATGGCATGATAGGAGAGCCACACGTACTCTTTTACAAGGTGACAGATATCAGTTGGCAGGAATTCACCGTCCTTTCCCCGCGAAACGAGCAAGATGCCTTGTATGATACTGATAGCACGCTCACCATGCTCCGAAATCTTCGACATGTTTTCCCTCAGGTCGGCCACAATGTCGTCGAGATCCTCGCGATCGTCTTCCGGCAACTTGTCCTCGTTGTCGGCTACAATCTCTTCGAGGTCTTTGAGAAGTTTATCCGATATCTTACTGAAGTTGATCACAAAGTTCAGCGGATTCTGTATCTCATGGGCAATACCCGCGCTGAGAATACCCAACGATGCCAGTTTCTCCTGTTTCTTGAGTTGCTCCTTGAGCTGTTCAATCTGTTCCACCTGTTCCATAGCGCTATGCTTTATTGATAGGTAATGGTAATGTAAAGGTAAACTCGCTATATTCGTCCTTTACAGACTTGGCGTGTATGTCACCACCGTGATTCTGTATGATTTCACGACTCAGATAAAGTCCCACACCAGATGCTTCGCCAGTGGTCTTCGTTGTGAAGAATGGGTCGAATATCTTGTCGATAATCGTGTCTTCAATGCCGATGCCATTATCGTGGATAGTCACCTGAATGTGGTCTGCTGCTGGTTTCACACTGAGGCTGACGGTTGGTGTGAAGTCTTTTTGGCGTTGGGCTTTCTTCACAATGGCGTAGATGGCGTTGCCCAGTAGACTCATGATGGTCTTGCTCAGCTGTTCGGCATTTCCGTCGATGGTCAGCTCACCGTCAGGACAGTCGACAATCACCTGAATGCCATACTGTGAGATGTCGTTCTTATAATACTCTTGAAGCATTTTCTCATCCTGTCTGACGACGGCTGTGAGGTTCATCGGCACGATGCCGCCACTGCGGTCTTTCAGCATCTCTTCCATCGCTTTTAGCGTGCGGGTAGTGTTCTGCCCATGTTCACCTACTTTCTGAAGGTTGCCCTCGAGCATACCCAGCACGTCGACGGTATCCTCGTAGTTCTCAGGATCCATCTTCTCCTTGTCGTCATTGATGTTGGCTTCGATGTCTTTCACTAGACCTTCAGAGAGCTTGGCGAAGTTGTTGATGTAGTTCAGCGGGTTCAGAATACGGTCAATCAGTCCCTGCGTCAGTTTACCCACAGTGGCCATCTTTTCCTGACGGATCAGCTCGTGCTGGGCTTCACCCAGTTCTTGAAGGGCGGTCTCCAAACGATTCGACTTCTCTTCGATTTCGTCTTTCTGTTTCACTACCTCTGCAGTACGCTCTTTTACCACTTTCTCCAGTTGTATCTTATCTTTCTCGAGTTGTCGCAGCCTCAGCTGGATAATCATGTAGACGATGGCAACCAAAATGAGGGTATATAGCAGAAACATGTACCATAGCTTATAGAAAGGCGGTGTGATGTAAAACTTTATGCTGACGATTTCCGACTGTCGGTTCATTGCATCGCGAGCCTGCACATAGAAGATATGGGAGTAGTCGGGTATATTGTTAAACGTGGCGTGGGTAGCAGTTGACCATGCACTCCAGTTATTATTGTCCATCCGATATCTATAGAGTGTCTTTCCCACGATGGGGGTATAGTTCAACGAGAAGGTAAACGTCAGGTCGTCATCCGAGTATTTCAGGTCTTGCAATTTGTCGGGCATCGTGCCGAATCCGCCCCATAGCACGCTGTCGCCGTTTAAGACCACCGAACGGATAAAGAGCTGCGGCTGGACATCGAGCATCGGATCCTTCACCCGTGTGTCGATTACTGTCAGACCGTTATCACTGCCCAGCCATATCTGATCGTCGTTGACAAACAGCGCGCGGATGATGGTCTCGTGCAGGGGGAATAGCAGTAACTCCATATCTCCCAGCCGCTTGCCATCCTTCCAACGGTAGAGAGCCTTCCCCTCGTTGTTCGTAAGCCAAGTGACACCTTTGTCGTCGGCAAACGAGTAGAGAGGGTAGGGGAAAGGCTTTGTGTCGTCGGCATCGACCACTGTCACCTTATTGCCCGTTACCACGATGGTTGACACAGTCTCGGCCATTTCGCCTGAACGGTAATGCGTGAACATCTGGTCGTCTTTCTTCTTCGACCATATCATCCCGTAGAGGCTTTGTAGCCAGATGGTACCTTCGCTATCCTTCACAATCTTCCTTACATTCTCCAGTCTGGAGATTTTCTTCCGTTGCTTACCGTCGGCGCTTATGAGGTATACACCATCCTGTTCTCCGCAGTAGATGTTCTGCCCGTCTTCCATCAGGGCCGTCGTCGTGCGTATCGACAATTGTCTGGCCGTGCCGTTGGGTAATAGCCTGAACACACCCTCTGCCGTAGCGGCCAATAGTCCTTTGTCGGTATTCTTCAGATCCCAACAGGCATAATCCACGTTATTCACATGCTCGAACTGCCGGCCGTTGAGGCGGTACAGACCGTTGTCGGTGCCCACGTAAATAGTGCCGTTGGCCTTTTCTATCGACAGCACTTCGCCGTCGAGTCCTTCATGCTGCGTAAACCGTGAATAGGCCGATGGTACCTGTATGGCGAAGATACCCTTCGTTGTAGCTCCCCATAGGTGGCCTTGACCGTCGTAGGAGGTATACGACACGTTGTTTGAACAGAGGCCGTTTTTGTCGGTGATGCTGAAACTACTGCTGGTTTTCTCATTGGCAATTCTCATGCCATTGCTCTTGGGCAGAATCGCCAGCAGTCCATTACCTAATTCTTCGGTCTTCACCGTATCGTTTTTGACCAGGTCTTTACTTCCCTTCTCGATGGCATCGACATCAACCACGTCCATCATACCGATCTTCATGAGGTTCTTGTCAATTGACTTCACCTCCTTTACCTTGTTGTCGTCAACCTCATAGATAGCGCCGGTACTGACGATAAACTGCAGTTTGGGTCCCTTCTCGTAGATCTCGCTCACTTCGCCTATGAAGAGTTCTGGCTCACCGACTCTCTTGATATTCAGCTTGCCATTGTTTTCTACAACCACCTTACCGAAATAGTTGTAGCCGCCCACCCAAATCACATCGTTTGACGCTTTGTATACCACGGTGACACGTGTGATGCCTGGTGTACGTATGATTCGCCACTGGGCATGGTCATAATACATTAGTCCCTCGAAGTTGGCTACCAGGATATTGCCTTTTTCATCAGTCTCGATGTCGAAGTTTATGTTGTTACCATGATACTCCTCCGGCATGTAGTTGCGGATAAAGGGTATGCCCTGGGCGGAGGCGGATAAAGGCAAAAGGGTAAAAAGGTAAACAGGTAAAAGCCTTTTCACCAGATTGTTGGTTATTTGGATAATTTTAGATTTCATCTTTACCTTTTTACTTTTTTACTTTTCCACGAATTTCTCATATGGTACATTCGGACCGATATAGTAGTTCCATTCTTCTGTTGTCAGGTTGCGCTTCAGCTTCTTCTTCATGGCGTCCACCATCTTGTTGATACTGATGTTCACTGCCGTCAGGTTGCCCTTTGCGTCACACATCCACACGGTCTCTTTTGTCGAGTCGAGTTGGAAATTCATAATCCAGTTATTGGTTTGCAACAAGGTCATAGGCTCAATCTTCTCGCTATCGCTGATCCACAGGTTCACGCTGCCGTCGTAGCTCGAGGAAATGAGGCGTCGGCCGTTCATTTTCATCTTCGAGATGCGCGAGCGGTGACCTACTAGTTTCTGGATCCTTCCGTTCTTGTCTTTTAGCCAGATAGTGCCGTCGCTCATGCCGTAGGCCTCCATTCCCGTGTTCTTCGATTCGCAATAGGCCGTCACGCTGCCTTCCACAGGCACCTGTTCTGTAGAGATGTCGGTTAATCCTGAAACCTGATGCATCTTCCCCTGATCGTCGAACAACAACGGCAGGCTGTTCCGTCTTGCTCCCATGGTAAACTTAAAGGGCAACTGTTTGACGGAGATAATGATGTTACGCTTCATGTCAAGCAGCCCGATGCTCGTTTCCCCGATAATCAGCAGGTTGCTTCCATTGACGTCGTGTACGCGCATCGGGTGTTCAATACCTTCAAGAGTAATCACTTTCGGTGTCATGTTTTGCTTGGTAATGACTACCAGATGGCCCGTACGACTGGCGATATAGATATTACCCGTGTTTTTCTCCACGTACACATCGCGAAAGTCATAATTAGGATTGTTGAAGAGGATGGTATTTTTTAGTTGGTTGCCCTGTCGCTCGCTCAACAGTATTTCGCCGTAGTTGCTCACGCTCACCACCTTGTTGTCCTCGTTGGGCATAAATTCCACGTTGGTCACCACACCCGCATGCTCTGCCCACACGTTGATACTCTGGCTTGAGCGCATCAGCGATTGCAGCACGGCAGGGTAATAGACATCGCCTTTATAGCGCTGGGTATAGAGATAGGAAGCGTAGCTCAACAAATCGGCCACTTCGTCGTTGCCTGCCTGATACTGGATGGTGGAGATCGAACCGAGCGAACGTCCCAAGGCGATATAACTCAACGTGTCGGCCATACGTTTTGAGAATTCTGCCTGTATGCGCTGGTGTTCTGCCATCTGTCGCTGGGCTTCAGCCACTTCCGATGCCTCGAGGGCTTTCTTCTCTGAAGCTACGGCGTTTCTCTCGGCGATGAGGGCGTTCTGCCGTTCCACTTCCGAACGCAGGCGCATCTCGTTGGCGATGCGTGTCTGCTGCAGGGCTTCCTCTCGTTTCTCGTCAGATATCTTGCGCTGCTCATTGGCAATATCCTCCATCTGGGCACTCACGCTTCTATCAATGGCCGAGCGCATCTCCTGTTTCCGAAGGGCGGACAGTTGCTTCTCCAGGTTTTCCACTTTCAGACGCTCTGACTCCCATCCCCAGAATCCTACAGCAGCCGCTCCCCCTAACAGTAGCCCTACGCATCCTGTTATAATCGTGTTCTTATTCACTCCTAACGATTTTCTATTTGTCTCTCACCACTTATTTCCTCTTCAGTGCCAACAGCGTGATGTCGTCGCTCTGTTCGGCTCCGTTAGCGAAAGCCTTCACGTCGGCCTTGATGGTGTCGACCATCTTCTGACAATCCGGGTTCACCATGTTCTTCAGAGTCTGCTCCAAACGCCTCTCCTGGAATTCCTCCTCATAGGTGTTGATGGCTTCCGTCACACCGTCGGTGTAAAGTAGGAGGGTGTCGCCTTGTTCCAGTTGGAGCGTATCCTCTGTATATTCGAAATCGCCGAAAATACCGATGGCCATATTCTTCGTCACAGGAAGCCTTTCCAGCGTGCCGTTTTGTTTCAGTACATAGGGCGGGTTGTGGCCCGCATTGGTATACTTGATTTCGCCTGTCTTGATGTTGTAGATACCATAGAATGTCGTTACAAACATGTTGTTCACTGATTCCTTCTCCAGCAGGGTGTTCGAGTAGGTGATACATTCCGATGAACTGACGCCTCTGATGCCTGTTGCACGGAGTAGCGTGCGGCTCACGGCCATGAAGATGGCTGCAGGCACGCCCTTGCCGCTGACATCGGCTATCACGAAACCGATATGGTCATCGTCGATACGGAAAAAGTCGTAGAAGTCGCCACCTACGTCTTTGGCGGCATTCATCGAGGCAGCGATGTCCATGAGGTCGGCATTCTCGGGGAATGGCGGGAAGATGCGTGGCAGAATGGCCTGCTGAATCTCGCGGGCTACAGCCAGATCGCCCTTGATCGACTCTAACTGGGTGTGCTCTTTCTGCATCTGCTTGATGTAGGTGATCTGCTCTATGGCCTTTTCGATGGTCACACTCAGGTCGTCGAGGTCGATGGGCTTGGTGGCAAAGTCGAAGGCACCGTTGTTCATGGCCTGACGGATGTTCCCCATATCACCATAGGCCGATACCATGATACACTTCAGGGCAGGATTCTGCATCTCGTTGATCTTGGTCAGCAGCGTCAGACCGTCCATCTCGGGCATATTGATATCACTAAGGATAATATCGAAGTCTTTTTCTTTTAGGAGCATGGTCAGTGCCTCCAGTCCATTGTGGGCAAACTTAAATTCATATTCTCCTTTTCGGATCTGTCTACGGAAATACTGGGTTAACAGCAACTCGAGATCGATCTCATCGTCTACACTAAGTATTTTAACTGGCATATCTCTTTTTTGAGGTTATTGATTCGTTTAAACGGTGCAAATATACAACTTTTATTTTAAACAGCCAAGTTTTGCGCCTTTTTTTGCTTTACAAAATGGGTAAAACCATTCAAAATTTGTCCAAAAGAGCGAAATCCAGAGCGCTCTGGCTACAATCAGTACCTGGGAAAAGGCGCTCTAAGTTCTACCAAAGATAGTCCTCAACGTAATCGTTGAACTCGATGGGCTGTTGCCAGCCGAAGCGGAGGATGGCCTGGCGGATGTACTGTTCGTGCTCTGGAGGGACGGAACGGTAGCCGCTGTGGTATTCGTAGTAGCGCTTGCGGTTGAAGTATTGGATAAGGTGCTGCTTCAGCGGACGGGCAATGCGCAGAGGCATGTCGTAGTACATCTTTGCAATGCCAAGGGGCATGCGGACGGGTTGGTCGTCGCGGTACATAGGACATGTCTCGGTCTGCATCGCTGGATTGTTGAGGTTGACACAGGACGAGATACGGCGGTCTTTGGGTACATAGATGAGCAGTTCCGAGCGTAGGCAGTGTACTCGCAGGGGACATGTCTGTGAGTAACAGATGGCATAGCTCTTTTCTGCCTTCTCCGCGAAGAGTTGTTCGCGTGTCTTCGGTGTATTGTCTTCTTTCTTCATTTCCAGATGATTTTATCGTTTATTTTGCAAAGTTAGTGAAAATATGTGATACTACAGAATTCTTTCATTCCAAATTTTACTTTTCTCTATTCATTTATTCATTTTTATATATAATTCACTTATTATTAGCTAATTATATAATGAATAGTATCATCATTTCTTTTTCAACTATTCATCATTAATAAATTATATGTCACCTTTTATAGTTAAAGATATATTTAAACTATTAAAAATATGATAGTTACCCTATAGTAACTATTTTTGTAACACTTTGTAAATGATCTTGTAATAGAGTGTCACAGACTTTGTGACAAAGTGTTACCAATGTGATTTTAGTTCGGTGACAATAATTCTGCTCGATAAAGAATAGAATGCTTTTCATCGGAAAACACGAAATGATGAATAGTCGCATCACTATTCATAGGCACTATTCATTGCTTAACTTTCTGATTATCTGCACATTATTACAAATAATGAATAGTGAATAGATATTTCATCATTTTAGCTTGGGGATTTGAAATGTTTTGATTACCTTTGCAGAGTGAATTCTAAAAACAAAAGATATGACTAAGGTAACTATCGTCAAGAACTATCGTAACATGAAGACACTCAGGGTGTTAGAGCTCTCCGAAGTTGTCCGTCTGATCCAGACGTGTGAATACTATGAGGCTGTGAGGGAGGTGATGGGCATCTCGCTCTATACAGAACTCAAGCGTCAGGACGATGGCAGCGTGTGGGGTGCGAACAATTTCACCGACAAGGTGCCACGCGTCTGTTTCGCCTCTGTGATGGAGAACCGCAATCGTCAGAAAGTCCGCAAAGCCTATACCGGTCTGGTGCTCCTGGAGGTGAACAATCTGACGAGCCATGATGAGGCTGTCGCCATCCGTCAGGGAGCTGCTATGATGCCCCAAACTCTGTTGGCATTTGTGGGAGCCAGCGGACGATCGGTGAAGATTGTGTGTCGTGGAGAACTGTTCAAGGGTGGTCTACCTGAGGCGGAAGAGAATATCAAGCGGTTCCACCTGAATCTGTATGAAAAGGCGCGGATGGTGTATAATGCCCAGCTCGGTGTGACCATCGACAAGCTTGAACCGCATCTGGAACGTACCTGTTACCTTGGCATCGATTCTGACCTGTATTACAATCCGATGGCGCAGCCTTTCTATACCGACACCTCCGATTTGGAGCAGGCCCTCAAGCCCATTCATCCAAAGGAGATGCTGCCTGATGAGATTGTGCCAGGGCGCAACCGTTATCAGGCACAGTGTCTCATCTATCAGTACAACCTCACGAAGGCTTATGATGATGTGACGCTCCTCGTCGATGATGACAGCGAAGAGAGCGACACGCTGATCATCACCCGTCTGGCGGAATACTGTCGTGAAACGGGACTCGACATGGCCTTCGCCAAACGGCAGGCGCTGATGAGCCTCACATACGGCAAATATCCCGATGTGGTGACGAAGATCTTCGAGAATGCCTATCGGAAGGAGCATGAGAAGCAGTACTATAGAAAGAGGAATCAGGTGCGTCCCACGAAGAACATCCCGCCTGAGACATTGCTGATGATGAAGATCGAAATCTTCCTGAACAGCAACTACGAACTCCGCAAGAACGTGATGCGAGGTGTGGCGGAATACCGTTTGAGGACGGGTCACGGATTCTCTTTTCAGGATCTGACCACCGAGGCGCGTAACTCAATCACTATCAGGGCTTTGTCGCAGGGCATTAAATGTTGGGATAAGGATATCATGCGCTATGTCAACTCCAATGATATCACGCTCTACGATCCGATGGACGACTTCCTGGAGCATCTGCCCAAGTGGGACGGGAAGGATAGGGTAGAGGCCCTTGCACGCAGGGTCAAGACCGACTACGAGGACTGGCCTCACCTGTTTCATATCTGGATGCGCTCGATGGTGGCTATGTGGAAAGGCAAGGGACAGTTGACGGGCAACGCGCTCGTACCTCTTTTAATAGGAAGGCAGGGTTGTGGCAAGACCAGTTTCTGTCGCATCCTGTTGCCCAGAGCGCAACGTGAATACTATAATGACCGCATCAACTTCAAGAACGAGCACGACCTGAACTTAGGTCTGACGTCGTTTGCCTTGATAAACCTTGATGAGTTCGACAAGATTACCCAGCGCCAGCAGATTGTGCTGAAGTATCTGGTGTCGACGAGCGACTTGAAATACCGTCCGCCTTACGGAACGGCCTATTCCTCGCATCGTCGCTATGCCTCGTTCATCGCCACCACCAACGAGCCGATGCCGTTGACGGATCCCAGTGGTGGCCGTCGCTTTGTCTGTATCAACGTGGAGGGCAATATCGACTTCGAGACGCCTGTGGAATACGGCCAACTCTATGCCCAGCTGAAATACGAGGTGGAACAGCAGCGTGAGCGCTATTTCCTAACAAAGGAAGAAGAGGCAGCGCTGATGCAGCACAACCTGCGGTTCCAGAAGGTGAGCGGCCTTGGTGAGATGCTGCTATCGCTCTTCGAGAAGCCCGAAGGTTCATCGAAAGCCAATCCGGAGAACGGCTATTGGATATCGGTAAAGGATATCTCCGCCCGTCTGAAGGAGACTTTCAAGAGTGCCTATAAGCCAGACGAAGGCACGTTAGTGAAGATAGGCCAGTTCCTAAGCCGTCCTGAATACAAGTTCGAGAACGACCGTAAGAGCATCGGCTGGTGCTATTGGGTGAAGGACAGAAAATAGAAAAAAGACCCTGAAAATTTGGAGTATAACAAAATTATTCTTATCTTTGCACCGTTAATTAGAATGAGATTATGTGTACGAAACAGAAACTATATGAACAGATGACGATGGGCAATCTGGAGGTAACTAATAAAAGTTCGCGTCCTCTTTCGAGTGCTCAGGTAGAATTGGCTACAGATTGTCTGCGAGTGCTGGCTAATCGTCATGATATCTCTATTGGGGAGATGTCACACGTAATACGTGGCAAGAAACTGTATCCGCGCTTCTATTCTTTGTTGCGCAGGTCTCCCAGACTCAGCAAAATGCAGTTGGTGAACGAAATGCAGAAATCCCTCTGAAGAAGATGAATATCTCGCAATTTGTGCTCTATCACGGCTCTGACACTGATGTCAGGGCTCCTCGTTGGAACTCTGGTAGCCGATTCCGTGACTTTGGCCAGTGCTTCTATACGACGTATGATCGTAATACTGCCAAGGACTGGGCTGAGAAGATGACTGCGCTGTATCCCATCGTGAATAAGTATGCGCTGAATCTGAAGCGCATAAACTCTGTAGATTTGCACATCAAACGCTTCGAAGCTAATGAGGAGTGGGCCAGATTTGTGTATGAGAATAGGGAAAATGCCCGATACAAGCGTCCTGCTTACGACATCATCATTGGTCCTATTGCAGACAGGGGACTGCAGGAGGAATTCAGAAAAGTGAAGCGTGGTAAGGCTACTTTCGCTGAGATTGCACCACTGATACACTATGACAGGTATCATAGCTATCAGGTGGCATTTTGTACTGACAAGGCTTTGGAACTTTTAACTTATTTGGACTAATGGCTATTAATTATGAGATCGTGGATTTTCTGATTAAGCAGATGGTGGAGATGCTGATGAAGAAGTATAAGTACACTTATGACTCGGCTCTGGACATTGTGCTGTCTTCGAAGACCTATGACAATCTGGTGACGAAGCCTTATCTTCAGGAGGAAGGGAGTTTGTTCGTCTGTGAGTTGTTAGAAAAGGAGATTGCTGCATAGAAAATTTCTATGCCTTTGGCGTTAACGTCCCAGATGAGGTGGTTTATCAGTATGGTCTGACTTCGCCTTGGTTTGAGGAGGAATGATTCCCATTATATAAATAAGGTAATGGTTGCAGGAAACTGACGACAAATAAAAAGGCCGCTGGACTCTCGTCCAACGGCCTCCAAATTCTCTCAATTTGTTCTGATTTGCTAATTACTCAGCAACGGCAGCTGTGTCAGCAGCAACTGTGTCAACAGCTACGCTGTCAATAACGCTATCAACAACCTCCTCGATAGTGTCGGTGTCAACCTGAGCGGGCTGAGCCTGCTGGCCACAAGAAGCGAAAGAGATAG
>JAEEGH010028553.1_pt1 | contig 10970 bp, 5 predicted proteins | sample 9134181 | NCBI WGS metagenome assembly JAEEGH01 (sample SAMN16246544, study PRJNA631951) | gut metagenome | biome: gut microbiome; feature: rumen; material: DP-attached | host: Bos | place: Iran: Karaj | collected 2018-10
GCCTGATACAGATAGTCTATCACGAATTGCGACAGCTGGGCTCTATGCTTGAAGTCTTGCTTTAGGGCATCCAGAGTAACTTTCAATTCAATTTTTGTGCTGACATCGGAACAATAATTCTTTTCAATGAAATTATTGATCATCCAGAAGAACAATATTGTCTTGAAGTCTTTGACGCTGGATTTTTTTATTCCCAGCTCCATCGCTTCTTCGTTCAATTCCTTCAGATTGAAAATTGTTTTCCCTGTTGCCAATTTTGAAAGAAGAAGTTCTTCCATCTTGTTGAAGCGGTTGATGACGGCCTTAGACTTGTTCTCGCTTTCGGATTTCTTAATATAGGCGGTCAAATCCCTGGTGTCTGCAAGGATGTTCTCTGCACGCAGTAACTGTACGGATTCCTGGACCGCGCTACATTCTAAGCCTAAAATGTCGGCGATGTAGTCTATTCTAGATTCTGCCTCGTCGCTATTCGCCTTTGAAACGCTCCTTTCAGAAATCAAGAGGCTCATGATTCTTCGAGCAGTTTCTTTTTGCGTATCGTCAAAAAGAGTGGACGCATCAATCTTGCTTCGAGCCTCGTCCATATTCTGGACCATAATGCCTGTCGCGAATACTCGGGGGCAGTTTTGTTTGCGCTCGATATAGCCCGCTTCTTCTAGGGCTAGAATTGCTGTTTTTACACGTGTTTCCACGTCCCCGTTAGGGTCGTCGAAACCCGCTTCACGGGCAATTTCCAATGGGGATCGCTTCAGTATTGTCCGGTTCTTGGTGAGACTCTTGATGGCTTTCCAAACTTGCTGAATCTCGCTCAAGCTGAGCTTGGTCTGGTTCAATAGTAGAAAATGCTTGTCCAAATCCTTTTCGTTGAAAAGGACGTAGCAGTCAGCCTCTAGGCTTTGATTTCTCCCTGCACGGCCTGCTTCCTGAACGTAATTCTCTAGCGAATCGGAAATCTCATAATGAACGACTAGCTGGACGTCGGACTTGTCGACGCCCATGCCAAAGGCCGATGTCGCGACAATAATCTGGACATCTCCATGAATGAACGCCTCTTGATTTTCCACTTTTTCACGGCTATCCATCTTACCGTTGAATGCTCGAGCAACAAAGCCATCCTGATTCAGTTTTTCAGCAAGAACAGCAGTAGTCTTGGTTCTTGAAACATAAACGATTGTGGGACAATTCTTTTCTTCTATCAAAGACCTCAATGTCTTGTATTTCTGGTCGTCATCTTCTTGATAAATGACATGATACGTCAAGTTGGCGCGCGTTGCTTTTGTCGCATAGATTTTGAGGTCAAGATTCAGTTTCCGCTTGAAGTAGTCGCAAATATCCTGAACCACCTTTTGCTTTGCTGTCGCCGTAAAGCAAGAAACTGGAATTTTATTTGAGCCAATCTTTTGCTCCTGGATATTTTTGATAAAATCTCCGATATAAAGGTAATCTACGCGGAAATCATGGCCCCAGCTGGAAAAACAGTGAGCTTCGTCGATTACGAAACGGGCAATTTGCCTCGAAAGTAAGAGTTTTTCAATAGTTTTGGAGCGTAGAGATTCTGGCGAAATGTACAGGAGCGAAGCCAAGCCTGATTCAATGCGCCTAATGGATTCTGCTCGTTCAATCGGATCCAGCAAGCCGTTTATGGTGACGGCATCCACAATTCCTTTGCTACTCAGGTTGTCTACCTGGTCCTTCATCAGAGACTGCAACGGTGAAATGACAACAGTCAGCCCCTTGTAGTTTTCGCCAGCCATCAATGCAGGCAATTGGAATGTAATTGATTTTCCCCCGCCCGTCGGGAAGATTGCAAGTAGCGAATCGTTGTTTACCGCAGCTGCTGCAGCCTGCTCTTGTAGGGGTTCGCCATCATATGTTCTGAAATTATCATAGTTGAAAATTTCTTTAAGTTTTTTACGAACATCGAGTTTGCTTTCACAATACGCACAAGCTTTGTGACAGGGCTTGTTTCGCAACATAAAAAGGATGTTTTCAACATTGGGATAATTCTTCAGAACCCAGGCCGGTGTTATGGAACGTTTATCCTTTAAATTGATTACCGCCAGAGCGTAAGCAAGTTCTATGGGATAATACTCAATAAACCTGTCAATTTCAGCGTTATCACAAATTGAGCTTTCGAACCGTTTTTTGATTAATTTGGCAGTATTTTTATTTTCTGAACCGCCCTGAAAAATGCGTAATATTCCTTTTGCAGGAATGCTATATCCAAGGAACTCAAAAAATCCCTTAAATTCAGCAGAATCTTTTAGAAGATTGAAATAAATCGCCTTCAAATCGTCATCTAGGGCCTTGAATGCATTAACTTCGTCATAGAAGAGGTCCCTAGATTTTTGAGCATCAAGCAAAGGGTTGTTCAATGCGTCACTGAGGATTTTTTCGTCTTTCAGAAGTTTGTGGCTTGGCCTCATGGGGAACATTAAAGGCGACAAATAAAGGGTGTCTATTGCCTTCTTTTTCTCCAGGCCCAGATGCGCCAAATACTTCAAATCATGGTTTAAGATATTGTGACCGCCGATGAATTCAGCGTCTTTTGCGAAATTAAAGAAGTCTCCTTGACTAGGGGTATGGATTTCTGCATCAAAATCATTAACAGCACCAAGATCCAAAATCTTGTTGCTAGATGTTGAAACCTCTATATCAATGAAAACAATACTCACTGACGTGAAAACTACATAAAAAAAGCCTATAAAGAGCGCAAAAAAGCCAAATTGTATAAGTTATCACAGAATTTGCAACAACATCTTGAGAATTATCGGAGATTTGAGTAGTTGTACGCGCCCTAACCGCACAAGAACTGGGGCGTTGCGGGGCCGGCGCCTGAGGCCCCACCTTGGTGGCCATGCGCACTAAGGAGCAAGTTCCTAAGTGCTGTCCGCCCGCAGAGGGGGGGGCTGCAGGCAGGGGGAGGCTTCCCCCGCCCAGGGTCGTCATAAGTCCTCGCTGGGTTTGTGTTAAAACACAGTCGGCGGCGATGAAAATCGCAATTTGTACCTCCATTACCGATGCAGTATGTTCATTATCGTGCAATTTAGGTATATTGAAAGCCATGAACGAGGTAACATATCCAGCCCATCCACTACTAGATCGTGACAGTCGTGACTTCATGGAATCAATGATTGTCGCTTGTGATGATATTGGCGCGGACATAAAGAAATACCATTCTTTTCTAAAGTATTGGTTAAATCGCGTTCAACGGAAGCCAAGTGCCCAAAACGCCTTTTTATACGCTTTTAAGTTTTTCAGCAGCAACGAAAACAAGGGTATAGAACTAGACAAAGAAAAAGAGGCGAATGAATATCTAAAAGATCTGAAGTTTCATCTAAACGACCTTGGCATAGTCGGTGAAAGTATGCGAAAGTTCATCGAATCTTTCCAATCCGATTTCCCGAGAAGTCAAATTATAACAGAAGATATTGAATGGTTTCCAAAGCCGGGGAAAGAACAATGGACTAAGCCAGAGTATGTTGTATATGCGAACATTTTCAAATTTGCCTGGAGCATCGCAAGACTTTGGCATCTATTCGAAAGTCGAAATGATTACACCCATATAAACCAGCTAAAGAATTTTTTATTCGTACTTTCTGAAAAAGAACCTCTTATTGATTGCGATTGCAAAGAAGCAAAAAAAGTTCCAAACGAAATGCGCAACGCACTAAAAACGCTCTCCCCTGAAAATATCGAATTCTTTGACAAATATTTATTTTTCTTTTCCCCCGAATACTTAACATTAAATGAGATGTGCATGTTTTGGAAAAAGGCGTGCATTTCAAGCATAGAGGGAAAAACCGTCCAAACGGCTTTGAAAAAGCCCCTAAACAACATTTGGCTCCTTGGCCGTTTTTTTCTAGTACATCCTTATACGCTCAATTTCTTTAATGGGAATCGAGGCTTTACAGATAAAGCCTTCAAGCAGATTTACAACACATCAAATCCCGAAGCAATAAAGAAAATCAAACAGATTCACCTTGACGAAATTGTTGAAAAAAAGAGAAAGCAGAAACAGTTAGAGTGGGGCGATAAAAAGATTTCCATATTTGAGGTTTGCGCGACAGTTTGCAGCGACAAAGAGTGGGAAAAAATTGAAAAACAATGTAAAGAGAATGAGATTGACGAAGCATATGAAAGTAATCCGAGTCGTGAGTTTTTAGAAGCAGCGGCCTCGTATCGAAGCAAAAATACTCTTTTAAATAAATTTGATTTTTCTAACAAACACATAAAAAAATGGGCTGCAAAAGAACCAAAGAAATTTAACACTCTTATTGTAGTGATTTCTGTCTTAGAATTGTTCAAAAAATGTAGTAAAGACGATTTTAGTATTCTTGAGGATTTGTTTAAGAATTTTGCCCTTATGGGGTATGAAACAAATCTTATCATATCACAAGGCGTGAATCATGAAAAAAATCTATTTCTGATTGCCATGAACGACATCGATGCAGAATTTTTAAAGGATCTGCTGAATATTCTTGTAGTCGTTCTGCTTGTGATTGCTATTCAAGAATTGTCAAATTCTTGGTCTAACGACAAGACCGACCAATCGAATTCAACAACTTGAAAATTTTGTATCTAATTTTTGAATTTTGAAGAAAAGGTTTCTCCATTTTTTAACTTGAAAAAATGGTGCTTTGGGATTTCTCCGCAAATCGTTCTTTTTTAAGAATTTGAATCTATCTTTCTCTTCGCAATAAATCTTCGCAAAAGATTGTTGCACGAAAGCAATGCCGCTTTCGTTTTATCAAAGAGGTAAAAATGAAGCCCATTGATAATCACGCCAATCAGTGCAACGCAAATAAGGGTACTTCTGGACACAACGCCCAGTATCAGGCCATGTTAGACAACCGTTCCCGCCAACTGAATCCTATGGATTCCAAGTATCAAGGGGGGAAGAAGTAATGTGTTCTTGTACTGGTCGCAATGGTCAAAGGAAGAATCTCTATTATTCCGAAGCCGCGGCTCGCGATGTTGCAGGTGAACGAACGCGAGCAACGGGAATCAGGATGTACACTTATAAATGCCCATCTGGAGATGGGTGGCACATTTCAGGACTTTATTAAAAGGAGGCCCATCATGGCACAACCACAAAATGACCCAAATAATGCAGGATGGCCTCGTGGCCACGGCGGAGGTACAGGCCCTTCTGGCGGTGGACGCGGGAACAACAATCCTCGTAAGTAAAAAAGTCCGCCTAACAGACTGGAATCGGCGAAAATTTCACATCTGGCTAAACGGACTATAAAAAGATACAAAACGGGCGTCGCATTTGCGGCGCCTGTTCTACATACGACATTAAAGCGGGGCGTTGCGGGGTTTTAGGGGCGGAGCTCCTAGGAGAGGGGGTGTCCGGAAGATGCGAGGAGATGGCGGCTCTAGGCCGCCATGACGATGCAGCTGCAGGCAGGGGGAGGCTTCCCCCTCCTTTATCCGTTTGGGTTGGCGAGGGCCGGGGTTGCTTTCCAGAATGCTTCTCGGAAGAAGGGGTTGCCTGCGAGCCTGTCCCTGATTTTGAGGATGTTCCTGTGGGCGAGTTCTATCAAGATGCAGTTCCGTTTCAAATTGAGCGCGGCTTCCTCCACGACGCCGCTGCCGGCGAAGGTGTCGAGCACGGTTTCGCCCTGCCTAGTCACGAACTGGAGGATTTTTTCGCACAGGGTCAGCGGAAGTTCGCTTTGGTGAATCTTGTTATTCCTTGCGACGGGCGGGATGTCGAACATGGCGGGGAGCATCTGCGCGGTGCCGCTCATGTACTGGGGCGTCCCGGTGTCTTTTGTCTTTTTGGCATCGATGCGCAGGCTGCGCGCCTTGCCTTTCGAGAATATCATCACGTCTTGGGTGTTCTTGGACTTGCGCCCAGTATTGCTGACAAAGTTCCCCTTTTTCCAGGTGACTTTCGAGTAGTAGAGCAGCCCGCACTGTTCAGCGTACTTTTTGATTTGGTAGAGGTAGTCGTAGTTGTTCTCGTTTTCGGCGGGGAGGATTTCGACGAGGAAGCAGCCGTCCTTGAGCACGCGGGCTTTTTCCCTGAAGTCGTCGAGCGTGTACCTGAAGCAGTCGTACGTGGCGAAGTTGCGGTCGCCGCCCTTGTTGGACTTCTTGTCTAGCCACGGGTGGTCGGTCAGGATGCAGTCGATGGAGGCGTCTCCGAGCATGGAGAGGTCGCGGCCGTCGCCTTCTATCACGACGCAGCTTTCGTCGCCCTCGATTGTCTTGTACAGGCCCTTGGCGACGCGCTCGAATTTTACGCCGAGGTTGTCGTAGATGCGCGCGCGGACGGTTTCCTTCGGCTTGTCGGAATTTTCGGAATAGGCGTCCTTGAGCGAGAATTCGCCCTTGTCCTTGAAACAGGAGTAGATGGTGTTTGCGAGTGATTTCATGCGCAGAAATATAGATTCTACGGAGTGACAATTTGTGACATTTTAATATTGAAAAAAAAATGAGAAATCTCTTGACAGTGGCCGCGCGAGGGTGTATATTTAGTGAACGGGTGTACAGTTTTTAGAATGAAAAAGGCTCTTTGCTTGAACTACCTTACTTTTTCATATTCTTTACGGTCTGATCCAGTTGCTCAATAATATCTTCCTTGAATTTCCGAAGAGGATATTCTTTGCCTTCGGCACCGAGGGGGAGGCCGAGAATAGTTCTTTTAATGCGCTTGGTGTATGTTGATGCAACTCTTTTATAAAGTTTTTCTTTAAGTTTTTTCTTTTGTTCTTTATTTAATTCTGGAATTTCGATGTCAAGTTGTTCGCTTAAAATAAGTTTTGTTATTTCATCAATTTTGGGCTTAGAATAGTTGCGATAGCGAGTGAAAAGATCCTCCATGTCAATTTTGTGGCAGGAATACAACTCATTTAAATGAAATGCTTCTATAGAGTTCTCAATTTTATCATTCAAAAGAGGGTCATTTTTTTTCTTGATTTGAACGCGTATCGAATCATCTAACAACTTGTATTCCTTTTTCCATTCACCATACATCGCACTGAACCATATTTTTCTCTCTGTTATTTTTCCATTAGAATCCTTGGTTTCAATCGAATCCTCATACGGATAAAGGATAAAAGCCCTGCCATTTGGATCATATTTAAATTCATTGTGATTCTGTTGTTCGGTTTTAGTCGCATATTTATTAAGAACATCACCTTTTTGAAGATTGCATTGGGGACAGGATGGTATGAAATTGTATATAGAACAGGACAAATAGGGATAATCTGACTGGGGGTAAAAATGATCTATTTGAGGACGACCGTCGCCATTATTTATTGTAAAAATGTATTGTCGATTACAATATGGACATACATCTATATTTAAAAGCCTTGTAAATTCGTATGCACCCCATTTTTTTCCGTTACACGGGAAGGCATTTTTTTCAAAGTCATTATATCCAAAATACTCTTTTAAAACTTGACCCACATTCCGTTCTTGATCGTTTTTCCAACCATCTTTTTGTATTTTTACAGGATCGCTTTTCGCATTTTCATATTGCTCAAAGAAAATGTTTTTTCGTTCTGCTAAAAACCGTAACATTTCCGGCTCGGCTAAAATAATCTCTTCTAATATGAATTTATCCCATCCTAAATAATGTTCTATAAAGGACAAAACATTCTTTTTCCCATTTGGTAAACAATCTTTTAATGGAATATCTTTTTTTTCCAGATAATTTTCATACCATTCCCAATGGATTTTTTTTATTTCGTTCCATTTTTCTGAACTGACTTTAATTTTAATCATTAGAAGCCTCTTTATATTCAATCTCTTCAATCAAACTTCTAATAACCGGGTCGCCGATTAGCGCTAAATTCATTTCCATTTCTTTTTTGTGTTTTTCTTGCAGATTTTTTCCTTCTTCATCATCGTTGTATTTTTCATCAATGTTATCGGGATTCCGCCCCTGTCTTATCTTTATAATTCGCTTTAACTTTGATTCTGCGAAATCTCCAATGGTTTTATCCATGAAGAAGGAGTCGTACATCATTTCGCCAATGTTTTGAGCGAAAGTGAGGGTATCCTTGTCCTTCGATACATCTTGCGTTCCGTTTTCTAAAAATAGGACATTGCTTGCGGGAATATCTGATAAAATGAAGGGAGAATGAGTGACGATAATGATATTAATAAAATTATCATAGTCGGCTTTCAAATCAGTCAACATGTCTATAAATCGTTTCAAGAATTGACGCTGCATTTCAGGATGGAAGCATATTTCGACTTCATCAAAAACAATATTGAAATGATTGTATTTGGGGCGATTGGGATCATTTGGCACTGATATTAAATTCATCAGATGATATGCGTGAATAGATGTTGTTTGGATAAATTGAATTTCTCCAGAGCTAAGTTGATTGTATAGGATTTCTAGTGGTTCACTTGTTTTCTTGTCAAGGATTAATACACCATTATTGTCTTCTTTATTTAAATGGAGCTTCCAATCAAAAATGGGGGGTGGAAGAAAGTCGTCTATTAATTGCGGAGAAATCTCAGCATGTTCATCTTCCAAGATTTTTTCATATTTCTCAATATCAATATGATAAAAATGCTCCTCATCGTATGAGAATCTGTTCTCTATTTTCAGAAATGAAAGGATTCGTCTGATTTTCTTTGTAATGTGAGATTTGTCAACATTAACATCTTGACTAATTTTTTTTAGTAGTTCGTCTAAAATCTTCTCATTTGTAATTTGTATGATGTATGTGTTTTTGTCATACCTGATTTTAAAGAAATCTTGGTAATCTAAATATATTGGATATTTGTTTACGATTTTTATTAGTTTGAATTCAATGTACAAAATGGAATACCAATATAAATCTTGATCAGTTTTGAATTGATTTAAATTGAATATATCAATTATTTTGCTTGTGAATGAATCTTTTTGTTGGATGAAATTCTTTAAAGAAAGGAGCTCGGGAAGATAAAAAAGCTTTTTTGTATCGTCCGTGTATTTGTAAATAATTTCTCTAATCCATGTGATAAAACGCGAAGGGTTGAAATGGGCTTTGATTTTTTTGTATTTATATGGTTTAAAAAAGGAAATATCCTCTTTAAGACTGGAATATATGAATAATGCACAAGCACGATCTTTTGATAATTCGTATTCACGGGACAAATTTATTTTTCCCTCATCTCTAAATGGATTCAATACAATAGAACGAATATAACCATCATTTTTGTGAAAAATGGGGGTAATCCAACTCTTAACGAATGGTTCTTTATTATCTGGTTCTTTATTGTAATCGTGAAATTTATATTTCTCTTCATATTTCCTTCTGTCTTCATCAGTTCTTAAATCGTATTCGCCTATATGATGATATACTTGTCTTTTGTAATTGTTGTCTACAAAAGATTGCATCGAAAAATTCGACACAATTGTGTAAAAGAAATCTTTCACCAAAGATGCGATTTTTTCGTCTTTTTCATATCGTTTTTCTGCATAGGGCTTTAATTCTGGAGGAATATCTTTTTCTAGTTCATCTAATAATGTTGCAAAGATTGGTTGCACTTCCCCTTTTTTCTTTAAGTAAACGCTATTATCAGAACAATCTAATTCGTATAAATTTTTTTGAATGCAAAAGTGAAGTTTTGCGTATAAACCTGGTACAAAATACATTTCAGCAGCTCCAGGTCTTTTTTCTTTATTTCCTCTTTCGAACATGTAACTAAAATTATTAATCGCCATGTACATCAAATCCATCAAGCTACTTTTCCCGCTCCCGTTTTTTCCGACAATAGCTTGAACATTGATGTTTTTGCCAAAGAAATTTTCGGGTAGTGCTCGATTTGGATTTTTTTCTAGAGTTCCGTCAGCTTTAAATTTATAATAATCATTAAATAGATAACTTTTGTTTACGGGAGTGTTTTCGCCAAGACCATTATAATCTTTATCAGACAATAGATTTTTATAAAGAGACTTGTTTTCTTCCCATTGGCTTTTCGAAGCAGTAATTTCTAAACAATTGATGCTGAACATAATGAATTCTTACGTTGTATTGTGAATGGATTGTGTTTTTGAGTGTGAATATAAATTATTGCAGACTAATGAAGAATTTTGTAACAAAAATGCAATCTATTAATTTGTTGAAAGATTCTCTTGACAATCCTTTTTTTCTTGTTTGCGCATCCTGTAATGAACAAAAGTTCATTTGGTTGATGGGTTATGTTGGGTATGACCGTACTTTGTGGTCGAATTGTCGCACCACTGGTACAACAATTATCCTGGACACATTTTGTTGCCGTTGGATAAATCAGGTATAAAGGTTGTGCTGTATAAGACCGAATTACCTTCAAAAGATGTTCTCCATAAGCAACTCGAGAAATCGTTGGAAGAGGCAAGACTTAAAGCGGGGCGTTGCGGGGCCGGCGTATGAGGCCCCACCTTGGTGGCCATGCGCACTAAGGAGCAAGCTCCTAAGTGCTGTCCGCCCGCAGAGGGGGTGTCCGGAAGACCCAGGGAGTGTGGCCATGGACCCTATCGGTTGCGCTTCGCGCTCCCTCCAGGGTGACATTAGGGCCACCGAGCCGGGGCTGCAGGCAGGGGACAACTGTGCAAGGCGAGTGTCGCGACAGACCGCTTGCGGGCTGGCATGATCGAGCCGAACAGTTGGGACTTTAGTCCCACCTTCCCCCACCAAGTAAAAAGGCGGCGTCATTCTTCCATCAGTACCGCGATGTCGTCCTTGTCGAAGTCGGTGCCGAAGGCTTGCCGGCAGCTCAATTCCAGCGCCTCTCCGGGGGTGCAGTTTTCCCTGAACAGGACCATGCCGCTGTCCTGGCATTCCATGTCCAGCTCGCCGTCGGTGTCGATGCATTTCGGCCGGAACGTGGACCATAGGCAATAGTCGGCGAACCCTTCCCGGATGTCTTCTTCGAGCAGGTTGTCGCCCGTGCCCGCCTGGACTTTCAGGAACGCTTTCGCGCTCTTGACCCATGCGAGTATCGCGCCGCCGAACGTGTCGTTTTCCATAGTGCCT
>JAEEGH010028556.1_pt1 | contig 10970 bp, 7 predicted proteins | sample 9134181 | NCBI WGS metagenome assembly JAEEGH01 (sample SAMN16246544, study PRJNA631951) | gut metagenome | biome: gut microbiome; feature: rumen; material: DP-attached | host: Bos | place: Iran: Karaj | collected 2018-10
AGGGCTTTCGCAACGGCCTCGAGATCTGTGACCCGTTCGAACCCTTCCGGGCAATGCGCTTCCACGCCTTCCAGCGGCAGGCTGTACTCGTCGTAGGCGCCTGCGTATTCGAACCCGTAGATCTCGGACAGCGCTTTGCTGGCCACGTTCCTGCGGCCCGTGAACATCGCCACGTGCGGAGCGTCTGTTTCTGTCCAGAGTTCCTGATATCTTTCATAGATCTGCCGTCCCGCGCCTGTTCTCTGGTATGCCGGCAGAATGCGCAGGCATTCCAGCCAGCCGGAACCGTCCGGCATGACGGAGTACTGGCCCATGCCGATGATTCTGTCCGGGTCATCCGCCGGCAGATCCGGCCGTTCCGCCACGATCATCTCGCCTTTCTGGCCTTTCTGCTCGATAAACAGCGGCGCACATTCCGTGGAATACCACTTGGAATGCGGCATGGCAGCCATCTCGATCTCCCGCAAGCGCGGTACGTCCGCCATGGTGGCGGCGCGGGTCATGTATTTCATAGTCCAGCCTAACCTTTCCGTCTACAGATGCGTCTCCATAAACGCTTTTCTCGCATCTTCGGGCACCAGCCTGCCGCCGGTCGCCCAGACAATGTGGGACGCGTTGTCCATCTTGCCGATCAGTCCGCTCTCGTACAGCCAGGACCGGAGTTCAGGCGCCTTCGCCAGCATCACAGGACCGTGGAACGCGGCGCAGGAGCTGGGCTCGATAAAGAGATCTTCCGAAGCTTTCAGATCGCGCATGTAATCATACAGGCGCCAGTCGTCCAGCGTCACTTCGCCCGCCAGCAAGGGCAGCATGATCTTGCCAACCAGGCTGGATGCCCGGCCTACCGCCAGCCCGTCCGCATGCGTTTTGCCGGACAGGCCGATATCCTGCACGCAGATCTGGTTGTGCAGTCCCGTCGCCATGCCGAGCACCATGCAGCAAGCCTGGGTCGGTTCCGCAAAGAAGATGTGCACGTCGTCGCCATAGATCTGTTTTAAGCCGAACGCGACGCCGCCGGGAGCTCCGCCCACGCCGCAGGGAATGGTGACGATCAGGGGATGGTCCGCATCCACGGTCACATTCGCTTCTTCCAGCTGCTTCTGCAGCCTCTCCGCCGCCACGGCATACCCCATAAACAGTTCTTTGGAATTCTCGTCGTCCACGAAATAGCTGTCAGGATCCGCGTCGGACAGCGCGCGGCCTTCCGTGATGGCCTTGCCGTAATCGCCTGCGTATTCCACGACCGTTACGCCATGGGCGCGCAGGTAGTCCTTCTTCCACTGTTTGGCGTCCGCGGACATATGGACGATCGCCTGATATCCCAGATAAGCGCTCATCATGCCGATCGAGATGCCCAGATTACCGGTGGAGGCAACCTGCACCTTGTGCTTCGCGAAGAAGGCCTTCGCTTCAGGAGAAGCGAGTTTCATCGGATCGTCGTCCGGTCCGTCCAGAAAGCAGCCTTCGATCGCCAGGTCTTCCGTATGTTTCAGCACATCGTAAAAACCGCCGCGGGCTTTGATGGAACCGGCGACAGCCAGATCCGAATCTCTCTTTAAAAACAGCCGTCCGCCGCCCAGATCCGCGCCGTACTTTTTCTTCAGCAGTTCCTTCATGGCAGGGATCTCCGTCAGAGGAGATTCGATGATACCGTTCGTCCTGGCCGTTTCCGGGAAGATCTCCATCAGCAGCGGCGCGAACTTCTGCAGCCGTTTCGAAGCGTCCGCGATATCTTCCGGACCGAAAGCCAGCGTCTCCTTCGCCTCCGCGAACGGCACCTTCTCCGGGTTCACCCAGCAGACTTCCTTCGCTGCGGCCAGATCTGCCACGACGGGGTCGAGCGCCATAAGTTCTTTCAATTCCATGGTTCCTCCTTAATCGTCAAACGCGCCGGCCGGATAGAGCGGAAACGCCGAGATCAGCTCGAGCGCCTCCTTATGGCAGGCTGCCAGATTTGTTTTATCTTCAGGGGCTTCCGCCACCCTGCGCATGATCCCCGCAACGACTTTGAGTTCTGCGGGACCCAAGCCTCGCTGTGACGTAGACGTCAGGCCGATGCGCGCGCCGCTCGTGACGAACGGAGACGCCGGGTCGTTTGGGATCTGATTCTTATTGACGGTGATGCCGATGGAATCCAGCGCATTCTGGAACGTTTTTCCTGAGATGCCCTTGGCACGCAGGTCGACGAGCAGCAGATGGTTGTCCGTACCGCCGGAAACGACGCGGAAACCCTCTTCCTCCATGGCCTTCGCCATATACTTCGCATTGTCGAGCACTTTCTGCATGACCGCGCGGAATTCCGGCGTGGAAGCATATTTCATCGACCAGATCTTCGCGGCCATGGTGTGCAGATGGATCGATCCGAGGGAGCCGGGGAACGTGCCCCGGTCAAGCAGCTTCGCATACTTTTCCTTGCAGAACACCATGCCGGATCTCGCCGAACAGAAAGTCTTTGTCGTGGACGTTGTCACGAAATCCGCCCAGGGGATCGGACTGGGAATGACTTTCGCCGCTACAAGGCCTGCGATGTGGGCCATATCGACCATAAAATACGCGCCGACTTCTTCAGCGATCTTCGACATCCTCTCGTAGTCGATCAGCCGCGGATAGGCGGACGCGCCTGCGATGATCAGTTTCGGGCGGACTTCCTTCGCTTCTCTTTCGAGCGCGTCGTAGTCGATCTGCTCCGTCTCCGGATCGACGCCGTAAAAATCGTGGTGATAGATCTTGGAGACCCAGTTCGCCGGGGATCCATGGGTCAGATGACCGCCCTGGTCGAGCCGCATGGACAGGATCTTGTCTCCCGGATCGAGCACGGCTGCAAACACGCTGTAGTTCGCCGTAGAACCGGAATAACTCTGCAGGTTCACGTGCTCCGCGCCGAACAATTCCTTTGCCCTCTTCCAGCCCAGTTCCTCGATCTTGTCCGCCACCTCAGAACCTGCCTGAAACCGCTTGCGGGGCAAGCCTTCCAGCGTCTTGTTCGTGAGGATAGAACCGGACAGTTCCATGACCTCCAGGGGCACGGTGCTTTCGGATGCGATCATCTCGATCGTGCTTTCCTGGCGTTTCAGATCTTCCATGAGCAGTTCGTACATCTCAGGGTCGGATATACGCGTATATCTCAGCATGGAGAAGTCCCTCCTTTCGTTCTGCTTCTATTGTAGCACGAAAAAGCCGCCCCGTAACAGGGCGGCTCAGCATCGTTAAAAAGGAATCGGCCTCTACTTATCGAACAGATGACAGGCCACGATGCGGCCCGGTTCGACTTCGTGCAGTTCGGGCACTTCTTTCGCGCAGCGCTCCGTCGCGTACGGGCAGCGGGTGCGGAAATGGCAGCCGCTGGGCGGATTGACGGGGCTGGGGATCTCGCCGGTCAGCATGTCCTTCTGATCCTTTCTGTACTTCGGATCGGGGATGGGCACGGCTTCCAGCAGGAATTTCGTGTAGGGATGCAGCGGGTTCGCGTAGATGTCTCTCGTGATGCCCAGCTCGCACACCTTGCCCAGGAACATGACGCACACGCGGTCCGACAGATAACGGACCACGGACAGGTCGTGGGAGATGAACACGTACGTCAGGCCAAGATCCTGCTGCAGGTCGCCCAGCAGGTTCAGGATCTGGGACTGGATGGATACGTCCAGCGCCGAGACCGGTTCGTCGCAGATGATCAGTTTCGGGTTGAGCGCGAGAGCTCTCGCGATGCTCACCCTCTGCCGCTGGCCGCCGGAGAACTGGTGCGGATACCGGTACATGAATTCCGGGCGGATGCCGCATTTCCTCATCAGGTCTTCGACGCGGTCCGTGTCTTCTTTGGACGTCTTGTTTACCTTATGGGTGATGAGAGGTTCCGCGATCAGGTCGCGCACGCGAAGACGCGGATTCAGCGATGCGTACGGGTCCTGGAAGACCATCTGCATCTGCTTGCGCTGCGAACGCAGCTCTTCGGCGCCCATTTTGCCGAGGTCCTTGCCTTCGAAGAAGACCTGTCCCCTCGTCGGATCGAGCAGGCGGATGATCAGGCGGCCCAGCGTGGACTTGCCGCAGCCGGATTCGCCGACCACGCCGAGGGTCTCGCCCTCGAAGATCTGCAGGTTGACGTCCGTCACGGCGTGAACGGTCGCCTTGTTTTTGCCGAAGGATCCGGATTTCGTGGGGAATTCCTTGGTCAGATCTTTGGTTTCGACCAATACTTTACTTTCCACTCTCCATCACCTCCTTATTCGCCAGGAAGCAGCGAACCTTGTGGCCGCCGCCGATGTCGTAGAGATCGGGTTCGTACTCCGTGCAGATCTGCATGGCTTTGTCGCAGCGGGTGCAGAACCGGCAGCCTTTGGGCAGGCTGAGCAGGTTCGGCACGAGGCCGCGGATCGTGAACAGGTGGTCCTTCACCTCGGTCGTCTTCGGGATGGAATTCAGCAGACCGAAAGTATACGGATGGGTCGGATGCTCGAAGATCTCGTAAACGCTCGCCTCTTCCATGATCTTGCCCGCGTACATGACGTACACGTAGTCGCAGGATTCCGCCACGACGCCCAGATTGTGGGTGATCATGATGACGGCTGTGCCCTTTTCCTTCTGCATCTCCTTGATCAGATACAGGATCTGCGCCTCGATGGTGACGTCCAGAGCCGTGGTAGGCTCGTCGCAGATCATCAGCGAGGGGTTGCAGACCATGGCCATGCCGATCATGACCCTCTGGCGCAGACCGCCGGAGAGCTGGTGCGGATAGGAATAGAAGCGCTTTTCCGGTTCGGGGATGCCGATGCGGCGGAAGATGTCGATGGCGATCTTCTTCGCCTCTTCCTTGCTGACGTCCTGGTGCTGACGCACCGCTTCCATCACCTGCCGGCCGATGGTGAACACCGGGTTGAGCGAGGTCATGGGTTCCTGGAAGATCATCGAGATCTCGTTGCCGCGCACGTCGCACATCTCGCGCTTGGAGAGCTTCAGCAGGTTTCTGTCCTTCAGCCAGATCTCGCCTTCCACGACGCGTCCGGGGTGCTGCAGCAGCTGCATCACGGACATGGCGGTCATGGATTTGCCGCAGCCGGATTCGCCTACCAGACCGACGGCTTCGCCGGCCCGGACGGTGACGTCGACGCCGTCAACGGCGGGTACGACGCCCTTGGATGTGAAGAACTGCGTCTTCAGTCCTCTGATTTTCAGTATCGTATCGTCCATAACGCCGCCCCCTTACTGCTCCTGCAGACGCGGATCGAGCTTGTCGCGTACCGCGTCGCCCAGGAAGTTGAACGCAACGACCAGGATCAGGATCGCGATGCCCGGCGCCAGCGTGATGGTCGGGTTGCGGTCCAGATAGGACTTCGTCTGATACACCATCAGACCCCAGCTCGTCATGGGCGGCTGCGCGCCGATGCCCAGGAAGGACAGGCTGGATTCGGTCAGGATGTTGCCCGGGATGTGGTTGGTGAGCATGACGATCAGCGTGGGCATGCAGTTGGGCAGGATGTGCCGCAGCATGATGACCCACTTCTTGACGCCGATGGACGTCGCCGCTTCCACGTATTCCTTCTCGCGCAGAGACAGGACTTCGGAGCGCACGACTCTGGCCGTGCCGGCCCAGTTGACAAAGCTCAACGCCAGGAAGATCGTCAGAAAGCCCGGTCCTATCGTATACGATACGACCATCGCCAAAAGCAGGGACGGGAACGCCATGCAGATATCCGCGATACGCATGATGATCTGATCCACCTTGCCGCCGACGAAGCCCGCCGTAATGCCCAGGATCGCGCCCAGGGTCATGGAGACCAGCGTCGGGAACAGGCCGATCATCAGGGAGATGCGGCCGCCGTAGATCATGCGGGACAGCACGTCGCGGCCCAGTTTGTCGCAGCCCAGCAGGTGTTCCTTCGAGGGCAGCGCCAGACCGTTGGCCAGGTTCGTCTCCACGGGATCGTAAGGCGCGAACAACGGCGCACCGACGCAAATGACGATGTACAGGATGATCACGATCAGCGAGACCAGCGCGACCTTATTGTGCTTGAAGATGCTCCAGAATTTTTCCCAAGTATTTTGGTATGGTGCGATCTCCGCCTCCGCGGATTCCTCCACGTGGATGGGGGTCAACGCGCCTTCTGGGATCCAATCGGTACCTTCCGCAGGCGCCGGATTCGTCGTGACCGCAGGAGCGGCCAGTTTTTTCTTGCCAAACATAGCCTGCCTCCTTTACTGCGTACGGATCTTCGGATCCAGGAACGAATACAGGATGTCCGCCACCAGGTTGCCGATGATGATGATCATCGTGGAAAAGACGACAGAGCTCTGCAGCAGCGGCATGTCGCGCTGCGAGATCGCGCTCACCATCAGCTGCCCGATACCGCCGATGCCGAATACGGATTCGGTGATGACGGCGCCGGAAAGCAAACTGGCGAACTGCATGGCCATCATGGTGACGACGGGGATCATGGAATTCTTCAAGCCGTGGCGCAGCACGACCGCGCTCTCTACCAGACCTTTCGCTCTGGCGGTGCGGATGTAGTCGTTCTTCATGACGCCCAGCAGGCTGGAACGGGTCAGACGGGCGATGGAGCCCGAAGACGCCCAGCCGAGGACGATCGCCGGCATGATCATGTGACGAATCGTCGAATAGCCTGAGATCGGCAGCAATTTCAGCTTATACCCCAGAATGTACTGCAGCAGCATGGCTGCCCAGAAGACGGGGAGAGAGATGCCTACCAGGGAGAAGCCCATCAGCGTACGGTCCAGCAGGGTATCTTTCTTGATCGCGGAAATGATGCCTGTCGGTATGCCTATGATCCACGCGACCAATGCCGACGTGATCGCCAGTTTGACCGTGTTCGGAAACGCGGTCATGATCAATTGGGTCACAGGACGTTTCAATTTGTACGAATGCCCGAGGTCTCCGTGAAGCATGCCCCACAGATACCGCCCGAACCGCACCATGAGCGGGTCGTTTAAGCCCATCTGTTCGGTCACCCTGTCGATGACCGCCTGATTGACCTTCTCCTTCATCATGACCTGGATCGGGTTGCCCGGAAGCACCTGCAGCAGCAGGAACACGATGAGGATGATGGCGATGATAATGGGGATCGTCACGAGGATCCGGTTAACGATATACTTAACCATCCCTCTAATTCCTTTTTAACCATAATGGGGAGTGCCCCCTGAAAGGCGGCACTCCCCAATTTTTCATAAGTCTGTTTCAGCAGTTGAAAACCGGAGAGCCGTTATTCGCCGAGTTCGAGGGAGGTCTCATAGTATCCGCTGTCGCCGTAGCCGGCCCACATCGGAACGAAGCCCTTGACTCTGCTCTGCAGGACTCTGATCTTCTGCTTGTGCCACAGTACGCACATCGCCGCGTCTTCGCGGGTGATGAGTTCGTCCAGGGCTGCATATTCAGCTTCTCTTGCTTCAGGATCGACCATGTATCTGGCAGCTTCCAGTCTGTTGATCGCATCCTGATTCTGATAGTTCCAGGATCTTCTCTTGTTGGAAGAAGAACCGTACATCTGATACAGGAAGTTGTCCGGATCGTTGAAGTCGGCGGTCCAGCTCGTTCTGTAGGTCGGGGATCCGCCGGTCGCTCTCAGATCGTACCAGGAAGCGGAATCCATCTGCTTGATGTTCACGTGGATGCCGACTGCTTCGAGGTAGGCGCTGATCGCGTCGTTGACTTCGATATCAGAGGTACTGGAGTCTGTGGTCTGGACGATCTCCATTTCGAATCCGTCGGGATAGCCGGCTTCTGCAAGCAGTCTCTTGGCTTCTTCGGGATCATAGGGGATCGGACCCAGATCCGGGTTGTAGCCGGGAACGCCCGGCGCGAGGAACGTGCCTGCGGGAGTCGCAGCGCCGTAGTACTGGGTGTCGATCAGGGTCTGTCTGTCGATAGCCAGCTGGAAGGCCTTTCTGACTCTGGCGTCAGTGAAAGGCTCGATGGCGGAGTTGATGGACAGATAGCTGGTGCCCAGAACGGTCTTGACGTTCAGGTTGTTCGCGTAAGCGGGATCGTCTCTGTAGACGGGGATCTGGTCGAGCGCGTGGTCGAGGTCGAAGATATCGAGCTGGCCGGCGTCGAACAGCATCTTTTCAGTCTGCGGATCGGGGATGATGCGGATGAGGATGCCTTCCATCTTGTTGGCGCCTCTCCAGTAGTCGGGGTTCGTCTTCAGGAAGACGTGGTCGTTCAGGACCCATTCGTCCAGCATGAACGGACCGGAGCCGCAGAAGTATTCGGGATCGGAGCCGTACAGGGAGGTCATCGGGCCGCCGCCTGCTTCGTCAGCAGCTTCGCCCGCTTCTCTGTTGCACAGAGACCAGGCAGGAGTGGACAGGCAGGGCAGGAACGGAGCGTAAGCGGATTCGAGAACGATGTCGAAGTCATAGTCGCCATTGATGATGATGCCGACGCCCTCTACGGATTCGGCTTCGCCATCCAGAACAGCCTGAGCGCCCTTGATCATATCCATCCAGGACGTGTTGACGGCAGCTCTTTCCGGGTCGAGCATTCTGTCGACAGTGTACAGAACGTCGTCGGAGGTGAGGCCTTCGCCGTTGTGGAACTTGACGTCATCTCTCAGGTGGAAGCTGTAGGTGAGGCCGTCTTCGCTGACTTCCCAGCTGTCTGCAACGCTGGGAACAGTCTCGTTCTCACCGGCTGCGTTCGTTTCAGTGCGGACCAGGGTATCCATGCAGTTCATCATGAGGATGTAGTCTGCGGTGGTGCAGGCCGGGTCTGCAGATTCGGGTTCTGCCTGATAGGTGATTCTCAGAACGTTTTCGGGGAATCCGTCTTCGTAGACAACGCCGCCGGTGGTCGCGGGTTCGTCACCGCCGTCCGCAGGAGCGGGCTCGGTTCCGCCGCCGCCGCTGGTGCACGCTGCCATGGAGAAGACCATCGCCAGTGCAAGCAGAATAGCAAGCAGTTTCTTCATAATTCTGTTTCCTCCTTCCACAATTCAAAACGTGGATTACACGAATAATTATACTCCTGTTCAAAAAAACTGTAAAGAACCTGTAACAATTCGCCCGGAAACGAGGTTTTACCTGTGCCGGCGGGGATTTCTCTGCGGGCGTATCCGCCCTTCCGCCCGGGCGAAGCATTCCTCGCAGACGCCGTATTTGTGGCGGAATGGCAGCTCTTTGCCGCAGATGCGGCACTTCTTCATGGACAGCCTCTGCCGCGACAGCAGCTCCATGATGCGGGCGGAGATCTCGTTCTTGCGCATCAGCACGGCGCGGAGGTCTTCCGTGTGACCCGCCGTAAACGCCTCGATATAGTGATAGAGCATGTCGCACGCCTTGAACTGCACCTCCAGTACGTCCAGCGGCATCTGCTCGTCCGGCTTCGGCGGCAGGTAATCCATGTAACGGCCGACCCGGGACGACTTTTCGTCGCGGAACAGCGACAGCCACAGCGCCTTCAGTTCCTCGTTCTTCTCGTCGAACGGGATCATGACGAAGCGGTAGACCAGCTCCTTGTCGTTCGTTTCCCGCTCCAGCTCCTCCGCCAGACCGATCTCGATGGAAAGATCCGCATGTTCGAAACCGGACTTCGGCTCGATCTCGCCCCATTTGCTCATGAGCTGGGAGATGGTGCCATCGATGCCCGTCAGCGAATACGGAAAGCCGATGCGCGCCTCGCGGATCTGCGGGATGTCGGAGAATATGGCTTTGCGCACCATCTTTCTCTCCTCGATGGAGCCGGCGTAGCCCTTGTCGAACATGCCGTAGCGGCCCGCCCTGCCCGCGATCTGCTTGATCTCCGTCGGGGTCAGGCTGCGCTGCTGCGTGCCGTCGAACTTCTCCGTCGTCAGGAAGATGACCCGCTCGATCGGCAGGTTCAGCCCCATGCCGATGGCGTCCGTCGCCACGACGACGTCCGTCTCGCCGTTTACGTAGCGCTTGACCTCGTTGCGGCGCACGTCGTAGGGCAGCGCGCCGTATATGACGCTGCAGCGGTGCCCTTTTCTCTGCAGTTCTCCCGCCACCGCGTGCACGTCCTTGCGGGAAAACACGATGAACGCCGTGCCGCGCCGGGCTTCCTTCGTAAAGTCCGAACTGACGCGTTCGTCGAACACCAGCGGCACCAGCCGCTCGTGGCGCACGACCTCGTAGCTGTCGCCGCAGGCCGCGATGACGTTCTTCACCACGGTCTCCGCCTCCGGCGCCAGACAGACGTGCACCGTGTCCGCCTGCACGCCCAGGAGCGCGAACGTCCAGGCGGAGCCCCGCTGGCTGTCCGTGATCATCTGCGCTTCGTCGATGACCGCCACGTCGTATTCCTGCGCGAAATCCAGCACCTCGATCGTGGAGGACTGCACGCGGGAGAACGGGATGCCGATCTCCTCCTCGCCGGTCTTCAGGCTGCAGGGGCAGCCGTCCTCGTTCAGTTCTTCGAATTTCTCATACGCCAGCAGACGCAGCGGCGCCAGGTAGATGCCCTTTTCCGCCTGCTTCAGCACGTTCAGGGCGTCGTAGCTCTTGCCGCTGTTCGTCGGGCCGATATGCAGGATAAATTGCCTCTTCTTCTGCCGGGCCAGGGGGAACAGGTCCGGATAGGTCTCGGGCATGGCGTCCAGCAAGCCGTTCTTGACGCGGTTGCGCTTCCTTTCCTCCCGCAGATACCCTTCCGTTCCGTTCTTCAGCAGGGGGTTTTTCAACAGCAGGTTCGCGATCGTCTTCTCCGAGAACGACCGGCCGATGCCCAGCGCGTGATCCTCCATGAACGCCTGATATCCCGCCGTCTGCTCCTGGATCAGGTGCTTCGTGTTCAGCCCCGCTTTGTCGTGGACCCGCCGCAGCAGCCGCAGCGTCCGGCGCACGTCTTCGTCCTCATCCGACACGAAGTTCAGCAGATAGTTCTCCGGAGGATTTCCGTTGAACAGGATGGCGCGGGTCATGCGATCGGACAGAGAGCCCTTCTCCGTGACCCTCGCCAGGTAACTGCGCACCCCGGCGGACTTTACCGTCCCGGGCTTTCCCGG
>JAEEGH010028557.1_pt1 | contig 10970 bp, 9 predicted proteins | sample 9134181 | NCBI WGS metagenome assembly JAEEGH01 (sample SAMN16246544, study PRJNA631951) | gut metagenome | biome: gut microbiome; feature: rumen; material: DP-attached | host: Bos | place: Iran: Karaj | collected 2018-10
CAAGCTCGGCCTGCACCTGCATGAAGAGGTCTTTTGGAATGATCGCTTCGTGGTCGCCTTCAACGTAGTATTGAGGTACGGTGCCGTTGTTCTTGATGCGCTTCTTCGTCAGGAAGTCTGTGGTGTAGGTCTTTTGAAGCAGCGCGTCACCCATATACTTCTCGTTTCGGAGAATCTTGTTGATGGTGCTTGTGTGCCATTTTTCTTTTCCTGCGCCGGTTAAAATGCCGTCAGCCATAAGACCGGAAGCAATCTTGTCCATGCTGGAGCCTTCGAGGTATTCCCGGTAGATGCGTTTTACGATCTCGGCCTGTTCCGGATCAATGACAAGGTTGCCGTTCTCATCCTTGGTATAGCCGAGAAAGCGGTTGTGGTTAACCTGAACCTTGCCCTGCTGATAGCGGTATTGAAGGCCGAGCTTTATGTTCTCGCTCATTGATTGGCTTTCCTGCTGAGCAAGGCTCGCCATGATCGTAAGGAGCACCTCGCCTTTGGCATCCAGCGTGTTTATGGATTCCTTCTCGAAATAGACCGGAATGTTCTTGTCCTTGAGCTGCCGGATGTATTGGAGGCAGTCGAGAGTGTTTCGGGCAAATCGGCTGATGGACTTGGTGATGATCATGTCAATGTTTCCGGACATGCACTCGTCAATCATGCGGTTGAACTCGTCACGCTTTTTGGTGTTGGTACCGGATATGCCATCGTCCGCAAATATGCCTGCCAGTTCCCAGTCGGGATTCTTCTGGATGTACTCCGTGTAATGCGTGACCTGCGCCTCATAGCTGGTTTCCTGTTCGTCGGAATCCGTGCTGACTCGGCAATAGGCTGCGACGCGGAGCTTTTTCTGCTCGGATTGTTTTACCGTGTTCCCGACCTGCCTTTTGGCCGGGATGACCATAACATTTCCCATTAGATCGCCTCGCTTTCAATGAGGCTGTACAGATACTCTGCCTGTAGCCTCGGATCTTCGTATTCTTTCTCCGCTTCTGCAAACCAGAAGTGTGTCGGAACCTTTATAGGCTTTGAGCTTTTCAGAAGATTCAGCCTTCCGAGCTTACCGGCACGTTCCAGACGAATCGCTTCTGCCTTGTCGAAGGTCTCCTGATCGATGATTGCCGGGTAGAAGTCATCGCCGAGGTAGTGCCTGTTTTGCATCAGACGCTTTGCTGAGCTGTGGTAGGCCTCGATACCTGCCTCGATGGCAGCTTTTGACTGTGCCATTCCGGCGAGGTAATTCTCGTATAGGTTCCTGATTTTGGCGGCTTCATCTTCGTTAATCACAGCGCAGCCGTTTTCAATTCTGTATCCGTATGGTGTATGTCCCATGCCCTCACTTCCTTTCCCTGAGCGTTAGACCGCATTTCAGTTCAAACCGGATATCGTTTCTGGAATGAACGATGATGCGTTTTACATATCTGTCAAATAAGTCTTTGTCGAACTCCTGAAGCATGGCGCTCTTTTCTGCGAAATGAATCAGTGCTGTGGTTTCGGTGACTTTGTTTACATCTCCGGAGACTTCATTCTTCAGGGCTTCAATCTCATCCCGGAAGCTGTCCGCCTGAGAAAGCAGTTCGTTTGTTTCCTGACTGTAGAGCACCGGATCAATGATGCCCTGCGTCATGAGCATTGTAAGAGTCTCGCGCTTTTCGGTATTTTGCGCCAGAAGGGTTTGAATCTGCTGAATACGATGAAGAGAATCATCTGACGATGATGTTTTCAATGATTCTAAGTAAGGCTTCAGGATTTGACGGTGCGAAAAAATCAGCTTGTTCAGCATCGTGGTGAATGCCTGCTTCAGCGCATCGTCTTTTACAAAAAGCATGTGGCATCTATCCTTGTCCTTGATATGAGTGTTGCAGCACCACGCGATGTATTTGTGATCGGTGCAGCTATGAATCCGGCGCTTGAAGGTGTCGCCGCACTCACCGCAGATGATCTTGCCGGAGAAAGCATATCGGTTTTGGTATTTATCGGTACCTTTTGTCACGCCTTTTTCGGATGCCCGCTGACTTATAAAAGCTTTTGCTGCCTCAAAATCATCCCGACTGATGATAGGCTCGTGATGATCCGTGACCATGTATTGCGTCTGCTCACCGTGGTTGTTGTGTCGGACAAATTGTGAATCAGAATAGGTTTTCTGGAAAAGGCAGTCGCCGACGTATTTCTCATTTGAAAGCATGCCGCGTATAGTTGTGGCCGTCCAGCGTCCGCCTCGCTTGGAAGAAACGCCGCGACGGTTCAAGTCATCCGCGATGGCGTGTGTGCCTTTGCCGGAGAGCAGAGCTGCGAAGATTTCTTTTACCACAGCTGCCTGCTCAGGGTTGATTACCATCTGTTCGCCGTCCCAATCATATCCGTAGGGTGGGTAGCTGCATTTGAAGGTTCCGTTTTCGAAGCGTTTCTGAATTGACCACTTGCTGTTTTCTGATATGGAAACAGATTCACTTTCGGCCATGCCGGAGAGGATTGCCAGAAAAAGCTCGCTCTCCATCGAGCCGGTGTTGATGTTCTCTTTCTCGAAGAAGATAGGAATGTTCAGATCAAGCAGCTTTCTGACCAACTCTAAGCAGTCCGTAGTGTTTCTGCTAAAGCGGCTAATGGACTTCGTAACAATGAAGTCAATCTTACCGGCTTTGCAGTCGCCGATGAGCCGCATGAGCTCCGGACGCTTATCTTTCTTGGTGCCGGTGATACCCTCGTCGTAGTAGAGGCCTGCGAACTCCCAGTCATCACGGGAAGTGATGTAGGTTTCGTAGTGCGTCTTCTGAGCCTCAAGGCTTTCAAGCTGTGCATCGGAATCTGTGGAGACGCGGCAGTAGGCGGCTACCCTGATCTTCTTGAGCTTGACTTTTGTGTTCGCTGCTTCCGCGATTTTTGTTACTTTTTTCAAGGGAAGTCCCTCCTTTCCGTACGTCTATACATCACTCTAAAGCCGCTACATATCAAGGTATTTCTGGCATTATTTCCGCGAACAAGGGAGAGAAAGTTTCCCGATTGATGGCGGTTAATTTGTTGAATTCAGCCACAGAAATCAGGCCGTCATCGAGCATACTTTTGGTGATAGCCTGCGCCCGACTATAGTCCAGATCGCCCTGAATCCGCTCATGTGTAAAATATCCAGATTGAACATTTGTGTTTTTGTTTGGCATAACATATCCACCTCCAGTTTCCACTGGAGATTGCAGGCCGTTTTGAGCGGAGGAAAATAAAAAAGCCTGCGGGCATTCCGAAGAACACTCGCAGGTAATGAGCATAGGTAAGATAATCTGTTATGACATGATTTTGACATATTTTCGCCTAAGCATTTTCCTTTTTATCACGTACTTTCAATATAGAGTTTTGTCTCTAAAAAAAAAGCATGGGAGGCTTAGGTAATGAAGTTGTTTCTGAAAAGAATGATTGCAGTTTTTCTTTCCGTAATTTGTGTTGTTGGGTTTATGCCCATGAATACTGTAAAAGCGGACTCGGTTGCCCTTAATGAAGTCGAAAAAACGTTGTATACGGGGCAAACATTTACCCTGAAATTAGAAAATGCGTCGGGTGACATTACTTGGAAAAGTTCAGATTCTAAAATCGCAAAAGTAGATAAAGGGTTGGTAACCGCTGTTAAGTCTGGCACAGCGACAATTTCTGCTACATATAGCGGGAAAACATATAAATGTTATGTGATAGTAAAAGCAGCTCGTATTAATTGCAAGCAGGCAACTTTATATGAAGATGGCTCAATTACACTTAAGGTTTATGGAAAGAAAGTATCAAAATTTAAGACTTCTGATAAGAGAGTCGCTAAAGTGTCGAAGAAGGGTGTAGTGACTGCGGTTTCAGAAGGAAAAGCCACAATTACTGTTACATGTACTGATAAGACTGTTTATTATTGTGATGTTACAGTAAAATCGGCATATGATGGTATAGTACCGTTATCTGAACTGGATGTATTCGCAAACAGTGGTACAATTGCCTTTAATAGCGGATTGAACTCAGATATAGATTATTCAAAAGATAATCTCGGCAACATTCATCGCGATTATTTGACTACACTTACAGACCATTTTCCGTTTGTGTCTTATAAGGTTAATAGAGAATACTCTTTTATTTCTGGTGTTTTATATACACCGTATGCCTTTAGAAATGACGAGTATGGAATAGAAATAATTATATATGGAGATGGAGAAGTACTATGGCGTGGTAAAACGGCATTGGGGTCAGATCCAAAGGAATTTAAGTTAGATATTAGCCAAGTTAACGAAATTAAAATTGAGTGGAATCATAATAAGCTATCTTATGGTCAGGCAATGAGAGTTGTAATTGGAGATCTTCATTTAGTACCGTGATTTAAATTGCAAAAGGTGCGTTATCATCGCAGTTGATGATAACGCACCCGCATTTTATTCCACTCTGATCTTCCAGCCGGTCAGAATGAGGTTGACGTTTTTAATGATCGTCGGGTTGAGATTTTGGATCGCAGAAACCGAGGTGCCGTATTTATTTGCAATTCCGGAGAGGGTATCGCCGCTTTTTACAGTGTAATAGACAGGAGTAGATTCCTGCTTTTTCACCAGAGCATTGACCTTTGCCTGCACGGCAGAATAATCATACCCGGCAGCGGTAAGGCGCTCTTTACGGTCTGTCCCATTTCCCCATTTGCCGTCCAGCACTTCCTTGGCGAGCTCGTCCACGGTCTTTCCCGGAGCGACCGGATCAGGAGTGACGGAGCCGGTATTGTACTTCGGTACGCCATAGCCACGGATGTTCTTTCCATCAACCTGCAGAGAGCGTCTGCTGACAGAATCGCTCTTGTTACCTTCAATGATGGTGAGGGTCTTGCCTGAAACAGCCTCGACGATACCGACGTGATCCGGCCAGCCGGTGTTGTCGCCCGAACCTGAATCCTGCCAGTCATAGAAAATGACATCACCGGGAGAAGGAATGTAGGCATCATTTTCTACCCACTCACCGAGTTTCTGAAAAAGAGCGATCATCTGCCCGCATCCACACTCGGTTGGGATGATGTCCGTCAGGCCGCATTTGATAGCGACCGCAGAAACGAATGTAGCACACCATGCGTCCGTGTATTTCACGGCATATCCTCTGGCGAGGGGCTTGTGGCTGTTATAGACATCAATAATTTCTCTATGGCTGCCGTCGGATTCCTTCTTTCCAAGCCATGCTCTTGCTTGTGCGATGATCTGGTCACGCTGGGAGCTTGTCGCTGGAGCAGGGGTGTTGTCGTCAAAGGCATCCTTCGTATAGCCGTTGAAGCCGCCGCCCTTGATGATGGCTGGATAATCCACATAGCCATAGTCCAGATCTACGTTGCCGCTGATGCCATCGACAGAGCCTTTGGAAGAATACTGCCAGATGCCGTATTTGCCCTTATAGGAACACTTGCTGGTATACTGCGCTACCCAGTGAGCGTAAGGCGTGAGCTTGGAGTCGTCCATGCGCTCTTTGAAACCGGAAACAGCGGAGCCGTAAACACCGACAAAGTATCCGGCGGATTCCATTGTCTCGCAGAAAGCAATGGTGGCCTCCGTGATACCGACCTTGGCAGAAGCAGGTTGTGCTTCATTATCCATGTAGACCGGGTATTCAAGCTGTTTTCCCTTCAGGATTTTCAGAAAGCGCTCTGCATCAGCTTTTCCGGCGGCAGCGGTCACACAGTCCTTTCCGACAAAATAGTAAGCACCAATAGGAATACCGGCTGCTTTCGCACCTTTGTAATTTGCTTCCCATTTGCTATCCGTATAAAAACCGGCATCGGAGCCGCCAGCTTTGATGATGGCAAACTCGATACCGGCCTTTTTGACCTTGTTCCAGTCAATGTTTCCCTGCCAATGGGATACGTCAATTCCTTTATTCATCATGCTTGTGTTCCTCCTCACTGTCGCGGTCGTGGAGCTGCTCTAAAACCGCTTTCAATTTCTCAGGGATAGGTAGTCCGAGATGAGCGGAGTTTTCTGTCAGAGACAGACCCTCATTGGACAAATAGAAAAAGATGATCGCCGTTCTGAGCACTCCCGGCTGGCCGAGCACCTGAACATCAACGACGTTTCCAATGCCGACAAGCACGAAGATGAGCACTTTGCGGCAGATGCCTTTGAAGCCCACTTCGCTGGACAGCTTCTTATCGACGATGGCGCACATAACACCAGTAATATAGTCGCAGACAGCAAAGATAATCAGGGCAATCAGCAGCCCATCACATCCTCCAAGGAAGTAGCCCAGCCATCCTCCGACAGCGGCAAAAGCTAATTGAATAGAGTTCCAGAATTCTTTCATGTTTTGATTCCTCCTTTTTCTTGGCATGAAAAAAGCAGCTGCCGCCTTGGCGCTGCCTAATTCCGAGTTACAGGTTATAGTATTCTTTTGGCTTCCCGCCGCTACCGATGCGTGCGGAGTAGGAATACAAAGTGTTGAAAATGGTGTCCGTATCATCATAGCGGTCAACCAGCTTATAGCACGAGACATACGGGTCAAAGTATCTCAGGTCTTCTGGCTCGATATATGCTGACTGCTGTTTCCCTTTTGACAGAAGCGCTGTGCAGCTTGAACAGACGCGTTCAGATTCCTTGGCGTAGTTTTCCGGTGTATCGCCTTTAAGGAACCAGTGCTCGTCATGCCATTTGCAGTCATGGTAGCAGGCGCTGTTTGCAATCATGGTGTACTGATAGCCGGTCGGGAGCTGTTGCAGATCTTCCAGATGCCGGGCAAACCAGTGGAACAATACAATCCGGTTATACATGGAATAATCACCGGTTTGAAGCTCGGATAGGGTCAGCGCCCGCGTGATGGATAACGTAAGCCGCACTTCCGGATATTCCTGCTTGATCCTTGCCGCCAGCTTGTCATCATTCAGAATAAACTGGTGGATGCCAAGGGCGCGGTATTTTCGGATCATGGTGATGGTTGTCTTCTTCTGGGCGAGTATGCAGACAGGGATGCCGAGGGCGAGAAGGCTTTTGATGCGCTCGACATATTCCTCGTAGGTTTTCGGATAGTCGCTCCGGAAGGTAATGTCAAAGCGGGTATTATCGCAGTCATCCTTCCACGCAGCGGCATAGATGCAATCAATGTACGGAATCAGAGCAGGCCTCTGCAGGAGCTTTTCCGGATAGGCCGGATCAAGGTTATATGGGATTTCAAACTTTATCATGCTTCCTCCGTTTCTGTCAGCGTATAGGTGACTTTCATAGTTTTATCCGCCGTCTTGATAACGGGTGTGGAGAGATTGTTGATGGTGGCGAGGTACGGCGTATACAAATACAGCTCCTTACGGAAATGATATCCGTAGTAGCTGTAGAAAAATTCCTGATAGGCGTAGGTCTTATACATAGAGACCATACGATGTCCCCACTGCTCACCGTCCGTATAAGTGTCCTTATTTCTTACGTAGAGGGCAGGTCTGCCGTCGTAGTAGTACCAGCCATTGATGACAACTTCATCATCGATACAGAAGGTGTACTGCTGGTTATTGTTATAGCTGGCGTTTGCCACGACCTCTATGTTTGCCACATTCGTCGTATCGAGGCGATAGACGGTGCTTCCGATAGCAAACATCAGCCATTTGCCGCTCATGCCGATATTGGAAATGTCAGTAGTGTCGGAAGGCAGGATGATCCTTTGGGTCGTGCAGCTGTCACCACTGATCTTATCCATATACCACTCAAAGCCGGTGCGGTCGTAGACTTCAGAACCGTATCGCACGCCAGTGTAGGTGCGGATTTCTTTTCGGGCAATGCCGTACCAGTTGCCATCCGAAGCGTGGAAAAGATAATCCATTCGGTTTTCATCATTCCAGTAAGGAGCGTCGGTATCGTCTTTGCTCCCGCCTCCGGTGTAGTGCGTCCAATAAGGGTAGTGGTTCATTTCGATGTTTGTTTCCTCGATGGCCTCTGTCGCCATCTGAGTATAAGTTCTGACCATCAGGCGTGCGTGGATGTAGTCCTCCGGAACCTTTCTAAGATTCACAGAAGTGCTGTTGCGGACAGCAATCATCTCCAGTCGGTATCCATCAGCAATAAAAGTCCGATGGTTATGCCGATAGCTGTTATTATCAATCTCTCCGCTGATAGGGGTGTCGCCTTTCAGACGAACAAAATAGTTTGCACCATACTTGCAGCCGCGTCCGGCGAGAACATTTGTCAGGCAAATGCAGGAGATGGTGCCATTGGCCTGCGAAGTGGCAAAGTCCCATACATATTTGAAGCCGCCGTCCACAGCCTTGCTCTCTGTCAGGTTGCGGCTGCCGCGCTGGATATCCTCCGTATTGTTAGCATCATTTGAGGCATACCCGATCAGTGGATTATTGAGGGGAGCGTATATAACGGATGGATCTTCCTCAATCTCGTCCTGATAAAGAAGAATGCCGCCAGTGAGCCGCTGATATATAGGTAGAAGCCATGCTTCACCGCTCTGGCTGTCAAAGCTGGGACTGTTATACATCGCGCCTTGAATATTTGTGTTGAGAATATCAAAGATGGCTTCCGTTACAAGGTTTTCATCTTCATAGATTTCCTTTTTACCGGTATGGACATCTGTGAGCTCTATAATACTTTTTCCTTTGAGCATAGTTATTCCTCCGTGTTCAGATAGTCTGTGGTGATTGAACGTACATATCCGTTCTCGCCGCTAATCACAAAGCGGTACATCAGCTGGCCGGTGATGGCTTTCTCTGCCCATGCATTTGTAGAGATAGCTTCCAGTGCGGCTTTCGACATACCGGATGCTTCCTCCGATAACCTTGCCCACGAGGAGCCGGTATAAGTCCACCAGCTTTCTCCGGCATCAAAGGAAACGGCAAAGAGCGCTGAATCATCGCAGTTTACTGTGACCTTCTCAATGCCAATAATAGATGAATCGGACATGTCGATATTTTCCGAGTAGATTACCTGCGGTTTCGGCACGCCGGTGTAACTCGCCGTGAAGGGCGGGAACCTGTTCTGGGAATCGTGCCAATAGAGGATAGTCGGATCGGTGAGCGTAAGAAGCAGGGCACCGTCCGGGACATCCTGCACACCATAGGTTTCAAAGACCTCTGCGGTCAGCTCCGTTTCGTTGAGTTTTAAGAGCGCACCGTCTTCAACGGTGTACAGATCGTCATTGGCATCGGTAATCAGGTAGCGTCTGTTGTACGGATCGAGCAGCACTGGCAGTTCTTGTGAAAGTACGAAGGACGTCCCGGTATCATTTTGATGTAGGAAGGTAACTATTCCTCCGACAGTTGGCGTAAAGGCGATATTACCGGAACTTGTCACGAGAGTACACTCGCCAAGATAGGAAGTGTTTGTTGGTATCGTTTCAAAGTGAAGAACGATATCGCCAGTATCCAGAAGCAGCAGATCCCAGACCAGCTTTACATCAGCACTCGTCATGCTGTACTGTGAGTATCCCTCCCAGCGGACGCGCAAAAACCTATAGTAGTTGTAGATCGTCCCTTCCTCTCGACGGATTGTCCAGCTCATTGCGTCGCGCCGATGGACTTTTACCTGTTCTGCGTTTGCTCCAATCCCCATCCACGAGTTTCCATTTACATAGATATTCGCAGCGGTTACGGAGTTGTAGGTAAACCAGCTGACACCGGGAACGGTGTCCGTGCCACTGTCATTTCCGACGTTATTACGTATATAGGTCATATTATCCGTGCTTTGAAAAAGCTCTTGGATAGAAAAATAATCAGCCACTTTGCACCTCCAGTTCTGTTATCGTTTCAAATGCGGTAAGTCCAAGTGGATAAACCGCAAGTCTGCCTCGGTCGATTTCTGCGGCCTCGCCCTCGATGATTTCCGCATACTCGGTCTTCAGCTTCATACTGCCATTTTCATGAATAGTATAGGCGGTATCTGTGAGTACACGTGCAGGGAGGATTCTTCCATTAATGAATGGTTCCGTAACAAATGGATTGATGACAATGCTCGTCAGCGAATCAAAGTCTGCTGTTGAAATAGTCAGCGAGTCCATACGGCCACGGTTCAGGTTCCGCTCGGTACCGCCAGAAATCGTGTAAGACTTCCGGAGAGAAAACTGTGTATCATCTTCGACATATTCCTGCCTGTATGACATCTTCCGTTTATCGCTTACGTCCACGATGTCATGAACAATCGGAGCAAAGGTGCGCACGTTATCGGAAAGGGCATAAAGCGTCATGCCGGATAAGAGCACTGGCGACACAGCGTCGGAAGCTCCGGTCGGTTCCGGTGTATGGAGAATGGTCTCCACGGCCTCTTCAAAGGGAAGATGCTGAAGGCTGGAAAGCACAAGCGGAATATAGTCGTCACTGGCATCAATGCGGCCATTCCATCTGTCCTGAGCACCCAAGCCCTGACCTGTGATGGAAGCAATGATGTTCTGCGCATTTATTGTTGCGCTGCCGGGAGCGATAGTGATCCATACGGCAAAGGTGTGCAGTGTCTTTTCTGTCATATCCAGAAGCGGATAAAACAGGTTCAGGATATGAGCACCGGTGTGCCAAGTCTCCATCGGATGGAATTCCTCCACCTCATGGCCGTCAATAACATACCCGACACTGATGACAGACTGGCCGTCCTCCTGCCATTCCACAGGTACGGTAACAGTGGTTTCAAGTTCTCTGTCATTGGTGACGGGATTATCGTTCTCATCCGTGGTTTCTTCGGGGAGAATAGTGGTTCCTGTGCCCTCGGCAGTAACGGAACGATCCACTGGCTCTGCCGTCACATTTATAAGGACAGCAGCTTTGAACTCGCAGTCTGTTTCTTCCTGCGTGGCAAACTCCAAGCTGACGATGAATACTGGCTCCTCGCCAAGGGTGTAGGGCATGGCATTCATATAGGAATAGGTCGCCATTTTTGTGCTCTCAACAGAATTGATAAGGCCGGTGATGTCCTTATCATTCTTGCTTTTTGCTTCCGCAAGACGAGGATTTTTGCCGACACATTTTAAAGAGCATTTCCCATTTATCTTTGTTGTGATGGAAGTAATCGCAGCCATCTGGG
>JAEEGH010028558.1_pt1 | contig 10969 bp, 5 predicted proteins | sample 9134181 | NCBI WGS metagenome assembly JAEEGH01 (sample SAMN16246544, study PRJNA631951) | gut metagenome | biome: gut microbiome; feature: rumen; material: DP-attached | host: Bos | place: Iran: Karaj | collected 2018-10
TCCCCTGCCTTGTCAACCGCAACGGCGTGCAAGGCTGCGCCGTCGGCGATCTGCCGCCGCAATGCGCCGCCCTCAACATGACGCATATCAACGTCCACAATCTCGTCATCGAAGCGGCCATGGCGAAATCCCGCTCGCTCGTCTATCAGGCGGCCATGCTCGATCCACATACCCGCTCCGAACTGACGCTCGACGAAATCAAATCCATGTGCGACGATCTCTTCGAAGCACACGTCCGCGACGGCGTCATGCTTGAGTATAAGTAACGCCCTACACATACCGCATGCTCAGAAAGCCGCTGATCGCTTCTTGCCTTCAGCGGCTTTTGCGCTATGGTATGGCTACGAAACCATATTATATTGTCCCATAAAGCTTCCTATCCGTGAAATCCGCTGAATCCATTGCTACAAGCCGTTTTCTCGTCGGCATCGACCTCGGCACCACCAACTGCTCCGTCTGCTACATCGACATGGCGGAGCCTGAACGCCTTTTGCATGATTTTCCTATCGTCCAGACCGTCGCCGTGGGCGAAACGGCCGCTGAAACATTGCTTCCGTCGTTCTGCTACTTGCCTGGTGAGAACGACTTACCGGAAAACGCATTGTCGCTTCCGTGGGACAAATCGCCTAAAATCGCCGTTGGCTATTTTGCCCGCGAACAAGGCGCACGGATTCCCGAACGGCTCGTCGGTTCTGCCAAATCATGGCTTGCCCATGCGGGCGTGGATCGCACGAAACCAATCCTCCCATGGGGAGGCGAATTGGGCAACCAGATGCTCTCTCCCGTCGATGCTTCCGCGCAATATCTGGAGCATCTGAAAAATGCTTGGAACAAACAATTTGCGAAAACAAAAGACGATGACGGGACGCCGTGTCTTTTGGAAAATCAGCAGGTTGTTCTCACCGTTCCCGCATCGTTTGATGAAACGGCTCGTGAATTGACGGTGCAGGCCGCCCGACAGGCCGGTCTTACCAAACTGACGTTGATCGAAGAGCCATTGGCCGCCTTCTATGCATGGCTGGCCGCCAACCAAAATGATTGGAAACAAAAGGTTTCCGTCGGCGACGTCGTGCTCGTCGTCGATGTCGGCGGTGGCACGACCGACTTGACAATCGTCGAAATCGAAGAGAATTTCACGCTCCGCCGAAAAGCTGTCGGCGAACATCTGTTGTTGGGGGGCGACAACATGGACATGACGCTTGCCCATATCGCGGAATCCGCCTGGAAGACGAAACTTCCGCAACGGCAGTGGTCTCGCCTCTGTCAGGAATGCCGCCGCGCGAAGGAAAAACTGCTTTCTGAAGATGCTCCGGAAACGATGCAAGTCGCCGTCGCAGGCGAAGGAAGTTCCATCTTCGCATCGCTGAAAACCTTTGATTTTAAACGAGATGACATACAATCCGCCATTCTCGACGGCTTCCTTCCATTGGTCGATGTCGATTCACAACCGCCTGAACGCCGCCGCGGAATTCAGGCCATGGGGCTTCCCTATGCTGCGGACGCGGCCGTCACAAAACACATTCTCGCGTTTCTGAAATTCGCGGGAAAAACGCTTCGCGAGCCTGTTCCCATTGCATTGCCGAACAAAATCCTTTTCAACGGCGGTGCGCTCATCCCATCCATCCTCCGCAAACGGATCCGTGAAGCCGTCGGACGGTGGAACGGCGGATCGCTTCCAGATGAATTGGGATCGGCCGATTTTTCACTGGCTGTTTCACAAGGCGCTGCTTTCTACGGACTTGCAAGACGCGGCGAAGCCGTCCGAGTGAAAGGCGGCATCGCAAACGCCTATTTTCTGGAAGTCGCCGCGCAGGACGGCAAACGACTTCTCTGCGTCATGCCACGCGATACGGACGAAGGCGTTGTTCGCCAACTGCCAGACACGTTCATTCTTCAAGCAAACACGCCTGTTTCCTTCCCGTTGCACGCTTCCGCTACACGGCTTGATGACAAGCTTGGTGACATTGTCGAACCAAGCGACGACATCACGCCGTTGCCGCCATTGCAGACGATTCTGCGATTTGGACGCAAGACAGATCGCACAGAATTAAAGGTTAAACTTTCTGCTCAGCTCAACGAAATCGGAACATTGGACGTCTGGTGTGAAACATTGGATGGCAATCATCGTTTCCCGCTGTCGTTCGTCCTCCGCGGTGCGGTGCAGAACGAATCGAACGGCCCGTTGCGGGAAGACATTGTCGATGAAACACATGCGGAAAAAGCGCTATCCTTTATCGAAGAGGCCTTTGCACAAAACGGACAGTCACTGAACGCATCGTTCATGACGAAATTGGAGGAGATTTTGGATGCTCCGCGTGGCGAATGGGGCGCTCCGATTCTCCGTCGCATGGCGGATTTGCTTCTCGCACATCCAGAATGGCGTTCTGCAACGCCCGCCCATGAGGCACGTTGGCTGAATCTTGCAGGCTTTGCTCTCCGCCCAGGCACGGGGCGTATTGGCGATGAACTGCGTATTCGCAACGCATGGAAACTTTGGAAGCCTGGCCCATTGGCGACTAAAAACGCATCCGTCCAGCAGAATTGGTTCATCTTTTGGCGGCGTCTTGCAGGCGGCCTTTCCGCCGGTCAACAGGAACAACTGGCCGGCTCGCTTGCACGCGAACTCATGCCGAAAGATGGTAAACCGCCGTTGAAAAAAGGCGACCAAATAGGTTTGGAGCAATGGCGTTGCATCGCCTCCATGGAACGCATGTCGCCTGCTTTCAAACTGAAATGTCTGCAAGTATTCATGATTGCTGCTGCGAAGTTGGAAGACGCTGCATTCTGGCCTGTTGCGCGATTCATGGAACGCATCCCGCTCCATGGCACGGAAGACGCCATGATTCCTGCATCCAAACTTGAGCCGCAGGCCAAACTCCTGCTTGAATATCTCCAAACAGCGAAACAGCCGCGTCTCGCCCTGCTCGCTTTGGCCGCCGCCATCACGCGAACAAGCGTCCGCACGATTGATCTTTCCGACAGTTTCCGCAAAAAATCGTTGGAAGTCCTTCAGCTGCACCATGCTCCGGAAGATTGGTTGCAAGCTCTTCAGACGGATAAAGTCGCCAATTCGCTCATGACGGATCTGCGCGGCGACTCCCTACCGCTCGGCCTTTCCTTTACATAAATCAATGGATACACGACCATGTCTGTAAACTACTGCCCCATCATGAGCACGCTCGGCTATGTGCTCTCGCCAGACCGTCAAAACGTCTTGATGACGCATCGCATTTCCCGAAAATCAGACGAACAGTTCGGCAAATACAACGGCCTCGGCGGCCACATGCTTGCCGACGAAGACATCGCCACCTGTATGATCCGTGAAATCAAGGAGGAAGCCAATATCGACGTCACACAAATGACACTTCGCGGTACCGTCAATTGGACGTCTTTCGGCCCCCATGCAGAAAATTGGATCGCCTTTATCTTCCTTATCACTGCTTTCAACGGCACGCCGACGCCGAAAAGCGAAGAAGGCCCGCTTTCATGGATTCCCGTAAAGGATGTCATGTCGCTAAATCTCTACGAAGGAGATCGTTATTTCATGCCACTCGTCTTCGATGACGATCCACGCCCATTCCACGCCTATCTCCCCTACGACAACGAAAAGCCTATCGGCTGGAATTTTGTAAGATTATAGCCAGAAGTCCCAGAAATCTCAGAAGTCTCAGAAGTCCCATCATGCATCCCCTAAAATCCAAGACCATCACTGCAGTTTTTGACGAACAAGCCCGCCTCGTTTCATTCACGAACACGGTTTGCACGAAAGAAAACATTATCGTCGCGCCGCCAAAATCCGCCTTCCGCATGACATGCCAGCAAGGCGATTGCAAGGAAGTCGTCGCCGAACTTGACACACAGTCTTGCAAAGCTACTTCTACGAAAACATCCGTCAAATTCACATTCAACGGCATCAAGACGTTCGACGGGCGCCATCATGAAACACTGCCGATAAAACTCACACTTTCCGCCACGTTGAAAAACGATCAGCTTGTCTTCAATGCGGATATCGACAATCAGTCGGACGCGCGGATTCTTGATTTCACCTATCCCATTGTCGGACCGATTGTTACGCTTGGCAATACTGCTCCAGCATTGCTTCTTCCTGCGCAGGCAGGACAACGCATCCAGAACGTTGGAACATGGCTTGGCCGTATGGCGCGCCATCGTGAAAACGCCTTCAATGCGCATTCCGTCGTCTATCCAGGCGGCGGTGCCTCCATGCAATGGCAGGCGTTGACGGACGATGTGAACACGCTTTTCCTCACAGGCCATGATCCGGATTTCTTCCCGATGGAGCTTCGCCAACAGGGCGACGTCGGCAAGAACACCGTCATTCTAGAAGACACACGGATGATCTGCCTCGCGGCTGGAAAGTCGATGACCATCGCGGAAACCGTGCTTGATTTCTATCGCGGCGACTGGCATAAAGGCGCGAAGGAATATGCCACATGGATGTCGCAATATCGTCCGCAACCTGCACGGCCTGAATGGATTAAGAACATGACGGGATATTTTCTCGTCATCAATAAACAGCAATATGGCTATGAAATGTGGCCATATGATTCCCTTCCAAAACTTTACGAACTCGCCCAAGCGCATGGTTGCGACACGGTCGGCCTCTTTGGATGGTATCATTCTGGCCATGACAACCAATATCCGGATCTAGAGGTCAGCCCCACGCTCGGTGGTGCGGACACGCTTCGTAAAAACATCAAAGCCGTCCAGAAGGCCGGCGGCCATGTGACGCTCTATTATCAAGGCCATCTTATTGATGAAACGTCGGACTACTATCGCAATGGCGAAGGTAAGTCCGTCTGCATGAAGAACATCTGGGGTAGCCCATATGTGGAATTCTACAACAAATCGCATAAGAGCTCCTTCCTGATGCATTTCTCCCGCAAGATGTTCGCTTTGGCGTGCCCATCCGCCGCCCCATGGCGTGATTTGATGCTCCGCCGCGAAGATTGGCTTGCCACATTAGGGCCAGATGGATGCCTTTATGACCAGTTGGGCGGACAGCCTCCATGTCCATGCTTTGACGAACATCACGACCATGCGAAGAACAATCCCGCTATCGCCCACACGAATGGCCGCCGCCACATGCTCAATTCCCTGCAGGCCCATTCCAAGCAGATCGGAAAGAATTTCGCCTTCCTCTCCGAACACATTAACGACCTCTATTCGTGCTATTTAGACGCTGTCCACGGCATTATGTCCAATCCAGGCCCGCAAGGCGGTCTGGCTGCCGCAGAAAAGGATGCCGAAACTGTTCGCGTTCTCAACTATCCCGCCCTCTTCCGCTATTGTTTCCCAGAAACAATCATCACCATCCGTAATCCTGCGCCGCACATCAGCGAACGTTTTGCCAACTACGCCATCACCTACGGTTTCCGCCCCGAAATGGAGCTCCGCTATCAGGCCGATTGCGATGATGTTTTGAATGACACATACAAAACAAGCCGTCTCTACGCCTTGAAAATCAATGAATTGCGCAAAAAGTACGCCGAGCAGCTGCTGAAAGGCGAATTCAAAGACACGGATGAATTGGAAACCATTCCCGCAAGCCTCACCGCCACATCATTCACTGCTGGCGACACGATGGCCGCCGTTCTTTGGAACGACACAAACGACACCATCGATCTCAAAACATTCGCGGCGAAATCGCCATGGAAGCTGAAGGAAGCCTCCTCTATCGCTAAAACAACTGTAAAACTACCCGCCAAAATCGAAGCCGGACAGATTATCGTAGCGTTGTTTACTAAATAGCATAAAAACGAAATTATACCACACATGAAACGAATACGATCCATCGCTACCGCACAGTTAGCTGCCGCTGCACTGTTCGCCGCTGCTGAAATAGGCGCGCTACCCATCGACAACCGAGTCAACCCCGACGGCACGCCAGTACTGATTCCTGCGGTGCAGCAGTATCAAGCGCGTAAAGGCACGCTCGCATTGCCAGAGGAATTCACCTTCACCGCCCCTGCAGCCGCCGACAACGAGGCGGACGTGCTGACGGAACTCGTCAAACGCCACTGCCCAAAAATCGCAGTGCACCGTGTGGAAAAGGACGGCTTCTGCCGGCTCGAACTCGCCGATAACGGCGTTCCCGAATCGGACGAAGGCTATACGCTCGAAATCGACGACCGCGGCGTGGTCATCAGGAGCCGTGACGTGCGCGGGCTTTACTACGGTGTGCGGACGTTCGAAAATCTACTCCGCAACGCTCTGAAGCCGGAACTTTCCCAGTGCCGCATCGTCGACTGGCCGAAACTCAAGATTCGCGGACTGTACCTCAATCTGCGGCATCAAGGTTTCGATGGATGCTTGCCCGAGATACTGAGCGAGATCGACGCCGTGGGCGCCTTAAAGTACAACCACATGATGCTCGAATTCGGCGAGAAGTTCCCCTACAAAAATAACCCCTTCACCAATCGCGAAAACGGCTATTCGCTAGCGGATGTCGAGGCGATCAAAGCGGCTGCGAAACGCCACCACATCGAAATCATCCCGCTTTTGCAGATCATCACCCACGACGAGTGGCTTCATTCCCACCCTCGCTACAAAGAAGAAATCGCCGAAGAGCCCAATCGCACTGGCTGGTCCACGGCGGCGTGCCACATGAGCGAACTCGGTCGCGAAGTTCAGCTGATGGCGATCAGGGAGCAAATCGAGTTCTTCAAGCCCAAGTACTTCAATATTTCGATGGACGAGCTCGACAACCAGCCGTATGGCATCTGCCCTCGTTGCAAAAAGTACGGCGTCAACAAACTCTGGCGCGACGCGACGCTGTTTTACACTGGAGAGGTGCTGAAACTCGGTGTCACGCCAATCCTCTACCACGACATGTTCTACCCTGGCAAGATTGGAGGCGGAGTCGAACTCTTGCCGGAACTCGACAAGCGGATAATTTTCTGCAACTGGGACTACGGTCTCGAACTGCGCAAAAGCCGCTTCCCGTTTTTCAAACAGGCGGGATTTAGGCTCTTCAACATGACCTACTGTCTGCGCATGGACAACATGCGCGTCATGCCGCTCGAAATGCTCAACCAAGGCTGTGACGGGGTATTTCTCGCCTTCTGGGGGGAGTTCCGATATCCAAGCAAGGCGGGGTTGGTCTCCGGCATCGGGCTCGCCGGCTTCACTCTCGGCGGCTGCTACGAATGGAATCCCTACATGCCGCATCACGCGGCGCTGACCTTCGATCCCGCGTGGGAAACCTTGCGGCTGATTCTGCCGGATCGGGCCGTCGAAGCCCAGCCGGACGTCCACTTCGCCCCGCTGCCACTTGATAAGTCCTTCAACGCCAAGCTCGGGCGTGACCGTCGCTTCCCGACCAGCGACGACAAAGTCGTCGCCCTGATGCGGGACGAAGCGGACCGCATACCGGAAAAGTTCCACATCGCCGCTTCGCCGGATGGCGGTTACTTTGCGATCTTGGCACCGGGCGGAGAAGCCAACGGAAAGGTCGCCATATCCGTCGGAGCCAAGGCGGAATGGCTTGGCATCAACGCCTTCGCAGGAGCACTGCCGTACGTTATCTGGGGCCGCCCCAATGCGGCATTCATGGACATCTGCTACGAAGACGGGACCAAGACCATCATCGTGCTCGAATTCAGAAATAATCTGCCGTTTTGGAACTTCGAGGGCGGCGGCTATGGCGTGCGCTGCTTCACCCGCTTCAACGATACACGCGGAGCTTATGCGGGGATGTTCGCGCAGAATTGGAAAAACCCGCATCCCGACAAGATCATCCGCGAGATCGTCTTCCGTGCCAACAAGGAGAGTTTCGTGCCCGTGGCGCTGCTGTCGCTGTCGCTCGGCAACAGCACTTATGCGACGATTCCCGACGACAGTGTCGCCGCCGCCCGCGTGAAGGATTGGAGCGAATCGGAGCAAGTCGAACCCATCTCCGAAAAAACTCCTGGATCGCTAGTAATCAGCAACTACTCGGGCGGGAAAATCCACAATGCCTATATTTCGCTCTCCGGCATCCCCGACACCGTCAAACAGGGCTCAGGAGTGGATCATGGCAATTCCCAACCAGAGACATGTTTCGTCGGCAAATTCTGCTACGAGATCGCGGAAGATCCTGCCGCTCCGGAACGCGGCAAGGTACTGAAACTCTCAATTCCGGCGCTGAAACAGGAGTATTCGCATCTGCGGCCCCGGCTGGTCATCGACATAAAGTTCGACCGTTCGAAAATCGGCGAGATAGGTTCGATGTTCCTCGACTATAGGGTGACCCATCCGTGGTTCAACGAATGGCCAGCCGTCTATCTCATGAGCACGGATCCTTTCGGCGCATCTCTTGTCAGCGGATACCACGAGGGACGGCGCGACCGTCAGTGGCACCATGTGGTCTTCCCGTATCGGACGTTCAAGGAGGAACGCAAGCTCGATCCGAAAAAGGCGGATACGGTGCGGCTGAGCTTCTTCATGCGTGAGCTGAACGAACCCTCGGAAGTCTATATTGGCACGGTCGGCCTGTCTCCGCGCGATACGCAGACCAATATTCCGTTGCGCTGTGAAAAGGTCCCGGTCAAGCCTGGCGACGCTCCTGGGGAACTCTTCTTCATCGAGTAAGCTTCACCTGTTTATTGCATGTTTTCAGTGGACTCATCACGAACATTCGTGCCATACGTACTACTATCGTTCATTTTCTTGTTTTTTTGAAAAGATTTTTCGCATTACTTTTTCCTGTGCGAAGCGCTCTTTCAAACCGCCGAGTAGACGGAGGCCTTCTTGATGATTTTTATTCTGCTTGTCCTTTTGGAGACGGATCCATCAGTATCACGGCCGACGTCTGCGAGGCTTTTTTGAGTGTTTTGAGTGTTTTGTGGTTATAAAATCTGTGTAATCTGTGTGATCTGTGGTTTCTTAAACTCAATTTGGTTGCGGCCTTGGCCGCTTCAATTTTTTCTATTGGTTGTTTTTCAAAACAGCCTTCCAAATCATGTCTGCGATGTTCTTCATGCCGGCATCGCCTGGATGGTTGGCAACGCCTGCATGCTTGAACTCACGCTCCGAACGCGCATAATTCTTTTCATCCTTCGCCAAGGCGCTGATATCGACATATGTTCCGCCATACCATTCGCAAGCCTTGCGCAACACTCTGTCTTTCGGTTCGTTAGGCCAGAATGAACTACGCACATAAAGTTTCGGATTCCCATTATCTTTGAACAGTTTCAACATCTTCACAAGAGCTTCATAATACGCTTTTTCATCTTCTTCTCCCTTCAGGCCAGCCACGTTTTCGTTGATAGCCAGAACCATGACCGTCGGTTTGAAATCGATAAATGGCTTCATGGTTGCGGCGATATCCATCGTCTTGTAGCCGCGTTCAAACGTGGCAATGTTTTCGATCTTTGCTTCAGGCAACACGCCACCATTCAACTCTTTGAAATACCGCTGAAGAATATGTGAAAAATCCTTTTCAATGTCACTGGCCGCCATGCCCCAATTGACATGCCAATCAACGGCCGCGCTCGGCCCATGGCGGGTAATGCTGTTGCCTAAAATCAACAACCGTATGTCTCCAGCCTTGCCTTTTACTTCACCATACGCCACACCGCACATCAATGACATCACCAGCAATCCGCACAATAACTTGTTCATTTGTCGTCCTTTGCTTGTTTTATTAATTGACAATTGTCTATTCCATTAGATTTTTTCATAAAACATTACCATTTTCACCACTTTTGTCAAGATAATTTACATGTCAAGACTTGATTTTGTTTTTTAATGTATATTTTATATTATGTAATAAAAGAATGTTTATTTTTCCGAAAAGATACCGAATATGAACAAATATATTCTTACATTCATCTGCATGGTTGCGTTGCTCCACGCGGAAACGCCTATCGCCGTATCCAATCTGGATTTTGAGCAGAAGCTCTCAAAATGGGACAATCGCAACAATATGGCGACAGTCGTCAAAGAAGCCGCACGTACGGGCGAATTCGGTCTGCGAATCCATGACACTCAAGCCAATAATGGCTCCAATATCTTTTCGGAACGCTTTCCTGTCACGCCGGGCATCGGCTACAGGCTCGATTTCTGGGCGAAAAAATTGGATGTGGATTCAGAAGGAACGAGCGTCTATATTCGTGTTTTCGACAAAAATGACAAACAATTTCCCAGTGAGAAAACTCGCGGCGAAATCGTTATCTTAATGGAAAACTCCCTCCAATGGGAGAAAAACAGTCTCTATTTCATCGCGCCACGAGACGCCGCATTCGCCCGTATATGGATACATTCCTCCAATGCAAGTATTTCCGATGACGCTATCGACGATCTGCAAGTCTTCCAATTGACGGCTGAAGAGACGAAGATGATTCCGAAGCTCTCCCGTACAGGCTTTCCGCCGCCCGCTCCCGCTCGCATTCATGAAATCTATGAAATGCTGTCGGACAAACCGCAGGGTCTCGGTTATCCCGTCTCCCGCCGTGACAAATGGGACCATTTGCCCAATCCGAATGGCGCAGACAAAATCATCAAACGTGCGGAAGAATACGTGCCAGTGGATCCGCCAGAACTGAAAGACGAAGAATATCTCCTCTACAACAAGACTGGTGATCGCAAAACCTACGAAAAACCGTACTTCCAGCGGAAGTCGCGGCTGTTCACGTTCGCCGTCGCGGAAGCTCTTGAAAACAAAGGCCGCTTTATGCCCGCTCTCGAACGCGAGATCAACGCCATTCTGAATGAAAAGAGTTGGGTACTGCCCGCCCATGACAGTGGCTTGACGAATTTCAATCAGACGCGTTTTTACGCGGATTTGTTTGCCTCCGAACGCGCATCCGATCTCGCAACCGTCGATTGGTGGTATCAAGACCGTCTCAAGCCTGAAATGCGCGCCGCCATCCGCCGTGAAATCTTCCGCCGCACAGTCGATCCTTACATCAATTCCATCCGCACGGGTGATACCTTCGGCCACGGCTGGATGTTCGGCAACGGTAATTGG
>JAEEGH010028565.1_pt1 | contig 10967 bp, 10 predicted proteins | sample 9134181 | NCBI WGS metagenome assembly JAEEGH01 (sample SAMN16246544, study PRJNA631951) | gut metagenome | biome: gut microbiome; feature: rumen; material: DP-attached | host: Bos | place: Iran: Karaj | collected 2018-10
CGTGCCTTGTGGAAAGAAAAGAAAGCGCCAGAAGATGGCGACACATAAGCGAAAGAAGATGCTTAGACGTAATCGACATAAGAGCAAGTAGTTTTTAGGTCGAGACTATGTGTTGAAAGACCGCGTAATACGCGGTCTTTTTTTATAAGATTACGACGGTGGTTGAGTGCCGCGCAAAGCGCGGTGTATCGAAACCACCGTTTATAAGAATACAAGTGGTTTCGACAGGCTCAACCACCGTGTTTTTTGGGGTATAAAAATTTTACTTTCAAAGATTCATTCGCCGGAAGACATCAAAAAGCTTTCTCAAAAAGAACTCAAGCAGCTGGCTCAGGAAATCCGTACTACCATAATCAATGTTGTTGGAAAAAACGGCGGACACCTTGCAAGTAATCTTGGTGTTGTTGAACTTACAATTGCCCTGCACCGCGTTTTCAACAGCCCTCAGGATGCTATTGTCTGGGATGTAAGTCATCAGTGTTATACTCATAAGCTTCTTACCGGCCGATATGAAGAGTTTCCGACCCTGCGAAAAGCGGGCGGACTTTCGGGCTTTACAAACAAAAACGAAAGCGTTCACGACTTTTTTATAAACGGACATTCATCAACTTCAATATCATCCGCACTTGGCCTTCTTACCGCTCGCGAACTCAATGGCGACGATGGAAAGGTTATTGCCGTAATTGGCGACGGTGCTCTTACCGGCGGTATGGCTTTTGAAGGACTTTCACATGCTGGTCAGCTTTGCAAAAATCTGATTGTAGTTCTCAATGATAATCAGATGTCTATAGACCACAATACCGGTTCGGTTTCCCGCTACCTCAGCCGCCTTACCATGACTGCCGGATACCAGACCTTCCGTTACCGTGTAGATAAAGCTATCGATAAGATTCCTTATCTTGGACACCGTCTTGAAAAACTGATTTTCCGACTTAAACGTGCGCTTAAAGGTCTTCTGCTTACAAATAATCTTTTTGTTGATATGGGGTTCGAATATGTGGGGCCTCTCGACGGACATAACGAAGCTTCTCTGGAAAAAGAACTGCGTCGTGTAAGCAAGCTTCACCGCCCGGTTGTAGTTCATGTAGTTACTAAAAAAGGAAGAGGCTACAGTCCTGCAGAAAATAATCCGGAGCTTTTCCATGGAATTGGTCCTTTCCAGATTAGCGATGGTACTGTAGAAAAATTTGATACCGAAAGCTTTACAGAAGCCTTCAGCAACCTGATTGTAGAAGAGGGTGAAAATAATCCTGATATTGTTGCAATTACTGCCGCCATGGCCAAAGGGACTGGTCTTTCAGCTTTTTCTCATAAATTCCCAGAGCGCTTTTTTGATGTTGGCATTGCAGAAGAGCATGCAGTTACGTTTGCAGGTGGCTTAAGTAAGGGCGGTAAGGTTCCGATAGTCTGCATTTATTCAACCTTCATTCAGCGTTCTGTAGATCAGCTTATTCATGATATTGCCCTTCAAAAATCTCATGCAGTTTTTATGCTCGACAGAGCAGGTGCTGTACCGGCTGATGGAGTAACACATCAGGGAATTTATGACATTGCACTTTTCCGCCCGATTCCAGAGCTGGAGCTTTTGACTGTATGCAGTGCGGCTGATTTGAAGCTTTGTTTTGAGTGGGCTGTTGAAAAAGGAACTTCAGTAGTAATAAGATATCCGAAATTGACCTGTCCTACAGAAGTACCGCAAATGAGCCAGCCAGTTGAGCTTGGCCGCGGTATACTAATTCCTTGTACAGAATTTCCGATAGAAAATATCAGCGAGGCCGAGCTTGAGGCCAAGAAAAATAAGATACTGATTGTTGCGACAGGCGGTATGTACAGCGAGGTACAAAAAGCTGTTCGTTCTGTTTTGCTTGATGGTGGATATGCTGATATTTATCTTCTCCGTTTTATTAAACCATTTGATGAAACTTACTTTATTGAACTTGCGTCAAAATATGCAGGTGTTGTTTTTGTTGAGGATGGAGTTATAATCGGCGGTATGGGTGAATATCTTGCCGGCCTTCTTGCAGAAAAGGGAATTACAAATACAAAGGTTCTTGGTTTTGAAGATAAATTCTATGGACATGGAACGCGCGAAGAGGTCCTGGAAATGGCAGGACTTTCTCCGGCTCACATAAAGAAGGCGGTCAAAGAATGCTGCAATTAAAGCTTGGTAAAAAGCATGCCGCAACGGAACGTCCGGCATTTGTAATGGGAATAGTAAATGCTACACCAGACTCTTTTTATTCAGAGAGTCGCGGCGGAGTAGAACGTGCATTTCAGTTAATCAAAGAGGGCGCAGATATTCTCGACATCGGCGGCGAGTCCACCCGTCCTGGTTATACTCCTGTTTCTGTTGAAGAGGAAATTGGACGTGTAATTCCGATTATCGAAGCAGTTCGCCGTGAATCAAGTATTCCAATTTCCGTAGATACAAATAAGCTGGTTGTTTTTAAAGCCGCTTTTGCAGCCGGTGCAGACATCTGGAACGACATAACAGCCTTAAGCGGAGTAGCTCGTCCTGAAAGAAATGAATCAGCTTCCTCTGACGGAACTGCCGCTGCTGCAACTGAGCCTTCAAAAGAGTCTGCAGTTTTTATAGCTAAATCAGGTGTGTCTGTAATTCTTATGCATACTGGAGCCGCCGGGGTAAAAGAGGTTTCTGAATTCCTTGGACAGCGTGCTGTTTTCTGCCTTGCAAACGGCGTTGCTTCAGATAAAATCATTCTTGACCCTGGAATTGGCTTTGATAAAACTCTTGAACAGAATCTTGAGCTTATACGCGAGCCTCTTTCAATCTGTTCTGGACGTTACCCGGTTCTTATGGCACTTTCGAGAAAGCGCTGTATTGGCGATATGACCGGCCGCCCGACCGAAGAACGCCTTGCCGGAACTCTGGCCGCAGACCTCATAAGCGTACAGAAGGGTGCAAAAATTATCCGCGTTCACGACGTTTCTTCTGCAATTGATACCTTAAATGTGATGAAATTTCTCCGATAATATAGTATAATTATTTTAAGGTTGTACTATGTTAGGTTTTGACAGAATTTTATACCTTTATGATTTCATTCGGCCATTTTTAGACATTGCTGTAATGACATTCATTCTGTATAAAGCATACGATTTTATCTCAAAAACAAACGGCGTCCAGATGCTTAAATCGCTTCTTATCGTTGTAATCGTATACGGTCTTGCAGTTCTGTTAAAGCTTCAGACAATCCTCTGGCTCATGAATATTATTGCTCCGGCTCTTGTAATTGGTTTTGCCCTGATTTTCCAGCCGGAAATCCGTAAGCTGTTTATCCGAATCGGACAGAATGGATGGTTTGCCTTTGGTACACGTTCACGCCACACTTATGTTGATGCAGTTCTTATTGCTGCTGAAATGCTCTCACAGCAGAAGCGCGGTATGCTTGCAGTTTTTATGCGCCACACTCAGCTCGAAAATATCATTCAGACTGGAACCCGCTTAAATGCTGACTTGTCTTCGAGCCTTCTTATGACAATTTTTGGAAAGGATACTTCCTTGCATGATGGTGCCTGCTTTATTCAGGGTGGTAAGCTGATTGCTGCCGGATGCTTCCTTCCAACCTCAGAAAACTACACAATCAAAAAGACCTTTGGTACACGTCACCGTGCAGCTCTTGGTCTTTCAGAAGTTTCTGATGCCGTTGTTCTTGTCGTTTCGGAAGAGACAGGTGCTCTTTCACTTGCTTACGATTCTAAACTGAATTATGACTTAACTCTCGAAGAGGTTCGAAAGATTCTTGAAAATCTTCTTGAAATTACTTCTGAAGCTCAGGTACTGGAGGATACTGTAGATGAACACAAAACATTTGCTTGATAAAATCCTCGATAAATGGCCTTCAAAGGTAATCTGTCTTGTAATTGCAATCTTTCTTTATTTCTTCCATCAGGCTTCATTAATTGATTCCAAAACCTTTGTAGTTCCGCTTCAGATTATTGAAGACGGAATGGTAATGCACGTTGGCAGTGTTCCAGGTTCTGTATCTGTTGTAGTTCGTGCAAGCGATGAAACTATTAAATCAGTTTCTCCAGCTGATATTTCAGCTTCAATCAGTCTTGATGCAATTACAGAAAAAGGAACCTACAAGCTGCCTGTAAAAATTACTCTGGCTGAAAAACTTAAAGAGTATGATCCTTTTGAAGTAAAGCTTAAGGATGATTCAATTACAATTGATGTAGATACAAAAGCAATCAAATATGTTCCAATTGCACCTTCAATTGTTGGTGAAGTTGCGCACGGCTATGAAATTGAGTCAATTACAATGTCTCCATCTACAATAGAAATTTCAGGTCCAAAATCTGTTGTTAATGCAACTGAACAGATTTATACAACAAGACTCAATGTTTCAAATGCTGAGACAAACTTTACAACAGAAACTTCATATCAAAAGCCAAATAAGCTGCTTGTTATAACCGAAGAGGAACCAATAAAAGCTACTGTCAGTGTAAAACCAAAAACAATGGAAAGAGATTTTACAGATATAAATGTAGAAGTTCTTAATCTTGATGATGGTCTTGAAATTGCAGGTGAGCTTCCTCTTATTTCAATTAAACTTTCTGGTTCTATGCCTGTGCTTGAAGATTATATTCTTTCAAAGCATGCTGTTCAGGTAAACCTTCGTGATGTTTATGAACCTGGAACTTACGAGCTTCCTTTAAGATATGTTCTTCCGTCTAATTTGAATCTGATTGAAAAATCTGATGATGAATTGACGCTAACTATCGTTCGTAAGTCTGTAGAAAAGGCTGATGCAGCTGAAGGTGGAGCAGAGTAGTGATAGCAGGAATTGGAACTGATATTGCAGAAGTTAAGCGTTTTGAAAAATGGGTTCAGAATCCACAAATGCTGGAACGCTTTTTTAATGAAAAGGAGTTTTCAACTGCAAAATCAGATTCTGCTAAATGCCAGCATTATGCAGTGCGCTTTGCAGCAAAAGAGGCTTTTTCTAAAGCTCTGGGAACTGGTATAACAGGCTTTAGCTTAAAGGATGTGTATATAACAAATAACAGTGAAGGTAAGCCTTTACTGAATATAGAGGGAGAAGCTCTTTCGCTTATGAAGGAACGTCTCGGCGAATGTAATGCTTTTGTGACTCTTAGTCATGAAAAGGAATATGCAGTTGCATTCGTTGTGCTTGAGCATAAATAAGGGGGAAATAAATGGCTACAAAAAAAGCAGGTCCAGAAAAAAAGGCAAGTATTTCTTATTGGTCAAAAGATAAGGTTACATGTCCTGTTTGTAAAAAGCCTTTTGAACGTGAAGTAATGCGAAGCGGTAACGGACGTATGATTGCCGGCGGTCTTACAGAAGAGCTTCACCGTATTTATGAGCCGTCTGCAAAGTTTGGTCGCATTTATCCTCTTATTTATGAAATTGGTGTTTGTCCTAACTGTTATACAGCACTTTTATGGAATGACTTTACAGAAAAAATGGATCCTGATGATGCTGACAAGCTTTTTGAACACTCAGAAAAACGCCATAAAACCTGCGAAGAAATTTTCCCTTATTACAATTTAAAGCATGAACGCACTCTTTATGATGGAACTGCAATGTACTATCTTGCTCTCCAGACTTATGATGATATGGGTGCTTATACTCTGCCAACTATGAAAAAGGCAATTCTCACACTTCGTCTTGCCTGGCTTACTGCAGAAATTAATCAGCATTGTGCAGGTCATAATTTTGATTTGATTTCAAAGATGTTCTATAGCAAGGCTTTGTTCTTCTATCAGCAGGCTGTAATTAATGAAACTGAACGTGTTGAAAAAAGCTCAACCTTAAATAATATGGGCCCTGACATTGATAAGAACTATGGCTGGGATGGTGTAATTTATCTTTGTGGTCTTCTTGAATATAAATACGGTCAACAGGATGATATTCAGATGCGTCTGAAAAAACTCAGCGAATCTAAAACTGCAATTGCCCGTATCTTTGGTTTAGGTAAATCTTCAAAGAGTAAACCTGGTCCATTGCTTGAGCATGCCCGTAACCTTTACGATAATCTTTCTAAGCTTGTAAATGACGATGAGTTCTAGAAATATTCTCCTTACAATTTCCTATGATGGAACAGACTTTTGCGGCTGGCAGCGTCAGGATGATGCTGATGGCGGCGAAGCTGGAAGAACCGTTCAAGGGGAAGTTGAAAAGGCTCTCGAAAAAATCCATAAAGAAAAAACTACTCTTTACGGTTCCGGTCGTACAGATAGCGGAGTGCATGCTGTAGGTCAGGCTGCTAATTTTTATTCACCTCTTGCTTCCATGCCTGCAGAAAACTATGTAAGGGCACTTAATGCTTTTTTACCTGATGATGTTAGAATTGTAGATGCTAAGGAAGTTCCAGAAGATTTTAGTGCACGTAAGTCTGCAACCAGTCGTGTATACAGATATTTTATTTCAACTGATTTAAATGGAAATGTTACGGCTGATAATCTTCGCTTCTGCTGGCGTGTAAAAAACTATACTCCAGATATTGAACGTCTTAATAAATACTGCGAATGTCTTAAAGGGGAGCTGGACTGTTCTTCGTTTGCAGCAAGCGGAGATGACAGCCTTTCAAATAACCGCTACATAGATGGTGCAAGATTCTTTTTGCAGAAGGATCGCTGGGGAAAAGATTTACTCGTATTTGAAATTGAAGCGAATGCCTTTTTGTGGAAGATGGTTAGAACATTAACCGGAACTCTCGTAAACCTCGATAAAGAAAATGCACCGGAAGATGCAATGAAAAAAATCCTGGAAGCAAAAGATAGAACAAAGGCCGGAGTTACTGCACCGCCAAACGGACTTTTTTTGTATGAAATAAAATTCGACGGTATACGTCGACACGTATAATGTTCAGTGCTGTCATGCTGAACTTGTTTCAGCATCTATAGTAAACTTACCGGGTCTACATCGTATTCAATATAAACATTTTGATTATGCGTATATTCAAAAAGCAGTTTACGTGCCGCAGTCTGCAGCGGAACAATTGAGCCACCCTTTAAAAGAATCTGATATCTCCAGCTTGAGTTGATTTTTTCTATAGGACATTCCGCCGGTCCTATTATTTCCATACCACGCGGTGAGCTTTCACTTAAAATCTTTATTGCATCCTGTGCTGTTTGTGCAGCAAGCGCTTTGTTATAGCTTCTAAAGACAAGCCTGAGTAAACGACTGAATGGCGGGAAATCAAGCATTTCACGTTCTGCAAGTTCACTACCGTAAAAATCTTCTATGCGGTTCTGGCAGGCATAAAGAACTGGACCACGGCCAGGGCTGTAGGTCTGCACAATAACTTTTCCATCAGGGAAGTAGCGGCCGGCACGTCCTGCAACCTGAGTAATCAGCGAGAAGGTTCTTTCTCCTGCACGGAAGTCTGGCATGTGAAGACCGGCATCTGCAAGTATAACTCCAACCAGCTGAAGGTTAGGGAAGTTGAGTCCCTTTGCAACCATCTGAGTTCCAAGAAGAATATCATATTTTCCCTGGCGGAAATCTTCTAAAGAGGTAAGCAGTTCTTCCTTGTTTTTTAAGATGTCTGTATCAAGACGCATAATTCGTGCGTTCGGAAATTTAGCACGGGTTTCGGCTTCAATAAATTCTGTTCCAAAGCCAGAGCTTCCAATATCAAGAGAGCCGCACTGTGGGCAGCTTTCCGGAGTTGTAGTAGACCAGCCGCAATAATGGCAGCGAAGGCGGTTTTCAATTTTGTGATAGGTAAGTGGTACAGAACAGTTTTTGCACTTAAGCTCATAACCGCAGGAATTACATCGGAAAAAATGAGTAAAGCCGCGGCGGTTTAAAAATAAAATTACCTGATGTTTTTGTTCAAGTGTTTTATTAATCTGTTCTTCGAGCGGTTTTGAAATACATCCGTCTCCAGGATAATATGAAAGATCAATACAGGAAATATGCGGCATCTCACCGCCGGCAAGTCGTTTGGTTAGAGTATGCCTTACAATAGAACCCTTTTGCATTCCATACCAGGCTTCTACACTTGGCGTTGCACTTCCCATTAAGAGCGGAATTTTAAGACTCGTACAGCGGTGCATTGCAACCTGTCGCGCATGGTACCGCGGATTATTCCCTGATTTATAAGAACCATCATGTTCTTCATCAATAATTACAAGCCCAAGGTCAGGTACAGGTGCAAAAATAGCAGAACGTGCTCCAACAACTACACGTGCTTCCTTATGCATTATGCGGTTCCATTCAGCAAGACGCTGTGAAGGAGTAAGTCCTGAATGTAAAACTGCTGCAGTATTTCCAAAGCGTTCAGATACAGCTTTTACAACCTGGCCGGTAAGGCCAATCTCTGGGACAAGATAAATAACGCCTTTTCCCATTTCAAGAATCTTTTCTGCAAGAGAAAGAAAAACCTCAGTTTTACCGGAACCAGTTGGTCCGTAGAGATAATGAAATAAGCCGGTTTGTACGGTGGTTGAGTAGGCCGAAGGCCGTATCGAAACCACCGCAGACTTCAGAATTTCTTCAACTGCTTTTGATTGTTCATCCGACAATTCATTTTTCTTCTTCTCTCCAACTTCTTCCTCAAAGCCAAAACCACCGGCACTCGTTCCCCGTCTGCCGCTTGGAATCATGGAAAAAACTGCTTCACCAAGAGTACAAAGATAGTAACGGGCAATCCAGTTTGCCATTTCAATCAGCTCTTTTCCAAAAAGAGGCTCCTTGTCTATAACACGTTTAATAGGTTTGATTTTTTCAGGGCCAACAGGACAATTTTCCGGAAGCTTGTCGCTGATATTAATTATAAAGCCCTGCGTCTTTTTATTTCCGAACATGATTTCTGCACGTTTACCGATTGCAGGAACAAGCTCTGGTTTTTCTTTTTCTGGAGGAATGTAGGAATAGGTAAAGCCCTGATTTACAGGCAGATTCAGTATGATTTCAAGATACTGCATTAACTACCTGCCGTTAGTTAGATTGTAATTCGTCAAGACGTCGTTTGAATTTTTTCAAATCTTCCCAGGCAGGACGTTTAAGTTCTTCGTTACGGAGTAAAGCGCTTGGGTGATAAGTTGGCATTACAGGAATGCCGTTGTATTCAAAGAATTCTCCGTGCTGTGCATTTATGGAAATATTCTGACCGGTAATTTTTTCGATTGCGATTTTACCCATGCAGAGAATCATCTTTGGTTTTAAGATATGAATCTGTGCTTCAAGAAAACTGAAGCAGGCAGACTGTTCATCCGGCATAGGGTTACGGTTCTCGGGCGGACGGCATTTTACAATGTTTGCGATATAGCAGTTAGTCTTACGGTCCAGTCCGATTGCAGCAAGCATACGGTCAAGCAATACTCCGGCCTTACCAACAAAAGGAAGTCCCTGCATATCCTCGTCGTGTCCCGGACCTTCGCCAATAACAAGCACCTCAGGATGCTCAACACCCATTCCCGGCACAACATTATTACGGGTACGAGCCAGCCCGCAGCGGGTACAACGCAGAATCTTAGCATTGAGCTCATCGAGAGTAATGCCAGTGGATACGGTGTTGTCGGTGGTTGAGCTTGTCGAAACTACCGCAGAGTCGGTTGTGGTGTTGAGTTCCGTAGTGGTTTCGACAGGCTCAACCACCGGATTTTCTGTGTCATCTGTAAACTCCGGTTCCCCGGCAAATTTATCGCGGGTATATCCGCATTCATAAGCGTCTGCAGTTTTGAGAAGGTTATATATCAGTTTTTTATCTTCAGCTTTCATTGTTAGTCCGTCTTCTTCACCGGCTCTCCATTCACCGTCAGTTTAATAATCTCACGTTCTCTGTAAGCCTTATCAATCAGCTCATCAACCTCGAGGTTCTTGTAAATCTCTTCGGCTTCTTCAGGCTTTCCTCTCAAAACCGGATGTCTCGGGCTGAACAATACACAGCAGTCTTCATATGGAAGAATCGAAGTTTCATAAGTATCAATAAAATATGAATCCTTAATGATCTCTTCCTTATCCATACCGCAAAGAGGGCGGAGAAGAGGCAGCTCTGCAAAGTGCTCAGTAACCGTCATGTTTTCAATAGTCTGGCTTGCAACCTGGCCAACGCTTTCACCGGTAATAATACACTTAGCCTTACAGCGGTGAGCAAGATGGTTAGCAACCTTCATCATGCAGACACGCAGCATAAGAGTGCTCCATGATTCCGGAGCTTTTTCCTTAATCTTCATCTGAACATCTGTAAAAGGTATAACGTTCAGATAAGTTGTGATTCCGTAGTAAGCGAGCTTCTGTGCAAGAGTAACAACCTTCTGCTTTGCTTCTTCAGAAGTGTAAGGATATGAATGAAAATAACAGCATTCAATTTTCATACCGCGGCGTAGCATACGATAACCGGCCACAGGAGAATCCAGACCACCGCTCAAAAGCAGAAGTCCCTTTCCGCTGCAGCCAACAGGAAGTCCACGGCAGCCGGTATTAGAATCAGTATAAACAAAGCAGCGTTCACGAACTTCAACATAAATGATTGTGTCAGGATTATGAACATCAACCTTCATAATTGCTTCAACATCACCTGCTGCTTCACAGCAGATCTCGTAGGAGTTCATAGGAAAACTCTTATCTGCACGGCGCGCATCAATTTTAAATGTCTTACAGCCGCGTTCTGCTTCTTTTTTAGCAATTTCAAAAACAGCATGGCTTATATCTTCAATAGTCTTTTCACAAACCTCCGCCTTAGCCCAGCCGGTAATACCGATAAGATGATTCAGGGTAAATTCAACCTTTTCTGCAAAAGCCTCTTCACAGTCAATATAAAGTCGTCCGGCACGAAGCGCAATCTTAGCCCCTGTACCTTCCAGATATTTTGCAGCATTATGTTTCAAAAGATTTTCGAATTCCTGAAGATTGGAACCCTTAAGTGTTAATTCCCCAATTTTTGCCAGATAAGTCATAACTATATTATAAATGAAAAACAGCCGATAATAAAGATGTGAAAAAAGCTTTTTTATTCAGTTTATTTATT
>JAEEGH010028570.1_pt1 | contig 10966 bp, 6 predicted proteins | sample 9134181 | NCBI WGS metagenome assembly JAEEGH01 (sample SAMN16246544, study PRJNA631951) | gut metagenome | biome: gut microbiome; feature: rumen; material: DP-attached | host: Bos | place: Iran: Karaj | collected 2018-10
TCAAATGGAATTACGAACCACCTACATCAGAACAACAGACGGCGGCTAAGGAGCTGGGAGAGAAGATCGGCATGAGTCCGATCCTCGCAGACCTGCTCATTCAGCGGGGCATCAAGACGGAGAGTGCAGCCAAGCGATTCTTCCGTCCTATGCTAAACGAACTGATTGACCCGTTCCTGATGAACGACATGGACGTAGCAGTTGACAGGCTGAATGACGCGATGGGGCGCAAAGAGCGCATCATGGTGTATGGCGACTACGATGTAGACGGATGTACGGCGGTAGCTTTGGTGTACAAATTCCTGCAGCAGTTCTATTCCAACATTGAATACTACATTCCCAACCGTTATGAAGAGGGATATGGTATCAGTAAAAAAGGATTGGACTATGCGGCAGAGAACGGTATCAAACTGGTTATTGTATTAGATTGCGGTATCAAGGCAATCGAGGAAATTGCTTATGCCAAGAGCTTAGGCATCGACTTCATTGTCTGTGACCACCACGTGCCAGACGACGAACTGCCCGCAGCAGTGGCTATTCTGAATCCGAAACGTGTTGACTCTACTTATCCCTTCAAGCATCTCTGCGGATGTGGCGTAGGGTTCAAGTTCATGCAGGCTTTTGCCAAGAACAACGGCATTCCCTTCTCGCGGCTCATTCCCCTGCTCGACTTCTGTGCTGTCAGCATCGCAGCCGACATTGTCCCCATCATGGGTGAGAACCGTATTCTGGCCTTCCACGGACTGAAACAGCTGAATGCGAGTCCTTCGGTAGGTCTCAAATCCATTATTGAGATCTGCGGTTTGACCGGACGTGAAATCACCATGAGCGATATCGTCTTCAAGATCGGCCCCCGCATCAACGCTTCAGGACGCATGCAGAACGGCACGGAGGCGGTTGACCTGTTGGTGGAGCGCGACTTTGACAAGGCGCTGGCTGAAGCCAACCACATCAATGAATACAACGAACAGCGCAAGGATGTGGACAAGCAGATGACCGAGGAAGCCAACCAGATTGTAGAGAAGCTGGAGAGTCTGAAACATCACTCCAGCATTGTGCTCTACGATGAGAACTGGAAGAAAGGCGTGATCGGTATCGTCGCCTCACGACTGACCGAGCTCTACTATCGCCCCACGGTGGTACTCACCAAGTTCAATGGCATAGCCACAGGTTCCGCCCGAAGTGTGGCGGGCTATGATGTCTACGATGCCATCAAGAGCTGTCGCGACCTGCTTGAGAACTTCGGAGGCCACACCTATGCTGTGGGACTCTCACTGAAGATTGAGAATATTCCCGAGTTCCGCCGGCGTTTCCAGAAATACGTCAATGAGCATATCCTACCCGAGCAGACGGAGGCCACGCTGGATATCAACGCAGTCATTGACTTCAAGGATGTCACCAAGAAACTGCATAACGACCTGAAGAAGTTCGCACCTCACGGACCGGACAATCTCAAGCCGCTCTTCTGCACCAGAAACGTCTATGACTACGGCACGTCCAAGGTTGTAGGTCGTCAGCAGGAACACATCAAGCTGGAGCTGGTAGATTCCAAGTCGAGCAATGTCCTCAACGGCATCGCCTTCGGACAGAGTGCTGCAGCCCGTTATATCAAGTCGAAGCGTTCCTTTGACATTGTCTACACGATCGAAGACAATATCTACAAGCGTAGTGAGGTACAGCTGCAGATTGAGGACATCCAACCGTCTGAGGAATAGTATTTGCTGATGGGCATTTATCAGCAAATACTAAAACAATACTGGGGCTATGATGATTTCCGTGGTATTCAGCGTGAAATCATCGAGTCCATCGGTAGCGGTCACGACACCTTAGGCCTCATGCCGACAGGCGGTGGCAAATCCGTCACGTTCCAGGTGCCGGCTTTGGCACAGGAGGGAACCTGTATCGTCATCACCCCGCTCATCGCCCTGATGAAGGACCAGGTGGACAACCTCCGCCGTCGTGGGGTTCGTGCAGCAGCCATCTACTCCGGACTGACCCGCGAAGAGATCATCATCACCCTCGAGAACTGTATCTTCGGAGACATCAAGATTCTCTATGTCTCACCGGAACGTCTCTCTTCCGATCTTTTCCAGACGAAACTCCGCCACATGCGCGTCAGTTTCATCACCGTCGACGAAGCCCACTGCATCTCTCAATGGGGCTATGACTTCCGTCCCTCCTATCTTGAGATTGCGAAGATCCGCAAGTTGGTGCCCCATGCACCCGTTCTTGCCCTCACCGCTACCGCCACCCCTCAGGTTGTCGAAGATATCCAGGATAAACTAGGCTTTCCTTCCACCGAATCGGGGGAAGGAAGGCCCCACGTCTTCCGCATGTCATTTGAGCGTAAGAACCTGGCCTATGTCGTGCGTCAGGCCTCCGACAAGCGGGGCGAGCTCATTCATATCCTCAGGAGCATCCGGGGAACGGTCATCGTCTATGCCCGCAGCCGGAAACGTACCAAGGAATTCTCAGATCTGCTGAATGAAGAAGGCATCACAGCCACATTCTATCATGCCGGCCTTGACTCGACAGTGAAAGACGAGCGGCAACAGGCATGGCAAGCCGACAAAGTGCGCGTGATGGTAGCTACCAATGCCTTCGGTATGGGCATCGACAAGCCCGATGTACGACTGGTGGTGCATATCGACTGTCCCGACAGCATTGAAGCCTACTTCCAGGAAGCAGGTCGTGCCGGCCGTGACGGTGCCAAGGCCTATGCCGTATTGCTCTATAATGAGGCCGACAAGCGCAAGCTGGAGAAGCGCATTGCCGATACCTTCCCTGAGAAAGAATACATCCGCGAAGTCTATGAGCATCTTGCTTTCTTCTACCAGGTCGGTGTCGGTTCAGGCTATAACCACACCTTCGAGTTCAACATCGACAAGTTCTGCCATGCCTTCCATCATTTCCCCGTCCAGGTAGACTCAGCGCTGAAGATTCTCAACCGTACCGGCTACATCGAATACACCGAAGAACAGGACAATCAGGCCCGCATCATGTTCACCGTCAGCCGTAACGACCTCTATCGTCTGGAGAACACATCACCCAACGAGGAGAAAGTCATCACGTCCCTGCTGCGCAACTACGGCGGACTCTTCACCGACTACAACTATATCGACGAGAGTTTCCTCGCCTCGCAGTGCGGCCTCCAGCCCCATCAGGTCTACATGATCCTTAAAGGTCTCAGCCAGCGGCACATCCTTCACTTCATCCCACAGAAGAAAACGCCATACATCCGATATACCCAAAGACGTGAAGACAAGGAGCACATCCAGCTGATGCCCGCCGTCTATCAGGATCGTAAGGTGCAATTCACAGAGCGTATTCATGCCATGATCGGCTACGCCACCGACGACCGGATATGCCGGAGCCGTCAGCTGCTGCGCTATTTCGGCGAGGAGAACGGCCATGACTGCCGTCAGTGCGATGTCTGCCTGAGCCACCGTGAACAAGGGAAGGTCTCTGAGCCTCGCCTCAATAGTGCCATGGAGCAGATTCTCCACTTGCTCAGCGATGGTAAGCCCCACCCTATCACAGACTTACGCGACATCCAGTTGCCTACCGACGAACTGGATGCCGCGCTCGATTATCTTTTCAAGGAAGAATATATCCGTCAGTCCGACGGCCAGATCTTCAGCTGACGTTCATCCTCCTTGTCATACTCATGACAATAGCTGCTGCCATCGAAGCAGTGCGTACAGAGCTTGCACTTCGGCATGCCGATAGCCTCCACCAGATCCTCCAGCTTCGCAAACTTCAGCGAAGTCAGTCCTAAGCGTTTGGCAATCTCTTCCACCATACGCTTGTATTCCAGTGAATCCGTCTGTGCATACTTCTCGAGGTTTTTCTTGTCGTCGCCCTCAAAGTCCTTGATGATACGACGCGTGATCAGCTCCATATCGCTCTTCGACGAGGTGAAACCGATAAAGGGACAACCATAGACCAGCGGCGGACAGGAGATACGGCAATGCACCTCCTTCGCACCGTAGTCGAAGAACGTCTTCACATTATCCTTCAGCTGCGTACCGCGTACGATGGAGTCGTCGCAGAACACCACGCGCTGGTCCTTGAGAATGGCAGGGTTCGGAATCAGCTTCATCTTCGCCACCAGTGCACGGCGCTCCTGGTTGCCCGGTGTGAACGAACGCGGCCAAGTCGGTGTGTATTTCAAGACGGCACGCTTGTAAGGCACACCCTTGCCATCGGCATAACCCAATGCCATTCCGACGCCGGAGTCAGGCACGCCACAGACACAGTCCACATCCGTATCGTCCTTCTGTCCCATCATCTCCCCGTTCTTTTCACGCACGGCCTCCACGTTGATGCCGTTGTAGTCGGATGCCGGGAAGCCATAGTACACCCAGAGGAACGAACAGATCTGCTCACGTTTGAACGGTTCCTGCAGCACCTCCATCTTGTCGGCTGTCATATAGACGATCTCACCAGGTCCCAGATCCTTCACACGATGGAAGTCCAGATTCGGGAAACTCGTCGACTCACTCGACACAGCGTAAGCCCCCTCCTTCTGTCCGATGACGATCGGCGTACGTCCCAGGAAGTCGCGGGCGGCAATCAGTCCGTTCTCCGTCATGATGAGCATCGAGCACGATCCTTCTATCTTCCTGTACACCAGATTGATACCCTCCACGAAGGTACGCCCCATATTGATGAGCAGGGCCACGAGCTCCGTCTGGTTGATGGTATTGGCCGAGTACTCGCTGAAGTGCATCCTGCGGTCGAGCAGTTCCTGGGCAATCTCGTCCAGATTGTTGATCTTCGCCACCGTCACCACCGTATAGCGGCCCAGGTGTGAGTTCACCAGGATAGGTTGCGGATCGGTATCACTGATCACGCCGATACCCTGATTCCCTGAAAAAGAATCCAGTTCGTCCTCAAACTTCGAGCGGAAATAGTCACGTTCCAGATTATGGATCTTACGGCTGAAGCCTTTCTCCTTGTCAAACATGACCAAACCGGCGCGCTTCGTACCGAGATGCGAATTATAATCCGTGCCGTAGAACAGGTCGTTGACACAACTCTTCGTACTGATGGTTCCAAAAAAACCTCCCATGCTTTACCTTTTTACCCTTTTACCTTTTTACCTTAAATAAAGTAGTACAAGAACGATGCGATACCTTCCAATGCCGGCTTGCGCTGTCCCTCAATCTCAATCTTGAACTCGATCTCCGACTTACAGATGCCACGCAGGTTCTGAATGTTGTGCAGCTTGGTGACAAGCCTGATCCTCGACCCCGTGACCACCGGCTGTCCGAAGCGCATCTTGTCCATACCGTAGTTCACGAGCATCTTGATATTGTTCACCTCGATGATCTGGTTCCACAGATACGGCAGCACAGAGAGTGTCAGGTAGCCGTGGGCGATGGTGCTGTGATACTGGCTCTCCTCCTTCGCCCTTTCCACATCGACGTGAATCCACTGATGGTCGAGTGTGGCGTCGGCAAAGAGGTTGATACGGTCTTGGTCGATCTGCAGCCAGTCTGATACGCCTAACTCCTTGCCCAGATAGGCTGCGAACTCATCATACGAATTGATTACTAATTTTCCCATTATGATTGATTATAAAATGGATTGCGGGGGTGCACGCACCCCCGCAATTCCCTATGATTATAACTCCTGGTTTTCCGGACGAAGCTTGCGCACGGTCTCGCCAGCGCGCCACATCTCCTGGTTACGCATGGCCTCGAGCTCCTTCTCCAGACCCGCACGGTAGTCGGGCTTCGAGTTGGCATCGATGGTGATCTGAGCCTCGTTACCCGTCTGCACTGAGTAGTACAGCCACTCCATCACAGGCTTGATAGCATCGTGGAAACGGGGAGCCCAGTCCAATGCACCACGCTGAGCGGTGGTCGAACAGTTGGCATACATCCAGTCCATACCCTTTGCACCGAAGAGCGGGCCAAGGCTCTGTGTCAGCTCCTCAACAGTCTCGTTGAAAGCCTCCGAGGGAGAGTGTCCGTGCTCGCGGAGCACCTCATACTGTGCCAGCAGCAGACCCTGGATGGCACCCATCAGACTTCCGCGCTCACCTGTCAGGTCAGAGGTAGCCTCACGCTGGAAGGTGGTCTCGAACAGATAACCGGCACCGATACCGATACCGAAGGCGATGGTCTTCTCCTTAGCCTTACCGGAAGCATCCTGATACACGGCGTATGAGCAGTTCAGGCCACGACCCTCGCAGAACATTGTGCGAAGAGAAGTACCACTACCCTTAGGAGCCACCATGATCACATCAACGTCTGCAGGAGGAATCACACCCGTGCGGTCGCTCCAGTTGATGGCGAAGCCGTGAGAGTAATACAGTGTCTTACCAGGCTTCAGATATTTCTTGATGACGGGCCACTGCTGAATCTGACCAGCGTCGCTCAGAAGCATGCAGAGGATCGTACCCTTCTCGGCGGCCTCCTCGATAGAGAACAGTGTCTCACCGGGAACCCATCCGTCAGCCACGGCCTTGTCGTAGGTCTTACCCTGACGCTGACCGACAATCACGTTGAAACCGTTGTCGCGCAGGTTGCAGGCCTGACCAGGTCCCTGCACACCGTAACCGATCACGGCAATCGTCTCATTCTTCAATACTTCACGTGCTTTCTCCAAAGAGAACTCCTTGCTGGTGACTACTGTTTCCATCACGCCACCGAAATTCATTTCTGCCATACTTAGCGTTATTTTTTAATGTTATACTTTTGAATTCGGTTGCAAAGGTACAAATAAGAAAGCAAAAAGCCAAATATTTTTTGCCAAAAAACAATCGAGTTTAGAAATATTTGATTAACTTTGCAGCGCTTTGTAGTGAAAACGACAACTATAACCGCTCGGCTTTGCCGCTTCGCTAGCGAAGAACTAAGACAACATTGGCCTACGACGGCAACTGCCGTCTGCGGACAGAAAAAAGTTGTTAAAGTTGTCATTGTTGTCGTCAATAAGAAAATTATCAATAATTAAATAGTTGTATTTATGAAGAAATTATTGTTTATGAGCCTGTTGGCCACGCTGACATTCAGCGCATCGGCCCAGCAAAAGTACCCGTGGCAGAACCCACAGCTGCCGACGGCTGAACGTGTGGAGAACCTCATCTCGATGCTCACGCCCGAGGAGAAGGTCGGGCTGATGATGAACAAGTCGGCCTCCATCGACCGTCTCGGCATCCCCTCCTACAACTGGTGGAGCGAGGCCTGTCACGGTGTGCGACAGGGCGGCTACACCGTCTTCCCCCAGCCCATCGGCATGGCAGCAGCCTTCAGCGAGAAACTCATCTACGACGTGTTTTCTGCCGTGAGCGACGAGGCCCGTGCCAACTGGAACCGCTCCGACCATATCATCTTCAACGTGCCTATGGGCGTCATCTACTATCCAGGCAATCCCGAACTCACCTTCTGGTGCCCGAACGTGAACATCTTCCGTGATCCACGCTGGGGACGCGGTCAGGAGACCTGCGGCGAGGATCCTTATATGAACGCCGTCCTCGGTGTGCAGACCGTACTCGGTATGCAGGGCAACGACAAGCACTACTTCAAGACCCACGCCTGTGCGAAGCATTACGCCGTACACAGCGGTCCCGAGCCCCTGCGCCACTCGATGAACGTCGAACCCACCAACCGCGACCTCTGGGAGACCTACCTCCCCGCCTTCAAGGCCCTGGTGAAGAAGGCCGATGTGCGTGAGGTGATGTGCGCCTACCAGCGTTTCGAGGGCAAGCCCTGCTGCACCAGCGACCGTCTGCTCATCGACATCCTGCGCAACAAGTGGGGCTACGACGGCATCGTGCTCACCGACTGCGACGCTATCAACAATTTCTTCAACCGCGGACAGCACGAGACACATCAGGACGGCCTCTCCGCCTCCGTCGATGCCGTGCTCAACGGCACCGACCTCGAGTGTGGCAAAGTCTTTATGGTGCTCACCGAGGCCTTGGAGAAAGGACTCATCAGGGAGGAAGTGCTCAATCAGCATCTGCGCAAGACACTCACGGGCCGCTTCGAGCTCGGTATGTTCGATCCTGCCGACATGCTCCCCTGGGCAAACCTCGGCCCCGAGGTCATCAGCTCTGAAGCTTTCGACGCCCTCGCCACCCAGGCAGCACGTGAGTCAATGGTGCTGTTAGAGAACAAAGGCGGTGTGCTGCCTTTGTCGAAGACCATCAAGACGCTCGCCGTCGTCGGTCCTAATGCAGACGATGCCGCCCTGCTCAACGGCAACTACGGCGGAACACCCACCGAGGCCCACACCCACTCGCTGCTCGACGGCATCCGTACAGCCCTACCCAATACGAAGATCATCTACCAGAAAGCCTGCGAGCTCAACGACGAATACGCTACAATCCACCACCTGCAGGACTTCAACGACGGCAAGGGCGTGAAGGTCGAATTCTGGAACAACCGCGAACTCCAGGGCGAACCCGCCAAGACCGACTACTACAACGAAATCAACTTTTCCACCTTCGGAGCCTGGGGCTTTGCGCAGGGTGTCAGCCGCGACTCGCTCTCCGTACGCATCAGCGGACAGTACAAGTCCACCTTCACCGGTGAGATGAAATACACGCTGTCCACCGACAATGGCTATATATTAAAGGTGAACGGCGAAGTCGTCGAAGAAGGCAAGCCCGGAGGCCGTCGTTTCTTCGGCTTCGGACGGAAACCTGAATACAAGTCGTTCCCCGTCGAGGCCGGCAAGACCTACGACGTGGAGATCGAATACCGTCACGGCAACGGACAGTTCGCCATGCTCCGTGGTGACATCTGCGAGCGCAACCTCGCCGACTTTACCGACCTCGCCAAGGAAGTGAGCGCTGCCGACGCCATCATCGTCATCGGTGGCATCTCTGCCCAGATGGAGGGAGAAGGAGGCGATAAGGCCGACATCGAACTGCCGAAGGTGCAGCAGATGCTCGTCCGTGCCATGCACACCACGGGCAAGCCCGTCATCTTCGTCAACTGCTCCGGCTCCGCCATTGCCTTTGGCAGCGTCGAGGGACAGTACGACGCCCTGCTGCAGGCCTGGTATGCCGGCCAGGGAGGTTCCAAGGCTCTTGCTGAGGTGCTCTTTGGCGATTACAACCCCGGCGGCAAACTGCCCGTCACGTTCTACCGTTCGAACAACGACCTGCCCGACTTCCTCGACTACTCGATGAAGAACCGCACCTACCGTTACTTCACCGGCCAGCCGCAGTACGCGTTCGGCTACGGCCTCTCCTACACCACCTTCGCTGTCGGCAAGGGCAAGCTCTCCAAGCCCTCGATGAAGGCCGACGGTAAGGTCACCATCACGGTTCCCGTCACCAACACCGGCAAACGCTCAGGCACCGAGACCGTACAAGTCTATGTCAAGGCCCTCGACGATGCAGGCGCTCCCATCAAGGCTCTGAAGGGCTTCCAAAAGCTCTCCCTCGCCCCTGGTGAGACGCAGAAGGCCACCATCACCCTCGACGGCGAGGCCTTCGAATACTACAATGAGATGATTGACGAACTCTCCGTCAAGCCCGGCCGTTACCAGATCCTCTACGGCACCTCCTCGCTCGACAAAGATCTCCAGTCCTTCGACTTCACAGTAAATTAATCTGAAAAACGACCGCTTTAGCGGTCGTTTTTCAGATTAGACTGTTCAGCTTGTTGACATAGCCCTCTGTAATTTTATTTAATCATTTCTTACCATTGACGATATAGACGCCTTTAGGCAATTGCTTCCCGACAGTATCGAAGTCACGCTAGGTGGCGCGAGACACTTGCTGACCGCTGAGGGTATGAATGGACACCTCTTGAACTTTATCTGTTGAGAGCAGAAAGTCAAGCATATCCGTCGTATCATCATCAAAGCCAATCTCGATGATGCCACGAGTGAAGTTGCCACTCAAATAAACTTCAAATGGACGGACATCACGCAGGCCGCTGATGAAACGGCTACCTGCATCATAACTGCCAGAGTATTTCATGTAGCGGTTGTTCACGTTCAGGGCATAGACAGACGAAGGTTTCGCTACAGTCGCAAAGACCGGTAAAAAGGTGCTGCAGAACGATGGAGTCTTTGGCACTTGCACGTTATTAGCCGAGAATGACACATCACCAGCCAAGTTATACTCGTTCCTATAATTACTACTGTTAGGCATATAGCATTGCTGAAATTTTATGCTAAAGTACTAATAATCGGATAGATATGCAAATTTTCAACATTAATATTGTATAATGATTTGATATTTCTCGAAAATCCTGTTATCAGAGCCATATTGTTAACACAATTAATATTTTGAACTTTTCCTGTGGACTCGTTTTTCGGGGTATCAAGTAGGTCATATCCTCGGAAATGATAAAACCGCCGAAGTCAGGAAAAAGGAGAACTACGCCAGTTGCTGGATGGCGTCGCGGCATTGCTCCATGAGCCAACGGGGGGTGGAGGTGGCACCGCAGATGCCGACACTCTGGATGCCTTCGAGCCAAGAGGGTACGATCTCGTGGGCATCCTCGACGAGGTGGGTGTTGGGATTGACACGCAGACACTCGTTGTAGAGTACCTTACCGTTGGAACTCTTACGCCCGCAGACAAAGAGGATGAGGTCGTGGCGGGCAGCGAACTGCGAGATGTTCGGCATACGGTTTGAGACGGAGCGACAGATGGTGTCGAAACTCTTGAAGGTGGCTCCGGGCGAGATGTGCGACTGGATGTAGTCGATGATGCGGTGGTACTCGTCGAGCGACTTCGTGGTCTGCGAATAGAGGTAGATGTCGCGCGTGAAGTCGAGACGCTTCACCTCGTCGAAGTTCTCAATGACGATGGCGGAGGAGTCCGTCTGTCCTACGAGGCCCAAAACCTCGGCGTGGCCTTTCTTGCCGAAGATGACAATTTGAGAGGTGAGAGGTGAGAGGTGAGAGGTAAGAGAATACTCCTTCTGCTTCTCATTCTCCTCTTCCCACTGCTTCTTGATGCGCTTCTGGAGCTGGAGCACCACAGGGCA
>JAEEGH010028572.1_pt1 | contig 10966 bp, 8 predicted proteins | sample 9134181 | NCBI WGS metagenome assembly JAEEGH01 (sample SAMN16246544, study PRJNA631951) | gut metagenome | biome: gut microbiome; feature: rumen; material: DP-attached | host: Bos | place: Iran: Karaj | collected 2018-10
AAAATCATAAACACAAACATAACCTGTCCAGCAACATTTACACCAGACATTGAAATATCACCTAAGCCTGATACCATAAAGTTATCTATAAGCGAAACCATGCTCTGGATCAACTGCTGAAGCATAATTGGCACTGCAATTGTCAGTGCCTTCATATAAAATTTTCTGTTTCCTATTATCTTATTTTTCTGTCTCATTTTTCTTACTCCATAATAATAAAAAAACTAGTTTATACTCCTCTGCCATGCCCTACTAAATGATAGATTATCATCAAAACATCTACCCTCATTTTAGTTGCACGGATTTATACCACTTTTACACCGCTTTCTCTAAGGACATAGCTTTCCTAAAGTGTTATTTCCTTTGTTGCCAACTTCTCTCTAAATCTCACATCATGCTCCACCAAAAGCATAGTTGGCTTATACTCCTCAATCAATTTTTCAATCTGCATTCGCGAAAAAACGTCAATGTAATTTAGTGGCTCATCCCAAATGTATAAATGTGCTGATGTAAGCAAACTTCCCGCTATGAGAACCTTCTTCTTTTGCCCCTCAGAATAGTCCTCTATATTCTTTTCAAACTGAACTCGGCTTATATCAAGTTGACTCAGTATTGAAAGAAATAAACTGTAATCCAGCCCATTCTTTAATGCATATTCCCTCAGGCTTCCTCTAAGCCAGGAAGTATCCTGATTGATATAAGAGATGACAAGATTGGGAGCCACATTAAGTGTCCCTTCTGTTACAAGGTTTGACATAGTAGCCACACCAGCTGTAGCCAAAATCGATTTAATCAAGGTAGATTTTCCACTGCCATTTTCACCGCTAAAAAATACTCTCTCTCCTTGAAGCAAATCAAAAGATAAATCATTTACTACAGGCTTTGTACCATCAGTATATCTAAGGGTTAAATCTTTGCAATCTATAAGCACTTTCTTGTAGTGCTCCATAGGCATTACCTTAAGGTCGATGGGTTCCTCCAAATCCTGAAGTAATCCCTCTTTCTCTGCTATCTCACGGTCCATTCGCTTTTCGTAGGATTTCACTCTTGCCTGCATCTTCTTGGTCTTAGCGCCAATATAGGATCTGGTAGCAATGCTTCTGTCATTTTCCTTAACTGGGTCAAAGCCAATCTTTCTAGCCTCTCCCTTGTCGGCCCATCTGGAAGATCTGTCTGCAGTAGCCTTCAGCTTTCCAATTTCCTTTAAATGCTTTTCATTCTCATGCTTTGAAAATGCATCTGCTTTTGCTTTGTTCTCCCACCAGCTAGAAAAGTTTCCCGCTTGAACCTCTATTGTTGCCCTATTTAAAACCAACACATGGTCAACACAGACATCCAATAAATCTCTGTCATGGGACACCAGGATAAAGCCCTTCTTGGAAGCCAGATAATTCTTTATGATTTCACGGGTCTCCATATCCAGATGGTTTGTAGGCTCATCAATTAACAAGAAATCATTTTCTCCAGAAAATAAAACTGCAAGCATGACCTTGGTTCTCTCCCCAAAGCTCAAGGTCTTAAAGGGTCTGTAAAGCAGCTTAGCATCTATGGAGAGCTGAGGTAATTCACACATAACTCTCCAGCTTTCCACCGATGGCTTCCATTTTTCCATAAGCTCGTCCGCAGTCTTTTCCAAATCAGCGTCGCTAACCTTGTATGGAAAATAATCAAAAACCATATTTGTAGATATGCGTCCCTCGTAGTCATATCTTCCCAATAACAAATTCAAAAAAGTTGTCTTACCTTTACCATTTCTGCCAATAAATCCCAGTTTCCAATTGGTATCTATAGAAAAGGAAACATTTTCAAAAATATTGTCAAAGCTTCCTTCATATGCAAAGGTAAGATTAGTAATATTTATTTGTGCCATAAAAACCTCCAGTCCCCTGACATAAAAAACGAGCCTGCTTTTGCGTACGCAAAAACAGACTCGCTAAAAAATCCTATATAATCACCTATTGGTGCAGATAAGGATACAAAAGCGATAATCTAATTTAAGCGTACACAAACTAGCCTGTTCATCAGGCTTTACAACATTTGTAATTACTTAAATTAAACTATCTTGTTCTCATTTCCTCACCCACACACATCAATCAGTGTGTTCTTTCTCTATTATTCTACAATATACCACGATTGTTGTCTTGTTACAACCCCATCATTTCATTACATGGATTTACACTTAAGTGAGCCTATTAACATAAATGACATTGCCTATGCTGCAAACCTGTCCGTATCCCATTTTTCACGCCTGTTTAAATCAGAAGTAGGAGAAACTGCCATAAACACATTTACAAAAATGCGTTGTAAAAAAGCTGCCACTCTCCTAAAGGAAACAAATCTTCCTGTAGGAGAAATCAGCAGCTTTGTAGGATATTCTGATAATAATTACTTTGTAAAGGTGTTTAAAAAAATATACGGGGTCACCCCAAGCGATTATAGAAAAGCAAAAGCTTAATATTCATATTGCAATATCTCTATTTCGTTGCATCTTCTTTTAATATTGATGTCATGAATTCCCACTTTTTTTCGAGATTTGTTGCAAAGAAGCATTGAGTTGTTTAACCATCTCTTCTGGTACAGCTTTACCAGCCTGTTTTATCAAAGATTCAAGCGGAATCTTATCCAACATTTTCTGCAGGCCTGCATTATTATTGGCGGATTTTGCCACATCACCTCGACTTGCAATCATTTTATTCATCATTTCATCAACTATTGCCTTAGTATCAGAGTTTTCTTTTAGCGTACCCAAAGTATCTTTTATGGAATAAAAGCCCTGCTTTATATCATCTTTATCAAACCAATTTATTACTGGTTCAGCTTCCTCAAGAAAATAGCTTTTATTCGGACTATCTACTCTTTTAATTGTAATGACATCACTACACATTCCAGCCTTTGCCTCTATTTTGTGGATTCCACTTATTGGCACTTCAAAATCAAATACCACATCACCAGTTTTTGTTTCAAATTCTTTGTCATCAACAAACAAAGTAACAGCAGGCATATTAGAATATACCTTTATAGGAGTTTTATCCTCACACCTATCAATATATCTATGACCACACAGATGAACAAATTTTTCCCTTTTATTCCATGAGGCCTTATATAAATAGAATGCATCCTTCTTAATTGCTCTATCAAATGTGACTAAGCCCTTTTGATTTTGTCCCTTCTTTCCGCCTTCTTCTCTTCCATCGGCAGCAAAATCAAACATGTTCCATACGTGAGTTGCCCACAAATACGGTCTATCATTTATGCATTTCAAAATATGTTCATGATATATGCACTGATATTCCTCTGTATAATCATTTTTAACTGGTCTACTACTATGAAGTTCTGGGTTTGCATCTGCTCCATATTCCGAAAAACCAATAACAGCATCTGGATACTTGCTATGGTATTCATCAAAAAAGGATTCATTCTGCTCCAGTTCACCTAAATACCATCCAAAATAAAGATTATAGCTACATACATCCGCAAGTCTTACTATAGGCTCATCTATATCAAGCATAAAGGCATGAGCCATTGTTGTAAACCTGGTAGAATCCAATCTATGTGCCAACAAGTTTAAATCATTATGATTTTTCAAGAGATTATCAGTTATTTTTCCGCCAACAGTTATTTCATTTGATAATCCCCAACAAACGATAGATGGATGATGATAGCACTGAACAATCAACTCTGTCATTTGTGAAATGGTGTTGTCATATCCCTCATCCATATGATTAGTTATATAAGGTATTTCTGCCCAAACAACAATTCCATTTTTGTCGCAAAGCTCATAAAACTCCTGAGAGTGCTGATAATGAGCTAATCTAATAGTGTTGGCACCTATTTCCTTAATAATCTCAATGTCTTCTTTTTGCATGTTTAGATTTATTGCATTGCCAACGCCTAATCTATCCTGGTGCCTTGAAACACCTCTAAGAGGGTAGGATTTTCCATTTAAAAAGAACCCCTTCCTTGGGTCAACAAAAAAACTTCTGAACCCAATTATTGTATTTACGTAGTCAACAACCTCATTATTAAATTCAAGCTGTGCATCTACGTCGTAACAAAATGGGTCGTCAATTCCATTCCATAAATGACAATTATCAATATTTATTTCAGTTTTGGCATAACCATTTGAAACTGCAGTCTTTGACCTAAAGCATTCTCCTTCACCAGCGCTAATACTAAATACCACAGCATCTCCCCCTGTTACCCATGCCTCACAGGTTACTTTTGCATTTTTTTCATTCACTTGAGGTGTTATTTTTATGCCATTACTTCCATAATAATTCATATCAAAATGATTCTTGTCTGCAACAACCAAGTAAACATCTCTGTATATTCCCCCATAAAATGTAAAGTCAGCGCGTTGAGGATATACCGTTGTATTCTCACTATTATCCACTAGAACAGCGATTTTATTATCCCCTCCTTTAATGTAATCGGTAATATCGCATCTAAATGTTGAAAAGCCGCCACAATGATTTTCAACCTGCTTATCGTTAACAAAAACCTTTGCAGACATGGAAGCTCCTCTAAACTCAAGATATATATCCTTAGATGAATCAGTAATGTCAAACTGTGATGTGTTAAAGCTTTTTACATATTGAGCAGTACCTCTTATATAATCATTGCCCCCATCCTGTCCGTCTATATTATTCCACGTATGGGGTAAATTAACAGTTTGCCATTTGTTTGGATCATAATCAAAATGCTCCCCCTTCATTTCAAACTGCCAATTATCATTTATAATAAAACTATTTCTCATAAAGTACTCTCCTTCTGATTTTTTAAACGTATATAATCCGAACTAGCAGACATGGTCTGCATAACTAATTTCACTATCTCTTCTGGTGGTTCTTTACATTTATTTGCTAACCAACAGCGAAACATTGCTAATATTCCATTCATCACAAAAACAAAATGGTATTCTATCTTATAATCAGAATAAACTCCCACAGCATTCAACTCGGGAAGAAAGATTTTATAAATCATCTCTTTAAATGTTTTTTCTAATTGAGCTGGCACAATATAATTGAAATAAGCTATGTAAAAATCCTGATTATTTTTAATATGTCTCGCTACCAAAACTAAAGCTAATGTGTAATCATCTGTTTTTTCAGCCACATTGGTAAGCTCTTCATGAATTTGTCCCAAATACTTAACAATTATTTTATCCATCAAGTCATATACATCTTGATAATGCAGATAAAACGAGGAACGATTAATTCCTAAATGTTTGCATATTTCAGAAACAGTTATACTATTTAAAGTTTTTTCTTTAATAAGTTCTAGTAAATATGACTGAATAGCTAAATCTGTTGATTGATATTGTTGATTTTTCTTTATATTCATACCAATTTCTCCATTGAGTTAACAATTATTATTCTATTCACACAACACTTATCCATTGATTGATGGTTGTTTTAAAACAGTTTCAAACTAAAATTACTATATGTACTGAATAATATTTTTCTCTAGGAGGTTTTTAATCATGAACGGAAAACTAAATACTTTAACTGATTTATCTGGAAAAGTCATAATTATCACTGGCGGTGGGGCTGGTATTGGCCGAGAAGCAGCCTTGCTTCTAGCTCAGGCAGGGGCTTCACTTATGCTTATGGATTTATCTAGTGAAAAACTAAATGCAATCCAAAATGAAATTGATAAATCAGGAATAACCTGCCATATATTTGCGGGGGATGTCACTAAAGAATCTGATGTTGAAGAAATGATAAATGAATGTATAAAACACTTTGGTCACTTGGATGGTCTTGTTACTTGTGCTGGCACACAAGGAGCAAATAATGATTTAACAAAAGAATTAGATACCATTAATATTCAAAATATTATCAACGTTGATTTGCTCGGTGTTATCAGTTCTATTAAATATGCCTACCCACAAATCATAAAGTCAGGAGGCGGCTCAATTGTTAATATTTCATCTCTTGCAGCAATTAGTGCACGTGGTCCAATAATATACTCAGCCGCAAAGGGTGGTGTTAAAAGTTTCTCAAGGAATATTGCCAAGCGTTTAGGTCCTAATAATATTCGTGTAAATACAATATATCCTGGATTTATCGTTACCGAAATGACTCAAAAAATATATGAACATCCAGACCTGGTTAAGCACATGGAAAACGAATCTCCTTTGGGTCTATTAGGCGATGTTGATGATATAGCCTACTGTATTCTATATCTCTTATCAGATGCTTCTAGATTCATCACTGGACAGGATTTTGTAATAGATGGAGGTGCTACGGCTTAGCTTAATGAAGGCAACCACTCATATGAGTGGTTACCTCTTTTAAGTTCATAGTAGCCTTATACTAATCATGTATAAATTCCGAAAGCATTTCCTTGTCAACATCATTACTACATTTAATTTGTGCCCTAACAAGGATTTCAGGTTTAGCAACCATAGCCACCACTGCATATTGACAGAGCGTTGATTTAAGGTTTAAATTATCTCCCTCTTCTGTCAGAAGATATACATCCTCCTTGCAATTTTTTACTGCTTTTATTAGTTTTAAGATATCTGCATCATTATTAAGAAACATTTTCTATCCCCTCTGCAATTTGTTCAAACTTAATTATTTAACTACGATTCTTACTCTATCTATATTTCTGATTTGTGTATATAACTGTCCCTTATCGCCAGTTCTTTCAGCTTTAATTCGTGCAACTGCAAAATAAGTGCCTGGTTTATAGAAAGTATGGAAAGCTACAGCTTCGCCATAACATCCATCATCGCTAAGCTTAAATGTTCCTTTTTCGCTAAAGTGCTCATCATTTTCAAAACTGTATTCTATAGCTGTAAGTTTACCTGTATGATTAGGAACGCTAGCTATGGTCTTAAACTCCACTGAATCACCTGATTTTACGTGAGCACATTTAGAATTTTTTGCATAGAATTTGACAACTGGCTGTATTCCATATCGTTCATCTGCAGTATCAGGAATCTCTATGCTCCCCCCATTGACCTTATAATGTGTTGATTCAGCTGGTGCAACTTTTTGCTCGACCCAGGCAGCCAAATCTATAAGAGCCTGTTTTAAGCCTGCAATATATGATGTGGCATATAATTCGTTAGCCGAAGCGGTTATATCATCATGAAGACAGTTATCAAAATACCATAATCGTAAATAATCTCTATCATCTCCCCCTCTAACTGATTGAAGCTTTCTTCTGTACCAGTCTGCCTGCCAAGGATATGCCTGCTCATCCATTAGAGCTGCGACAATAATTATCTTGCAGTCGACTTCTCCGTTCTGCTTACATCCTGGACCATTTCCGCAAAACATCGGTCCTAAAAGTTCTTTTCTCTGCGGATAAAGAGGATTCCCTTTATCATCTCTAAACTGATCCCAGGCTTTATAATCCAGCGATGGCACCTGGTGGCGATGATATGTCTGAACTGCAATATAGTCAGAATTATCAATAAATACTTCCTCTCCCTCTGAAATAGAAAGTAAGGCCTTTTCGAAGTCCTTCATTCCAAAACTGGAAGTAATATACATTATATTGTTTTCGATTTTGTTTACTGAGAAAGTAATCTTCTCACCATCATTTTTAGTAAATATAGCTACTGTCCCCTTGAAATAAGGATCTTTATTAACGGGTGCCTGTTCAATTTCTATCCATGGATCATCTCCAAAACAATCATCTGAAAACATTTTTTTCCATGCATCATTCACACCATTTCTGATGTCAATTTCATTGTCAGTCTTTATTTTTGTTGGAATATAGATATGTTTTACCCTAGTGTTATAGTGTATCCTATCTCTACAAGCACTTTCGCGGCTTCCCAAGTATCCTTCTTTAGTCCAAAAATCAGTAAAATATGATTTATCTTTAGCCTTAATCCCTGGTAGTAGAACAGGCAATGCACCATCATTCATATCAGCATTTGCAAACCAACTTTTTAGCGGGAAACCAAATAATGTTGCTTCCCTCAAAGCTTCCGCTTCATCTTCATTCAATGATTCATAAGGATTCCCTGATCCACCTGCATCCACCGCATCAATTATTTCACTTATCTTATGACGCAATATTCTTTCTGCATGTGCTCTTGTAGATTGGCAGTTGGGAATTGCATATGGCGAACCAATCACATAAGGTACTGCACCATCATATGTATTCGTATTTTCTATACATGCAATGGTTCTGTAGCCTCCGCCACTGCCACCATAAACATATCCATATGGTCTATGCTTATACCCATAAACCTTTACTGCTTGAAGCCTTGAATATTCTGCTGCCATTGCGCTGGCTCTATGAGTCATTGTTTTGTCAGGATGGTTAACAAAGGCTTTTGATGAACCCATATTGGATTCAACATAATATGCACCATGTGTAATGCAAAATCCGATTTTATCATCTATTCCAAGCACTGGTAGTGATGCCTTTTCTTCATTTGGTCCTGGAAAAGGAGACAGATATTGATAAAACCTCCCTTCATAACATTCCTTCATAGGAAATGAAAATGAAAACTTTATTCCTGTTCCTTCAAAGCCCCCATGCATATACCTATATTTAAGAACTCTGCCATCGTCTAATATTCTTTCTTTTATTTCATCTTCATCTATATATCCTTTGCAAAAATCAGGATCTTTCAACGCATTATATTTTTCCATGGATAACCTCAATTCATTTATTATTCTTCATTACTAAGTCTTCGTTTTTCTTCCAATTCTGCCTTTATCTGAGGTAGTTGTTTATCCAGTTTATATGTAATCATAGAAAGACCTGTAATTACATATAAGACCATTGGTATGAAGCTCATGAGTAATCTAATCATCACGATAGCACTTGAAGGCATTGTCGCTGCATCACCTGTGTACCCTGAAAACTGTAAGAATACACCCAGTGCACCTGCACCGATGGCAGAACCTATTTTCTTTCCTAGTCCTACCACACTACTCATAGTGCCTTCCATTCTATACATGCCTTTCCACTCGTTGTAGTCTGCACAATCGATAATAACAAGTGTAAGCAAAATAGAAGCAGGAACTGCACCACCACCAGTTAAAATAGCACCAATCATTAGAAGCGGTATATTATCCTTTGCAAAAAAATTAAGTAAGTATCCAGCAGCAGCTACAAAAAATCCCGCCATCATAAGCTTAGAAGTTGAAAACTTTTTTATAAGTGGTGGAAATGCAAACGCCATTGGTATAGCAACAATTGTTGCTGCTGATGCAAGCCCCATGGCTCCAACGTTTCCCACAATGTACTTGTAATAGTAGGATGATACATTTATATTGCATACAAAATTGAAAACAAAATTAACAAGTGTTATAAGAACGATATACTTATTGACTTTAAAAAGTTTAAAAACATCCTTTACGTTTAACTGTTCACTTTCATTTGTGTTGGCACTATCCACATCATATTTTTCTTCAACAAATAACATTCTTAGAATTCCAATTACAGCCAAAGGCACTGCCATCATAAGAACAAGTCTACTCCATCCAGCTGCATCTACTGCAATTTTTCCCATGGCCATTGGAAAAAATATATTAAAAATAAGTCCAGTCAACATTGTAAAAATACTTCCAAGAGATGTAAGCTTTACAATTTGTGTATCTTTAAATGCTCTAACCAGATAAGGTGCATTATTTGCGTTCAAAAATGTATTGCAAATGCTATTAACAAGTGCATACATAACAAATATCCATACACACTTAAATGCTGTAGATAACGACTCTGGACATGAAAACAGCAACCATGTGAAAAGCCACATAAAAATAATAAAGATTTCATATGGTCTAGCTTTACCCCATTTTGTTTTTGTCTTATCTACTATAAACCCAGCAACCATATCAGTAACGCCATCTATAAATTTACTTCCCACTAAAATAGCACTAATTACAGCAGCAGGCATTTTTAATGCATCAGTACAATATATCATTAAAAATGTTGATATTAATAAATACGTAACTGATGAAGATACAGCTCTACTTTGCCACAATAACAAAGTTCCTAAGCCTACTCTTTCCTCTTTATTCTTTTTTTCTTTTCCCATTACATAAATCTCCTTTCAAATACCTGTATGTTTTATTTAATTTGATTATAAATAGTCAATCAATATTACACGTGTCATAAATAGATAAGAGGGATAAAAAATCATCTATGATTTTCTATCCCTCTATTTTTTATCCCTTTTTTCTATTTCTGATACATGTTCAATTAATCCTGACAATTCGTACGATATTCTACCGGAGAATAGCCAGTTTCTTCCTTAAATACTCTACTAAAATAATTTCTTGTTCCAAAATGAAGTCTATCACTTATATCCTCAATACTATTGTTTGTACTAAGGAGTTCTATCTTTGCATAGTCTATTCTCGTTTTTCGTATATAATCAGTAACCTTTATCCCCATTTCCTTATAAAATTTCTTTGAAAAATAATAAGGTGAATAACCTAATGCACTAGATATACTTTCCAACGAAATCTCCCTGTAGGCATTGGTTTTTATATAATCACAGCATTTTGCTGTAGACTTCGATATTAATGGGTTGGTTTTATGAGCGTGAACCGTATTTACGTAGGTGTAAATCATATTTTCATTAAAGCTATGCAGCATTGATATAGTCTTACATTCCTCTATACCATTTGCAAAATCATGCTCCAGTTTTCGACAAACAGGAATTGCCACGCCGCCATCCATTGCAGCTCTTGCGCATAAAGAATTGAACACAAACATAGTATTTTTTGCATCACGTAATGTTTCTCCTGAATCTGTCAAAAATTCCCCTGAGAAATTGATTACTTCATCAAATATCTCTCTATAGTTTAAATTTCCTTCTCTAATAGCATTCAGAAATATTCTCTCACCCTTTAATTCGTTATCGGCGTTTAAATAATTTCTTTCCTCCAAACTGTCAACTATCTTAATGGAGTCTTTATCATGCTGATATAATATATCATCCGCAAGTGTTTCAGAAGTAATGGCAAAATGGAACATACTAATA
>JAEEGH010028579.1_pt1 | contig 10964 bp, 11 predicted proteins | sample 9134181 | NCBI WGS metagenome assembly JAEEGH01 (sample SAMN16246544, study PRJNA631951) | gut metagenome | biome: gut microbiome; feature: rumen; material: DP-attached | host: Bos | place: Iran: Karaj | collected 2018-10
TGTAGGCAGTACGTTGCAAACGCAATATGAATCAAGAAGATAAAGACATATTGTTACGATTGCTCCAACGGCATAAGGAGTTGGGTATATCAGAGCAGATAGACTACCAGAAGTTCTATCTGTACTCCATCATTACGCACTCGACGGCCATCGAAGGCTCTACGGTGACTGAGGTGGAGGCTCAACTGCTGTTTGACGAGGGTATCACCAGCAGTAAGCGTACCATGACGGAGCAGATGATGAACCTCGACCTGAAAACAGCTTACGACTATGGTATGCATTGGATCAGGCAGCATGAAGATATTACGATTGACTGGCTCGTTCTTTTAGCGTCGAAGGTGATGGCTCGGACGGGAAGTGAGTACCATACTGCTGGCGGAGACTTCTCTGCTGCCAAAGGAGAGCTACGCAGGCTGAATGTCACAGCAGGATTGGGAGGTAAGTCGTATATGTCGTATCAGAAAGTACCAGCGCGACTGGCTGTCGACCACTATCTTGAATCCATTTCAGAGAAGATGGTCGACAAACAGGATTTACGGAAGATAATGGTCGATAAATGGTCGATAAAGCCCTCGTTGGCAGCGAAACTGGTCGATATTCTGGAATTTGTGACAGATAAGGACGAATTCACTACAGAACAAATAGTCAGTCACTTTGGCTTTAACGCCACGACTGCCAAGCGCTATCTTCGCCAACTTACTGAGTTCGGTTACTTGGAACCACATGGAGGTAATAAAAACAGAACTTATAGCAATAAAAAATGGAACTCATAAAAACTAATAAAGGAACGGCTATGATAAAAGACTTTAATTTCTATGCCCCTACGCGGGTGGTGTTCGGCAAGACTGCCGAGAGCAAGATTGGTGAGTTGGTGGCTGCACATCAGGCACATAAAGTACTGGTACATTATGGTGGCGGCTCGGCTGAGCGCTCAGGGCTGTTGGCAGTCGTCAGGAGGCAGTTGGAGGCTGCAGGCATCAACTTCGTAGAACTGGGCGGCGTGGTGCCTAACCCGCTGCTGTCGAAAGTGTATGAAGGCGTAGAACTATGCCGCCGCGAAGGAGTAGACTTCATCCTGGCTGTTGGCGGCGGCAGCGTGATAGACTCCGCCAAGGCTATCGGCTATGGTGTGCCATACGACGGTGACGTGTGGGACTTCTGGGCTGGGAAGGGCTCTCCTGCACAGTGTCTGCCCATCGGCGTGGTGCTTACCATTCCGGCTGCAGGCTCTGAGATGTCGTCGAGTTGTGTGATTACCAAGGACGAGGGGCTCATCAAGCGTGGCATCAACAGCGACCTGTGCCGTTGCCGTTTCGTGGTGATGAATCCGGAACGCACTTACACCCTGCCTCCCTACCAGACGGCAGCAGGTGCCACGGACATTATGATGCACACGATGGAGCGCTATTTCTCAAAGTATGACGACATGACTTTAACTGATGCTATATCAGAGGCTTTACTGCGTACGGTTAAAGAATCGGCTATAGCTGTTATGGAACAGCCGGAAGACTACCGTAACCGCGCTCAGATTATGTGGGCTGGCTCATTGGCACACAACGACCTGACTGAGTGCGGAACGGAGAAAGACTTCGCCACCCACCGCCTGGAACATGAGCTCAGCGCCCTGTTTGGCGTCACGCATGGTGCCGGACTTGCTGCCCTGTGGCCTTCGTGGGCCCGCTATGTGAAGGACAGGCACCTGAGCCGTTTCGTGCAGTTTGCCGTCAATGTGATGGGGGTAGAGAACGACTTCGCCCATCCCGATGAAACCGCCGAAAAAGGCATCCGTGCCATCGAGGACTTCTACCGGAAGATAGGCATGCCCACCAACATCCATGAACTGCTGGGGCGCGAGATTACCGACGATGAAATCGAGATAATGGTAGACAAATGTTCGCGTGGAGGCACCATTACGCTGGGAGCCATGGAGGTGTTGAAGCCAGAAGACATGCGCAACATTTACAATATGGCCAGGTAAACGACCTATTCTTCCTTCAGCGTAGGTAGCGACAGGTGGTATCTGACGGCAAGGAAGCGCATCAGGCATGTCACCAGAAACGAGGAGATAACTATAACTTCAATGGGTGCGTCTAACTCCGCCAAAATCCAATAAGTTACACCTCCTAAAACCGCAGCCATGGCATATATCTCGCGCTGGAAGATGACAGGTTCGTTGTTGAGCAGCACATCACGGATGACGCCACCGGCAGAACCCGTGATGCAACCCATGATGATGGCAACCCAAAACGGCTGTCCAAAGACCAGCGACTTCTGGATGCCGGCAATGGTGAAGAGTGCAAGGCCCAAGGTGTCGAACACAAACCACGTATTGCGGAGCCCTTCCATGTGCTTGGAGAAGACGATGACGAACAGGAGTGCCAGGGCTGTGCATATCATGTAGAAGGGATTGGTCATCCAGAACGGCGTAGCCCCCAGTACCACATCGCGGATGGTACCACCGCCGATGGCAACGGCAATGCCACAGACGTAGCCGCCAAACCAGTCGAAATGCTTGGCTGCCGCATGGCGGATGCCGGAGATGGCGAAGGCAAAGGTTCCCAAGAATTCTATCACCTGTTGGACGATTTCTTCGTATTCCATTGAATAATATTCCTTTGAATTATAGTGTTTTATGCTGATTACTTCTTGTAACGCTCACCCCAATAGCTGACCATGCGCTCGTAGAGTTTCTCCTCGGCAGGAGAATGCTGACCGTGCCAGAGACGTTCCTGTTGCAAGGCGTCAGGCATATACTGCTGCGGGGTGAAGTGCCCCGGGTAGTCGTGAGGATAGCAATAGCCGTCATGGTAGCCCAAGTCCTTCATGAGCTTCGTGGGGGCATTGCGGAGGTGAAGGGGGACAGGCTGGTTGCCTGTCTGTCTGACAAGTTCCAAAGCACGGTCGATACCAAGGTAGGCAGAGTTGCTTTTGGGCGACGTGGCCAGATAGACCACAGCTTCAGCCAAGGGAATGCGCCCTTCGGGCCATCCTATCTTCATGACGGCATCGAAGGCGGCATTGGCCAGCAGCAGGGCATTGGGGTTAGCCAGTCCGATGTCCTCGGCAGCAGAAATCACCAGACGGCGGGCAATGAACTCGGGGTCTTCCCCACCCTCAATCATGCGTGCCATCCAGTAGAGGGCGGCATCAGGGTCGCTGCCGCGGATGCTCTTGATGAATGCCGATATGATGTCGTAGTGCATCTCGCCGTCCTTGTCGTAGGCCAAAGGGTTCTGCTGCAGGCAGGAAACCACCATTTCATCGGTAATAACCACTTCACTCTTTGGTGAAGCCTCAACGACTAATTCCAGTATGTTCAACAACTTACGGGCATCACCACCGCTGTAACGCAGCATGGCGGAAGTCTCCTTGAGCTCAATCTTGCGTTCCTTCAGAAAGACATCTTGTGTCACGGCGCGGTGAAGGAGTTCCAGCAGGTCGTCCCTGCCAAGCGACTTGAGAACATAGAGCTGACAGCGCGAGAGCAGCGGGCGAATGACCTCAAAGGAGGGGTTCTCGGTCGTGGCACCAATCAGCGTAACAATGCCTTTCTCCACGGCACCCAGCAGCGAGTCCTGCTGTGACTTGGAGAAGCGGTGTATCTCGTCAATGAACAAGATGGGCGACGCCTCATTGAAAAACCGTCCCTTCTGAGCCTTTTCTATCACCTCGCGCACATCCTTGACACCGCTGGTCACGGCAGACAGCGTATAGAAAGGTGTCTCCAAACGTTTGGCTATAATCTGCGCCAACGTGGTTTTGCCCACACCCGGCGGGCCCCACAAGATGAACGAAGAGATGCGGCCTGCCTCAATCATCTTGCGCAGGACAGCCCCCTCGCCTACCAGATGCTTCTGTCCGATATAATCGTCAAGCGTCCTGGGTCGTAGTCTTTCTGCTAACGGTTCTGACATAATTATTTGCAAAATTACAGCATTTTATCAAATAAACAAAAAAATCTCCACAAAAAACTTGTGAGTAGAAAATAAAGTATGTATTTTTGCACTTGAAACTAATAAACATAAAATAAGCAGTTATGAAAGAAACAAGCCCCAACAAAACCATCAACTTAAAGACATTAACAAAAAGTACCGTCTGGGATGTTCAGGAGAACGACATCTTCCGTATGCTGGAAGCCGGTGAGAAAGATGCCGAGCTGAAGGAGAACTTCCGCAGGTACACGGACATCATCCGCACAGCCTTTATGATTGAGGAAATCAAAGAAGACAACGACATCATCAGGAAAAAATACAATAACATGGGCTACAAGGTGGGAGCCATCAAGCTCTCCGAGGACACCCAGACCATTCTGGCCATTAAGAAGCGCCCCATTTCCCGCGTTACCGACCTGACCTATGAGAACATCCGCCACATCTCTGCTGCCAAGCTCATGGAGGTGCTTGACCGTAACTTCGGCGGTGGCTGGGACTCGCTGTCACAGTCCATCCAGGACATCATCGAGAGCGGTTTCGACATCTCAACCACTACCCTGCCCAAGGACAGGCTGCACAAGAAGGGCGGCATGTACGAGAAGAAGGTGAACGACGGCTACGAAGTGCTGGAGATAGAGAAAGGCAGTTGGGTGGAAGCCATCTTTGCCAAGGTGAAGCCCGAGAGCTTCAAGCCACGCATGAAGTTTGACGAACCCCGTTTGGACGACGATGAAGACGAGGAAATTGAAGACACCTATAACCGTCCTGACGAGGATGACGACATTGACGAGGAGCCCAACGACGATGAAATCACCGAGGACAACTATCGTACAACCTTTACCATCGAGAGTGATCCCGACGAGGATGCAGAAAGCTACTCTGACCTGATTGCCGACGAATAACAATCCTCTTAATAACACAACTAAATTAAATTAACATCATGATGATTCCATTCGCTTTCTGGCTGGTCCCAGTGGCTTCTGTTGTCGCACTGGGCATGGCCTTTTTCTTCTTCCGTCAGATGATGGGCGAAGACGAGGGTACTCCGCGTATGCGTGAGATTGCCCTCTACGTGCGTAAAGGTGCTATGGCCTATCTGTGGCAACAGTACAAGGTCGTAGGCATTGTTTTTGCCGTGTTATGCGCCCTGTTCGCTTTCATGGCCTATGTACTGCACGTCCAGAATCCCTGGGTACCATTCGCTTTCCTGACTGGCGGTCTCTTCTCAGGTCTGGCTGGTTTCTTCGGCATGAAGACCGCCACCTACGCCTCGGCCCGTACTGCCAATGCAGCCCGTCAGAGCCTGAACAGCGGCTTGAAGGTCGCTTTCCGCTCAGGTGCCGTCATGGGTCTGACCGTTGTCGGTCTCGGACTGCTCGACATTGCCCTGTGGTTTCTTTTACTGAACGGTCTGACTGACGATTCGCTCATCACCATTACCACCACCATGCTGACCTTCGGTATGGGTGCTTCAACACAGGCGCTGTTTGCCCGTGTCGGCGGCGGTATATATACCAAGGCTGCCGACGTTGGCGCCGACATCGTAGGCAAGGTAGAGGCTGACATCCCTGAGGATGACCCCCGCAATCCTGCCACTATCGCCGACAATGTGGGCGACAATGTGGGTGACGTAGCCGGTATGGGTGCCGACCTCTATGAAAGCTATTGCGGTTCTGTGCTCAGTACTGCTGCCCTCGGTGCTGCCGCTTTCAGCGTTGCAGGCCTTGAGATTCAGCTGCGTGCCGTTATTGCCCCGATGCTCATTGCCGCCGTGGGTGTGTTCCTGTCGCTGTTCGGCATCTTCCTGGTACGCACCAAGGAGGGCGCAACGATGAAGGACCTGCTGCGCTCGCTCGCTCTGGGAACCAATGTCAGCGCCGTCCTCATTGCCATTGCCACCTTCGGCATCCTCTACTTCCTGGGTATCGAGAACTGGCTTGGCCTCTCCTTCTCTGTCATTAGCGGTCTGGCTGCCGGTGTCATCATCGGACAGGCTACAGAGTATTACACCTCTCATTCATACAAACCCACCCAGCGCATCTCCGAGGCTGGACTGACTGGTGCTGCTACCGTTATAATAAAAGGTATAGGAACGGGTATGATTTCTACCTGCATCCCTGTCATCACCATCGGCGTGGCCATCATCCTGAGTTTCGGCTTTGCCAACGGCTTCGACCTGAGCATGTCGTCAGAGAGTCTGTCGCACGGTCTATATGGTATCGGCATCGCTGCCGTAGGTATGCTTTCAACGTTAGGCATCACGCTGGCTACCGACGCCTATGGACCTATTGCTGACAATGCCGGCGGTAACGCTGAGATGTCAGAACTGGGCGAAGAAGTACGCCACCGTACCGATGCCCTCGATGCACTTGGCAACACGACTGCTGCCACGGGTAAGGGTTTTGCCATCGGTTCTGCTGCCCTCACAGCCCTCGCACTCCTGGCTTCCTATATCGAGGAGATCAAGATTGCCATGGAGCGTGCCGGCGTCATGATGGAGAACGTCAAGGGTGAGGTCATTGCTGCTTCGCAGGCTACAATTCCTGACTTCATGAACTACTTCCAGGTGAACCTCATGAATCCGAAGGTGCTGGTTGGTGCCTTTATCGGTGCCATGGCTGCCTTCCTGTTCTGCGGACTGACCATGGAAGCTGTAGGCCGCGCTGCCCAGAAGATGGTGGAAGAAGTGCGCCGTCAGTTCCGTGAGATTCCCGGCATCTTGGAAGGCAAGGGAACTCCCGACTACGGTTCATGCGTAGAAATCTCAACGCGTGCAGCCCAGCAAGAAATGGTATTCCCGTCGTTGCTGGCTATTGCCATTCCCATCATCGTGGGTTGCGTACTGGGTGTAGCCGGTGTCTTGGGCCTGTTGGTTGGCGGTTTGGCTGGTGGCTTCACGCTGGCAGTATTCATGGCCAATGCCGGTGGTGCCTGGGACAATGCCAAGAAGATGGTCGAGGAAGGCAACTTCGGCGGTAAGGGTTCGTTTGCCCACAAGGCCACTATCGTGGGTGACACCGTCGGCGACCCGTTCAAGGATACTTCCGGTCCGTCGCTCAACATCCTCATCAAGCTGATGTCTATGGTGAGCATTGTGATGGCCGGATTGACAGTTCTATTCATCTAAAAGACGGAAATCAGTAGGGCGGAACGGTGTTTCCGCCCTTTTTTTGTCTTTTTATAAAAAAAACATGGAAAAAGTTTGGTGGAATAAAAAATAGTTCGTACCTTTGCACCCGCAAAAACAAAAATGATGCACCCGTAGCTCAGTTGGTAGAGCACCTGACTCTTAATCAGGGTGTCCAGGGTTCGAGCCCCTGCGGGTGTACTTCAAGATGAGAGAGTTACGAAAGTAGCTCTCTTTTTTTTGTCATTTGAGGCTAATTTGAGGCCCCCCCGAACTTCCCCACTCTTCGGCTCTTATATGGCTGATGCTCTGTGCCTGTAGGTTGGCCACGGAGAGCAACAGGACGATGGATAATACGAGCTTCTTCATAAAGTTCATTAAATGATAGTGCAAATATACTGATAATAAATTTAAAATGATTATCTTCGCAGAATCATTTAAGAGATTTTATAGAAAAGTGTAGCAGTGTAAACGAATTAATGAGCTTCACAAAGTACAACGATATGGAAACAATAAAGGATATTGACGAAAAAGGAAGAAAAGTTGCAATAGACATCGTAAAGGCGAACATCTTTGCTGTAGCCATCATGGTAGTGGCGGCAATAGTGTTTCTAGTGCCGTTCTTCTTTATTTGGGGAGGTCGCAAGCCGATGATGGAGATACTTGGCAACGGCACTCAATGGATTGTCGCTTTCGTGGCCATGATAATCGGGATTGTGGTACACGAGCTGATTCACGGCATTACGTGGGCCTGTTATGCGCCAAGCGGATGGAAGAGCATCAGCTTCGGTTTTATGTGGAAGTTGCTCACCCCTTATTGCCACTGCGATGAACCGATGCGCATCCCCGGTTACATGATGGGAGCCATGATGCCATGTGTCGTGCTGGGCATCATTCCGTCGATAGTTGCCATGTTTATCGGCAACCTTCCCCTACTTGCATGGGGCATCTTCTTCATTGCTGCTGCCGCCGGTGACATTTGGATGACATGGCTTCTGACCAAGGAAAATCCGAAGAGTATGGTGCTCGACCATCCCTCAGAGGCAGGCTTTTATATTATAGATTAGGATATGGCAACCATTTATGAACAAAGAATAATATGAAGAGTTTTAAGTCAACAGCGTGGATTCTTCCACAACCCGTGCTGATTATCGGCACTTATGACAAGAACGGTAAGCCCAATGCAATGAACGCCGCTTGGGGTGGCCAGTGGGATATGCACGAAATCATTATCTCACTTGGTTCTCATGCTACAACAGACAACCTTGCTGAAAACCCTGAATTTACGGTTACTTTCGCTACTGCTGATACCATGATAGCTTCTGACTATGTAGGTATCGTTAGTGGCAGGAATACGTCCGACAAGATGGAGAAGGCTGGATGGACTGTAGAGAAAGCTCCCAATGTCAATGCTCCTGTGTTCAAGGAGTTCCCTATGACGCTTGAATGTCGGGTGAAGCAGAAGATGGATGAAAGCGAGACTGGCTATTATCTCGTTGCAGAAATCGTGAACATTCTCTGTGACGAAAAGTACCTGGCAGAAGATGGAAAGCCAGATGTAGAGCAGATGAAACTTATCACATTCGACCCGGTACATCATACTTACATTCAGTTGGGAAAGACTGTTGGTAATGCTTTCTCTGATGGCAAACAGTTGAAATGAGCTTCATCAAGTACATAGCAGACGAGAACCACTACAAGGAAGTCGTGTCCCTGGTAAGCAAAGCCAAACAGACGGTGTGGATTGGAACGGCAGACATCAAAGACCTTTATATCGATGATAAGCCATTCCTTGCCCTGATAGCCTCTTTACTGAAAAAAGGTGTGGAGGTCAGGCTGATTCATGCCAAAGAACCAGGAACAGCATGGAGAGAGGATCACGAGAAGCATCCTATCCTTTATGATGGTATGGAGCGTGTGCTGTGTCCCAGAGTTCATTTCAAACTCATTATCATAGACACTTCCATTGCATACGTCGGTTCCGCTAACTTGACTGGCGCAGGGATGGGAATGAAATCGCCACGAAAAAGAAACTTCGAGGCTGGCATCCTGACCGATGACCCAGAAATGGTTGAAGCAGCCATCGAGCAGTTTGATAATGTGTGGATAGGAAAGTTCTGCAAGGAATGTGGCCGTAGAGAGTATTGTTCAGACCCAATTAAGTGAAGTGTTATGAAGTGGATTGTATTATCAGATAATCGAAGCAATGACAGCCGTCTTTCTATAGAGCATGGCCTTTCTATCCTGTTGGAAACGGAGAGGTATAGGATTCTGCTTGATACTGGAGCAAGTGACGTGTTTATCAAAAATGCAGAGCTGTTGGGCATAGACCTCAGTACCATTGACTACGTTTTCATTTCTCACGGTCATAGCGACCATGCAGGAGGCTTACGGTATTTTTTGGAGCAGAACCAACGAGCCAAGATTATTGTTTCACCTGATGCTATGAGTGGAAAGTTTTACTCCAAAAGAGGGAATCTGCATAGCATAACGACGGTGTGGCCAAAGAGCATAAAGGATAGGTTTGTTACTATAGAAAAGACATGCGAGATAGCTGACGGTCTCTGTGTCATAGCCCATATTCCCCAGGTTCACCCAATGCCAAAAGGGAACAAGCACCTTTTCGTGGAAAATGCTAATGACGAATATGTGAATGATGATTTCCGTCACGAACTGGCTTTATATACCGATGGTTTTTTGTTCACTGGCTGCGCTCATAGTGGACTGGAGAATATTCTTGCTGCTTGCCCTTATCCGGTAAGCACGGTAGTAGGAGGCTTCCACTTGCTCGATGGTCAGGAATCTGAAGAAGAACTACAGGCACTGGCTAAAAGACTGAAGGAAAACGATTCAGCAACGCAGTTCTATACAAGCCATTGCACAGGTGATAATGTGTTTGAGGTGATGAAGGGCGTGATGGGTGAACAGCTACAGTCATTTAGATGTGGAACTATAATAAGAAACAATTATTTATAATAATGATGAAGAAAATAGCAATTCCAACACGAGAAGGCATGGTTGATGACCACTTTGGCCACTGTGCCTATTATACAGTAGTTTCGCTCGACGAGCAGAATCAGGTTTTGAACAAAGAACGGCTAGATTCGCCAGAAGGTTGCGGATGCAAGTCAAACATTGCCTCCGTCATGCAGGAAATGGGCATTACTTTGATGCTTGCTGGCAATATGGGCATGGGTGCCTATAATAAACTATCTGCACATGGCATCGCAGTCGTCAGAGGCTGTCACGGAAAAGTGGATGATGTGCTCAGGTCTTATCAAAATGGAGAGCTACAGGATTCTTTGGAGTCTTGCGACCATCATAACTGTACTCACCATGAAGAGAAACCTGTGTATGTAATTCCATCCTTTGCCAAAAAGAGAGGTGAATAGGATAGAGCGAGAGAAGCAGACAGTCCGAAAGATGATTGAGCTATATTGCCGTCATCGTCTGAAGGAGGACGCTATGCCAGAGGAATATCAACTTCTGGCTGAATATGCTTATCGTCGTTTGGATCATTGCAGATATGGTGAGAAAAAGACCGCTTGCAAGGACTGTCCCACTCATTGCTATGCGCCGAAAGAACGTGAGGCCATCCGTGAAGTGATGCGCTGGGTTGGGCCAAGAATGATGTGGTATGCCCCCAAGGATGCCCTCATTCATTTTTTTCATAAAGTGAAATACTGGCTCCAGTCGCTCTCTTTCAGAACTGGTGTTATTGTTCTTTTGTGCTGCATACCCTTCTATATCCTTTCCTTCGCCCAGATGCTGTTACCAATAAGTGTTGCTGCAAAGGGAATCTTATGGACTATACTATTCGGATTGGCTAAGACCTGTCAATATGGAGGTCTTACAATTCTTGGTGTTGAGGGCTACAAGCGGTTAAAAAATAAATTCAAAAAGAA
>JAEEGH010028580.1_pt1 | contig 10964 bp, 5 predicted proteins | sample 9134181 | NCBI WGS metagenome assembly JAEEGH01 (sample SAMN16246544, study PRJNA631951) | gut metagenome | biome: gut microbiome; feature: rumen; material: DP-attached | host: Bos | place: Iran: Karaj | collected 2018-10
GGCCAATACAGAATCCGGAACCGAGCGAGGAGTCGCTCTTAATATCGTCGTTCAAGTTCTTAACCTCATCCAATAGTTTGCCCAACTTGGATGAAGGATCAATTGCCCGGACCTTGATGAGCTTCTCAATGGCAGGAACCATCTCTACAAAACTGAATCTCCTGCGGAGAGCATAATCGATCATGGCCAGTGACCTATCGGCAGTATTGAGCATTCCGATGATGTACAGATTCTTCGGAACAGAGAATAGCTCCTCTCGATAGGCCAGCTGAACTTCCTCCTCGCGTTTATCTGCCTCCATAAGGACAAACAGCTCGCCGAAAATCTTACTCAGATTGCCTCGGTTGATCTCGTCAATGATAAAGTAGTAATCGTGGCCGGGGTCCATTTCTGCCTTCTTGCAGAATTTATAGAACACGCCTGGACGAAGGATGAATCCACCGCTATCGTTGGGACGATAACCCATGACAAAGTCCTCGTAGGAGTAGCTCTGGTGGAACTGCACGAACTTTACTCTTTCCGTATTCTGCTCACCCATGATGGAATAAGCCAGACGTTTTGCAGCGTAAGTCTTGCCTACACCTGGAGCACCCTTGAGAATCAAATTCTTCTTTATGCGGAGGATGGAAACCAGACGATCATATACACTCTCATCCATAAAGACATCACGAAGGAAGTCCTCCTTGGTGTAGGGCTCGTATTCATTCTCTTCTTCCTGGACTTTGGAGAGCTCGATAATCTTATCGTATTCAGCTTTAGTAAGACGGAAAACGCTGCCATTCCTATTGGCCAGGAACTCCATGCCCGCAAGCTCCGGAGTATTTGCCATTACAGAGTAGTCCACTGGCTTCTCCAGATCGGCTGTTTTACGGAAGTGAAGCTCTTTCCCATCCTGGGATACAATCTCACCTAAGCAAACAGCTTGTTTTACGGGTGTGGCTTCATAGAAGATCACAGGGTCGCCTGCTGCAGACTCCTGGAAATTCTTGAATATCTTGCGAGGATTACCCTTCTCATTGTAAAAAGTATAAAACTCCTCTGCGCCAACCGCTTTGGTCGAAGCTGACCATATTTCCGGATTGGCAACAATAAACCAGTGATTCATATTGGTCGTTTCTGTCTTGGATTCTTCGTCTGTGTCGTACTCATCGATGGCTTTGCCGGACTCCCATGCAGCATGAGAGAACTCCAGAAAATCTGGATATGCACACTTTCCGGCATTAATCTCCTCGCGGACAATATCGCAAATACGGAGGTACCCATCTCCGGTGGGGATCTGTCCCTTTTTACCCAGGATTCCTGCTATTTCGGCCGTTGCGGTTTCAGATAATGCATCACCACTTAAGAAGAAGTTGCGATTATTGGTATCAAGGCTTATATATGCATGCGGCCGCATCCAGAATAAACCCATTGTTAGATTCCATTTGATGCGGGGCTGTTCACGGACGATATTATAAGCTTCCACAAAGGCATCTCGCGTTTGCGAATTTACCTCGGTAGAATAATCAATTGCTGCTTTGAAGAAGGTCCAGATATTGGCAATATGCGTCCCCTTATTTTCACTCTCAAAACTATAATAGGCTGCACTAAGTGGATTTAAAACGGGGATGCCGTCAAAGCGGTACGGCACCTCTGATTCTATACCAAACTGAGCCTTAAACTGCTCTGCTAACTCTGTGCGTTTATCATGCCCCTCCCGTTTGTTAAACATCCCGTAGATGGTAAACGGATCCACTTCTGTTGCGTCCCCGGAGGATGACAACTTGGCCATTGTCTGTCCGGAATCTGCAAAAGCGGCTTTTAGCTTTGTAAGAAGAACCTCCTGGTTATTAGCATAGGGAGCGAGCTTATCAGCAAACTCCTCATAGAATGCAGTCCAAGCATATCCAAGATCATTTCTCTCGACGGCCATGTGCTTATGCATCTCCCAGAGGACATCCTGTCCAACAAGGAGATCACTCCATAGCAGGCCTTTTGTTTCTTCCATCAAGAAATAGCGCAGCTCTTTATCATTATTAGCCATTTGAGCGAGGCGGGAAACGAGCTTCAGGTAGTGCATGTATTTGTATCCGGCCGAGGTCGTTTCTTCGCCGATATAGTTACAATACTCCTGGTAGATCTTGTCCATGTAGAAAGTGTACGTGGCGGGTCTCGCGCAAGCCAGGAACGCAGCGGCGGTCCTTTCATCCGGGAAAGAGAAATTAAACTTGCTTTCAGCAACGGGTTTTATAACGCCCACGAAAGCTGCGTAATTCTCACTAAAACTGCGCTCTGAATTTAGGAGCTCTCCGAACGCAGAATCCAGCACATCGGGATTCTCTTTGAGCATCGACTTAATTGCAAACCCAGCTCGCGGCATGTCAACCAGGTTCATCCCTGATTTGGTAATCGCGGCGAGGATGCTATTAACGTCCATGTCTTTCGTCTCCGTGAGAAGTTCCCATTTATACTTTTCCCCTGAAAACTTTGTGGCAGGAGACATAACGAATGTTTTGTAGCGAGCGATCAGATCATTGATAAGATACTCCTGCAGAGCATCGGCCAGTTCTTTGCGAAGAGTCCATTCAAAGCCGTCCTTGGTGCTCCTTCCTATCATAGAGATATTCCAGAAAGACTCCGTGCCATTCGTATTCTCAACGTAGAAGCGATTCAGCTTTTTCTTGACGTGCCGTCCAAAGTTGGTCACAACCACATTAAAGTAATTGAACGAGCAGTCATATTTTTTACCGAGCGCCTTACAGGTCGACTTATGGCCAGGCTCCCTTAAGAACTTGACCAGGACATCTATATAGGCTTTTTCTTGAATCTCCGGATCGCTGACGATGCTAAGCCATTCATCCTTAGTAACATCTATGTCGGCATCAAAGAAGCCTTCCGGTGTGCGATATTCTACTATCTTCTGCATAAGTCAGAGGAATTAATAATACATCTCAATGTAGGAATATGCCTTGTCAAAGACCTCCTGGTCCTTGATCTTGTATTTCAGCCAAAGGATAGAACGCAGCTGACGCTGTACCTCCTTCTTCCCAGAAACAGTCTGGAACACATCATTGAAATTGCGGACAATGCTCACAACCTTCTGATCGATGTCGTTGACAACGTTTTCTACGATGATAGGAGTTTCCGGATTCTTAATGCTCTGGAAGAGCTCTGTCAGTGCCGCTTTGGCACGCTCACGATTATCCACAGGCTTAACATCCTTTTCTGCCTCCAGCACCTCCTTGGCCATTTCCAGGATGTCCTTCAGGAATTCAATGCTGGTCTTAAGGTTCTGAGCCATCTTCTCGCGAAGTTCATCCATCTTCTGTGCAAGGCGCTTGAACTTTGGATTATTCATGTGCTGCTTGATGCGAGGGATGAGAAGCTGCTCTACCTCCTTGATCTTCTTCTTCGCGTCTGCCTCGGAAATGACTGCATCAAGAACAGCGGCATCAAGGACAAGTTTCTCAAGGGACGCATCGCTACGTCCGATATCGATGGTGGTAACATGCCGATGAACGAGTTCGATGGTCTTGGGGCCAAGCATCTTCCAAACAAGGGAGCCAGTTCCGCTGACAGGTTTGATACTTTCGTAAACCTGGCAAAGCCAAACGTAATCGTTCTTAAACGGAGTCAAGCACTCATCCGGTGACAGGATATCCCAGGTCCTGGAAAGAACCACAAAGTCAGCAGCAAATTTATCCTTGAGCTCATTGGTCGGGAGGCACTGCTGAGCCTGCGTCAGACCTTCAAAACCGCTAACCTTGCGGTCCACATTCGGGAAATAGTCCAGGCAGGTTTTCATGAGCTCCGGTATGTGAGACTTGAGCTCATTCTTGTTGGAGATAACCATGCGCATAGATGCGTCATCAAACATGAGAGCCTTGGCCACATTATCGAAGATGCCCACATAATCCACAACCAAGCCGTGCGTCTTCTGATCATTATAAACGCGGTTTGTGCGGCAAATTGCCTGCAGAAGGGTGTGGTCCTTCATTGGCTTATCCAGGTACATGCACTGCAAAATAGGAGCATCAAATCCGGTGAGCAGTTTGCTGGTCACAATGACAATCTTGAGCGGATCCATCGGGTCGCGGAAACGATCCAGGATCTTGCTCTCCTCATCTTTTGAACGACGCCATTCCTTGTATTCGTCGGCCTTGTCGCCTTCGGTATGCATCACAATAGTTGTGGCGTCCTCACGGCCAAGGAGAAGGTCGATTTCTTTCTTGTATGCAACACAGCAGGCGCGATTGTAAACTACCACCTGCGCCTTAAGGCCAGTCGGTTCAATGTTCTCACGGAAATGCGCCACAATATGTTCGCATACTTTCCGGATTCGATCTGGCGAAGTGAATAGAGCCTCTGTGTTGGTCTTCTTGACCAGCATAACCTTATCCTCTTGGGAAATCTGGTCGGTGAGAGCATCAAACTCTGCATCCAGGGCAGCCCTGTCAATATGGAGTTCTACCGGAACGGGCTCGAATTCCAATTTCAGTGTAGCTCCATCCTTAATGGAATCCTGGAACGAATATCGGCTCATATAGCCGGACTTGTCTGACTCCGCGCCAAAGGTGGCAAATGTGTTGTGGTCCAGCTTGTTAATTGGAGTACCAGTGAGTCCAAAGAAGAATGCATTCGGGAGAGCCATACGCATCTTTTCTCCAAGGCCACCCTCCTGGGTACGGTGAGCCTCATCGCACATGAGGATAATATTGCTGCGATCAGAGAGTTTCTCGCTAACATCTCCAAATTTGAAGATGGTGGTAATGAGAATTTTTCTCTGGTCTTGCTTAAAGAAGTCAATAAGAGATTCTTTGCTAGCGGCTCCGGCCAGGTTGGGAATATCAACGTTATTAAAGTCGGCCGTGATTTGTGACTCGAGGTCCAAACGGTCATCTACTATGACAACCGTCGGGGACTTTAACTCCGGTTGCATGCGGAGCTTCTGTGCGGCAAAGACCATAAGCAGTGATTTACCTGAGCCCTGGAAATGCCAGATGAGTCCCTTCTTCGGGAACCCGGTCTTAACACGTTCCACAATGGCATTGGCCCCCTCATACTGCTGATAACGGCAGACTACCTTGATCTTGCGGTGCTTCTTGTCCGTTGAATACAAGGTAAAGAAGCGCATGATATCCAGAATCTTTGCAGGCTGCATAATCTGTGAGAACGAGCGTGCCACATCTTCAAGAGTTCCTTCCGTTTTCACCTCCCCTTCAAACCAAGGCCCCCACTTGGTGAGCGGAGATCCGATGCCGCCATAACGGAAGGTTTTACCTTCGGTGGCAAAATTGAAGATGTTCGGAACAAACATCTGCGGGATACTCTGCTCGTAGCTCAGGATATCGTTAGCGCCATCTGCCCATGTGATACTACTGCGTACAGGGCTTTTTGTCTCTCCTATGACCAGCGGGATACCGTTGATGATAAGGACGATATCCAGACGCTTCCCATTTTGCGTGCTGGCTTTGGGGTACATCCACTGATGGGTAATCACGCAGTGGTTGTTTTGCATGTTCTTGAAGTCAAAGAATGCGATAGGGATATTCTCGCTATTCTCCCCAAAAGGATAGCTGTTCTTATCAAATATGAGTTCTTTAAAACGCTCGTTTGCAGTTACAAGATCGTGAGGCTGCACGGCCCAAACTGCACTACGAAGCCGACTGATTACATCCTCCGCGTTTGTCGGGGTAATGCCTGGATTCAAGCGAAGCAATGACTCCTTAAGCCATGCCCCAACGAGGACATCCTGGGTGTCACGAGGAATGCTGTCGGCAGGGACATATTCCCAGCCAATCTTTTGCGCTGTTGCAATCAGCATTTGCTCGATGGTGTTGTCTTCAGTAAACATATCGTGTTTTGTTTTAACTCAAATATTTTGATTTATCGGCTTGTGTCGTAATCGAAACGAAGTGCCTCTGTTCCTCAATCGGCGGAAGGGATATACGCAGATTCGAGAACGTCGTTTGATTTAATGACTTAAAGTTCGTTCCTATCCCGATCTGCTTAATCTCATCTTTCTTGTATAGAAGCGAATGATATAAAAACTCCACTTCACACTTATCTGCTTTGCAAGTAGCTGTGCAGATTGACTGATTTGTCGCGCATTCGACTTTATTAATTGCCATAACCCCTATACTCCCACGACAAACGTACATCAGTGTGTTAACCGGTATATGCTTACAGGTGGCATAACCTTTGTCTGTTACCTTCTCAACTGTATCATACACATACTTGTCCTTCATATCCTCGGCGGAAACCCAGGGATTGCCACCTCCCCAATACTCAGGATGAGATTTAGATGGAGTACTTCCAGTTGTAATATCCGCAATATCCCGGATTGGCAATTGAGGATATTCCCTACCACTGAACATCTCGATAAATTGCGATTTGAGACCATCAAATTTTGATTTATCGGCCTGTCGCATAACTTCTACAAAGGTCGTTTGAAGGGCCCTATCGGGAACAGGAATCAAAACGTTAGAAATGCCCTTGGCGGAAATATGCTTAATGACAGATCCTGTGACACAGCGAAGGAGCTGTTCTTTCTGTATATTTATCGCATAACTAATAAACTCTGGAGACAAGTCCCTAGATAAATGTAGAACGATAATATCCCCGCCCAAAATAACGCCGCTTTTCATCACGGCAGAACAACGTGTTAATCCATTAGGAGTGACATCCGATGCAGGGAAAAGAATATCACCTTTTTGGGATACCTTGATAGGATAATCATTTGTATATGAGATAACATCATCTATCACAGGTCCATATTTGGTGAATAGCTCTCCATAATGAATACAAGGGGTCTGTCCATCGGGGCTAATGCTCTCTTTCTTAAAAGCCTGCCCCTTATCCCATCCAGACGCAATACTTTGGAGAGAATACTTGGACGCGGATGAGAACATCTCGATAAATTGCGACTGTACTACCATAGGCTTATCCGATGAATTTGCGGTGAGACATCTTGACATTGGCCTGGTTGACCATCGCATATTGGAGGGTGGTGTCAAGACTCTGATGACCGAGCAGATGCTGTACCTGCTCGATGGGCATACCTTTATCGATGGCCATTGTCGCCAATGTCCTGCGAAATTTGTGTGGATGCACCTTTGTCATATTCAAGTCTTTACCTATATTCCTTAGGCGGATTTCAACTCCGCTTATTTGGAGTCTGCTGTATGGCGCAAGTAACGTCACGAACAGAGCCTCGTTATCATCTTTTCTTTGTCGCAGATAGTTTTGAAGATGGATTTTGGTCCGTGCATCAAAATACACTATCCGTTGCTTATTCCCTTTTCCGGTTACAATGCACTCCCTATTTTGAAAGTCAATGTCATCCCGGTTTAGTTTTACCAACTCCCCGACACGCATCCCGGTCGAGGAAAGGATATCTATCATTGCCAAGTCGCGGGCATTGTCGCAGGAATCCCTCATCATCTCCAGCGCCTCATCCGTATAAGTATCCTTCACGACTTTTCCGGTCTTGACTTTGTGAATCCGACGCACCGGGCTTTTTACAATGTAGAACTCTTCCTCCAGCCAGGCGAAAAAGCTGGACAGGATCCTGCGGATGTTGTCTACCGTTACTCGGCTGGCCCCGCTACGCTGCTGGTAATCATCCAGGTAATGCCGAAGGTCATCGGTAGAAATATCTTTGATCCCTTTACCTATTGCTTTTAGCGCATTACGGATGGTGCTTTCGTAGTAATTCATGGACTTCTCGGAGCAACCCTCCACACGCTTTGCAGCCAGGAATGTATGGATAATAGAGAAATCTACATTCTCGGTGTCGGATTCAGTCTTTTCAATGAGCTCGACCTTCTCAAAGGTCTGTTGCAGAACGAATTTCAGCCGTTCTAACTGGTTGCTTGAAAGAGATGTTGTCATCTCCACAAGCACTTGGTTTATAAGTTTGGCTACCATATCGAATAATCTTTTCGACAAAGTTAGCCAATCGGTTACTGCATCAGGGCTCGCATCACTTTGTCAATCTTCTCGATGGCCTGTTTGAGTTCAAATTTTGATTTATCGCTCTTCTTATATACTGCTACGAATTCTTTTTGTATTTCAATAGGCGGTAGTGGAATCTCCAACTTTAGAAGAGCTTCTGGAGCAATTCTTTTTTGGCTGTTAGATGTTCCTTGACTGATGCCAACCATTGCTTTTGTGACCGCTTCAGATGTGAGGAAATACACTAAGTACTCTTGCAACAGAACAGTATTGTCCATTTTCAACGGAATAAACTCTGTTGAACATATATTGTTCGTAGTTGCAATCTCTCTGATATTCCACACCCTACATAGTCTTACATTTAACTTGTTATAAAGCACCGTATTAGGAGTGAGATCTAACTTGCAGCTTCTAATCTCACCTCCATCAATAATTTCAGGTATCTGCTGATTATCATAGGCCGGAAAGCTATACAAAGTATATGTTTTACCTGGGACCGGGTTAACATTCTTCCGGACGATTGAGACCACATCTTTTAATGAAACCAATGGGGATGACGATAACGATGACTTCTCGATAAATTGCGATTTCACCATCTCGTCCGTAGCTGTTATCATCGCCTTATATGACTCTTTTGTCTTATATGCTTGCCACAGGAGCCTGTTTTTCTCTGTGACATCATCAGGAATATCGAACTCATATTGTAATAGAGTCTTTGGCGATAGCCTCTTCGACATAGTACCATCGGAGTATTTCTCAGCATAGTTCCAGAATTCTTCTGTATTCAATACAAAAGGTAGGTACATCCGGATGTCTTCACTCTGAAGTGACAAAGAGGATAGATCATCCTTGACCCTCAAAACAATACTATCCCCTGAAGTAACCCCATCGAATTCCACAAGACCGGCACGCTTCAAATAAACGTTTCTACGTGCAAGCAGGATGTCTCCTTTTCGGAAGACCTTAACAGCTGTAACAAGATTCTGAGTAGATCCATATCTCGTTACTTTTACCTCTCCAGAGTCGTAATGCTCAAGCCCCACAAAAATATCGAATCCACTCTCTGCAGGATTTGGAATACTCTCAGAGATAACGTTGGCTATATTACTAATTGAGCACTTCATAGCTAAAACTCCAGAAGGTTAATCAATTCACTAATACTCTTTGTCGCCTGATTAGAAGTGGTATCCCAATCTGTAACCATATCGTTTACATCAACAGACTCAATTTCCTCATCGTCGTGATTTACATAGAGAGCAACACTAAGTTTCGATTTGTTTTCTTGAATCTCCCGAATTGTCGCAGTCTTTGAGAAACCTTCAACTTCAGAACACTCATGATAGGTAGATGCTATTCTCTGAATATGCTTCCCCTCCAGATAACTCTGTGCGTTCTTTCGTGTTACTTCATCGCGGGCATTGATAAAAAGAATTTTCCCAATCCTATCGGCGGGCTTCTGTTTGCGACAAATGACAATGCAAGCTTCCATCGGGGAGTTGTAGAAGAGGTTTTTCCCTATTCCTATTACACATTCAACAAGGTCAAGAGCCACCAGCTTTTCGCGCATTTCTTTTTCTTCGTCCCGGAACAGTACACCATGAGGGAATAGAATCGCACAGCGACCAGTATCGTTCTTCAAGGATGCAAGAATGTGCTGGAAAAATGCATAGTCCGCACGGCCCTGAGGAGGAACACCAAGGAAGTTTCTGCCCCACTTATCAGAGGCAAATGCGTCTCGATTCCACTGCTTAATGGAATATGGAGGATTTGCAAGAACGATATCGAACTGCTGCAGATGGCCATTCTGGATGAATCCAGGTGAAGTCAACGTGTCGTCGTTCACAATTGAATAATCCTCAACGCCATGCAGGAACAGATTCATTCTTGCAATGGAAGCAGTCAGAGAGTTGAGTTCCTGACCGTAGACTCTCATGCCATGCCACTCCTGTCCTTTGTCTCTAACATACGTGAGGCACTTGATGAGCATACCGCCAGAACCACATGTGGGATCATATATACTCTCGCCTGCTTTGGGCTGCAGAATCTCGGCCATAAGATCAACGACCGTTCGGTTGGTATAGAACTCCTGTGCGGTATTACCGGCATCGTCGGCAAACTTACCCACTAAATACTCGTACGCTTGGCCCATTTCGTCTGCCGGACAATTAGCCAGCGACAGATTATAACGGGAGAAATTCTCAATTATCGACGTTATTATCGCGTCCGGCATCTTCTGTTTGTTCGTCCATCCGTCTTTCGGACCGAAGATACCGTCTAATCCACCCACCATGCGTCCGTCCGCCTCTCGTGCCGGATTAGCTTGCTCGATCGCAATAAACGCTTCCACTAACCGCTGACCCACATCTTCTGTCACTTCACGCACATCTTGCCAGTGTTGGCCTGCCGGAATACGTATCGCTAACTCATCTGCCTGCATCTGCGCATATTCTTCTCCACCTTCTGCCACAAAAGCCGCATATTGCTCGTCGTACACATCGCTGATGCGTTTGAAGAACAACAATGGGAAGATATACTCCTTATATCCCGCTGCGTCTATCTGTCCGCGCAAATCTTCTGCCGCTGACCACAGAAACGACTTCAAATCTTCTATAGTAATCTTTGCCATACTTATTGCGCCATTAAACGGTTAAACGCTTCTTCTACCTCACGCACAGCCTTAACTGCTGCATCAAAACGCGCCTTGACAGATTCATAACTCTCTTGCTCCTCTTGGTGATAGTGTACATAGCGGTTCGGAGCCAGTACAAAATCTTTCTCCTCTATCTCTTGAAGTGTTACCACACGCGAGATATCTTCCTTATCCGCATAATCCAGATAGTGCTGATAGATCTCTTGCACATTCTCCGGACTCAACTCGTTCTGCGCACGCTTGACGGTTAGAATCTTTGAAGCATCCACCATCAGCACACGCGAAGAATGGTCTTGCGGCTTCACGCGGCGGAAAATCAATATACACGGAGACAAGCCCGTTCCGAAGAAGAGTTTTTCTCCTAAAGTGATTACTGCCT
>JAEEGH010028585.1_pt1 | contig 10963 bp, 14 predicted proteins | sample 9134181 | NCBI WGS metagenome assembly JAEEGH01 (sample SAMN16246544, study PRJNA631951) | gut metagenome | biome: gut microbiome; feature: rumen; material: DP-attached | host: Bos | place: Iran: Karaj | collected 2018-10
CATGGTAAGAGGTGATGACGAACCCGAATCTCACGAAGAAAAAATATAGAATAATATCATGAAAACAAACACATAGGTTAGTTGAAATTTTAGAGTAGTAATGATTATGTACAAAAGAAGAGGCACCGAGCGAGGTGCCTCTTTCTTTTGTATGGTCGTTACCTGCGTCCACCGAAGGTGCCGTGAGGAGCATTGGTGCCAGCCACGTTGCCCGACGGACGGGTGCCGAAGGTGCGGCTTGGAGTATTGGCCGACCCGCTGCGATGGCTGTTGCCGAAGCCGCCACCCATCGAGGGGTTGCTGTTGCCGTTACCCGTCATGGGACGGTTGCCGTTGTTCATCGAAGGATTGTGGTTGCCGTTGCCATTATGGTTCCCATTGTGGTTGCCGCCGTGGTTCCAGTTCCCGTTGTTGTGGTTGCCGTTGCCATTGGGGGTCCCATTGTGGTTGCCACCGTGGTTCCAGTTTCCGTTGTTATGATTTCCGTTATTGTTATGGTTGTTGTTATGGTTGCCATGGCCCTTGGGAGGGTTGGGCTTGTCAAAGTGGTGTCCGCTGTAGAAGCTTCCGCTCCTGTGGCTATGGCCACCCTTGAAGGTCACGAATACTGCGGGACGGTCGAAGAACATCCTTCCTACACCATAGCGGGTGTAGATGGAGAAGGTCCAGCCACCGGTGCCCCAGACGACGGGACGGTAGAACCACTCACTGGCCATGAAGCGGTCGTACTGCCAGGTGCTGAGCACATAGCGCAAGTCGCGGTTGCGAACTTCCCACCAAAAACCGAACACGTCGGCGCGGGTATCTACGTTGAGCAGGTAATCGAGATTGATCTCATACACTGCCTCATATTGTGTTGCTGTCAGTCCGAGCTCGTAGGCCATCTTGTCTGCCAAGAAGAGCGCCTCGTTGCGTGCGGTGTTGTACGGCATTGCTGCGGCGGAGATGGCTATCGTCATCATCATCACCAAGGTCATCATCTTCTTCATATCTTCTACGTTTTGATGGTTGAACTTCTATTGCATTATCTCTCTCTTTGTACTGCAAAGGTAAGACGAAATTCACGTCAATGAAAGGGATTATGCCTAAAGTGAAAGGGTAGTTTTCCTATATTCCATTAGGAAAACCACCCTTTGCTTAGGGAATTTGGTTATTCTTACTTATCTTGTAATCTTACTTTCTAATATACGTGTTGCTCCTTTTATACCAAATGGATAATCAGATACGTCTTTATTTATATATGGTGAATTCTCAATTAGTTTACCCTCAAAAATGCATCGGTCACGTTTAAATCTTGTACCATCTTCTGCAACTTTAGTCCATTTCCATGATTTGACTTCTATCACACTGCGAACAACTTTTTTATATACTCCAAGTACGTATTTAATCTCTTGTGGTCTATTCTTGCCTATATCCCAATACTGACGAGTTGATTCATAAATATCAAGTCTACGATATACCCCTTTGGCTTTTGCTTGATTAAAACTTTTATTAAGACTAACTAAAAGTAATGTTTCACCACGATTAATGTTTATTTTAGGACAATTGTATATTGCATCAATTTCATCAACGTCTTTTATACCCTCATCCCATTGATGATAACCAGCGGCTATATTCGTCAATTGATTTGTTTTGTTAAACTTTTTATAGGTCAACAAGTCGATAAGTGTAGATTCTACAATTAATGCAGTTTCATTAGTTAAATTGTGTCGTAAGATATAGGAAACAACTTGTTTCCCTTCTTTTCTAATACTTCTTATAATATCAAGTTTAAGACTTTGATCATTTTCGCTAAGGGCATTTTTTGCATGTTGAAAAACCCTATCATCTTTTCCTTTACCAATATAGAAGATTCGATTATCTCTTGGGTCAACTAAGGCATAAACATAAAATGCCAAAGCTTCTTTCGTTTTTTGATCAAATGAACTTATCATATTCTTAAAAAATTAATTATCTATTGCGTTCATGCAAAAGTAACACATTTTTCGAAGAATCCTCTCGTATTAGCACACATTTGTATCTTGCACATCATCTTTCTTGTCTTTCCACCAAGGCTTCAGGGAGATTGTCACCCTTCAAGCCGTGTGGCCATTGCTGTCATGAGCTTCTCATCACGGCGACGGCCACACCGCTTTCACCTCCCTTCGGGGACTCAGGGAGGCAAGGGAGAGAGGTTGTGACCTCTGTGGAGGGCCAGCCCCACCACACTCCCCGCGGCCCAGGGACACTCCCTTTCCCCTTGGTGAAAGACACCGCGCTCATCCTCACACGACGGGCAGGGCAAGTCTGCTCTGCCTGTCACTCCATCGGATTTCGGGCGGTCAGTCGTTTCACCGCCGTTGTCCGGGAGAGTCCCTTACTATTGTGTTTGCTGTTTCTTGATGCCCACGGCAACCGCAGGATGTTCCTGCCCATGGCGGGAATATGCTGCCGATGTCGTGGAGTGTGTTACCTGTTTCCATGGTTGACAAGTTGAGAATGCCAAGGCGTTGTCAACCCGTCAACCACGCCGTTCCGAATGTTTTCTTTTCCTTGCCACTTTCAAGCGGAGAGGTCAAGGAAATGAGCCTATGTGATGATAATGGATATAAATTCCACTTTAAAATCATTTTTTCGTTAAAAAAGAAGAAATAATGTGCGAATTATTCCCAAATTCGGGAATAATTCCCTAACTTTGCTTCGAAATTGAAAACAAGTCATTATGCAAATAGTTTTCGAAGATACTGATTTGGAGGAATTAATCACTACGGGGCGCAACAACAAATACAAGAAGTACACCCGCAATGCGAAGTTCATGAAGGCTCTCGCCATAGCATACAACTATTTGCGATTGTCAGAGCGGGCCGGTGACCTCCGTTCCATTTCTTTCCTCCACTACGAACAACTTGCAGGAACCAACGGAATGAGTTCCATAAGGGTTGTCAACGGAATGGTGGAGCGCATCCTTTTCCGCGAGTTCGAAGGTGGTATAAGAATAATAGTTTTAAGTTTAGACAACACACATTATGGCAACAAGAAATGAAAATCCGGCACCATTCATGGCGGTGCACCCTGGAATGATGGTCAAGCCAGAACTTGTAGAGCGCGGCATTACCCAGAAGGAATTTGCCAAGATGCTTGGCATTCAAGCCTCGCATCTGAGTGAAGTACTCAATGGGAAGCGTGCTCTTTCCACGGATTTGGCAGTGAAAATAGAAGAAGTCATCGGATTGCCTGCAAAACTACTGTTGTCTGCTCAAGCACAGTATGACATTGAATCAGCCAAAGCCACACCCGACGACAAACAGCATGAAACCGTTGCGCTCACCATACCCATCCAAGACCGCAACCTGCTTCAAGAAATCGTTCGCAGGTTTGGTTGGGTCTGTGTTTTCTGAGCTGCGATTTTTACCTGCCCCCAAAAACGGTAATCGAGTACATCATTGGTTAGTTAAAATAGACATAGAGGGCTGTCATTCATTACATATAGTGGATGACAGTTCTTGATGAATGAAGATATATATAGATGCTTTTTCGCATTTATATGACAAGTGAAAACGGTTATTCGATGGCTTTTCGGAAAAGGAACATTTCATCATTCATCCTCTACATAATTTCATCCAATTCGATGTTTGAAATTCAAAATCGTCGGAATCTCATTTTTTATGGCGTTTCCGACGATTTTGATTATTTATTGATAGGATATATATCATCTTGTTCTTTCCCCAAGATTTAAGAGAAGATTGCCACACTTCAAGCCGTGTGTCCGCTGCTGTGATTAGTTCCTGATCACGGCGGCGGCCACACCGCTTTCACCTTTCCTCGGGGACTCAGAAAGGCAAGGGAGAGAGGTCGAACCATTCGATTAAGAGAGAGCAGAAAGAGCTTGCTCATTCTGCCGAACGTGAGAATGGTCGGATGAAATCCAACCTTTGTGGAGGGCCGGCCCCACCACACTCCCCGCGGACCGGGAACACGGCAGACCGCTTTGGCTACAGACACCGCGCTCATCCTCACACGACGGTCAGGGCATGAATGCTCAGCCGTCACTCCATCGGATTTCGGGCGGTCAGTCATATGGCCACCGCTAACTGCTGAGTTCCCGTCCCTTGGGTTTTCTTCTATCAATGCCACGGCATTCACGGCATGTTCACGCCCTTGACGAGAACGTGCCGCAAGTGCCGTGGAGCAATCCTTCCTAAAGCAGTGTGGCTGTCACTGTGAACGGTGACGGCCACACCGCTTTTCTCCGGTCGTTGACGGGTTGAAAGGTTGGTGATGATCGGGGATTTCAACCCTTTCAACCAAAACTCTCCACACATCTTTCATTCATGTTGCCATGCTCTTGCTGTCTGGGCACTTGATTTACACACTGCAAAGGTATCTCATGCCCGTCTTGCGGCCTCGGTATTCATGCAGCACTTGTGGAAATCTTCCTCTCAGAGCAAGCTTTTCGAGCGTATTTCCCCAACTCCAGCACGTAACCTTCCGATTGCCGGCTGCCGTGCATGACCTTTCGGGGCAGTGTGAAAATCAGTTCCCTGACGGCTGGAGCAAGCTCCAGAACAAAAGGGAAAGAAAATCACAAGCGAGAGCAGAGAGAGTTTACTCGCTATGCCGAGCGCAGTTTTTCTTCGATGGAACATCAAAAAGAACACAACCCGACATTCAAAGGTAACGTGAGACCAACCACCTCACACAAAACATTTTCAGATATGCAATTCTTTTGGGGATAGTCTGCATGTGGTTGATATTCAATGAAAAACCCCACCTTGTTATGATTAGCGGTAACAAATCAGTAACAAAACGGGCTTTTAATAGCCTTTTGGTGGGGTTTGATAGTTTCGAAAGAGCAGGATAGGTGCAAAGATAGTAAATTGTTGCCAACCCTCAAAACGAATTTATGAAAATTTGGTCTTTTACGTTGTTTCTTATTTACTCAATGGTGCGCATATATCTTTTTAATGGAATGGCTTTTCATATAACATGCCAGTCGTTTTTTACTTCTTGCATCGTGCCGACAACCGACTCCATAAGGATTTGCGCCAACCGTCTTTCTATTTCCTTGAAAGGCTCGACAAACCCCTCTGTTTCTTTCCATGCTGTTTCGTCGTTGTACGTGTCTTCAATGGCTGCATTCAATGCGCCCCATGTCTTTTCTAACATCGCGACAACATCAATAATCTTTGCCGTCTGCTCGCTTACTTGATAACTGTTCATAACTCTATAGTTTAGGAATTAAAAACGCCCCTTGCTTCAGGTGTCCTCGGCCTATAGAGTAGCCGTGTGGGCGTTTCCGCTACCACCACCATGCAAAGGGCAAAATATCTTTAAACAGTGGCCATGTATGACCTCTGTCTCTATAGTTTAGGGATTGCAAATATAGCAATCTGAAACCAAAGCTCCAAATTTCAGGGAGCTTTTTTATACACTTTCTTTCTGCCTATTTGAAAGACAAATACTTTTAGGCGAAACTAATTGAAAGACAAATATTTTTATTATCTTTGCAGTGCATCCGAAACGCGGGTGTGGGGGTGTCACCCATTTGGCATAATTCGACGTTATGACTTTATTCTTACAAGCTTCGAACGAGCGCAAAAGATGTCTTTTTCAAGCATCTTGCACAACAAAAAAGGCTGGTTGTTGGTTCTCGACAATCGGCCTTTTTCTTGCTTAAGGGTGTGTGACAGTTCTCCAGAAGTCGTTTACTACAAGTGGCGGTAATTCTTTAAGGTACTTGTCTACCATCTTTCGATTTCTCCGTTTATGGTAAAGGAAAGCCAACCCAAGACAAGCCGACTCATGATCAACAACCTTGAGGTAAAGTTCCTTGTCAAGACCACATATGTCTTGCCATTCCTTGTCGGTGATATTATGGTCAAACACGGTTTCCATGCCGCAAAAATAGGAAATAACCAAATAACTTCCAAACAAAATCGAAGAAAATCATCTTGTCTTCACGCGCGCGCACGCGCCTTTTTAGGGGGGCTTTTTTCTTGCAAGCTCGAAAGCCTTTATTCTTTCGCGCGCGCCTTTAGGGTGTCCGAAAACCCGCCAGAAATGGCATTGCCGTAAAAGCCCACAAAAAGCCCCCACAATCGACGATAACAAGCAAGGCAAGAAACTTATCACCCAGAGGAGAAGAGGCGATTGTGGGGGCACTGTGCACGTACACAAAGAGATTATACGGAAATGTCCATGTCTTGCGTTTCTTCGCTTTCGTCTTGCGTTGCTGCATCATCAAGCACTTTGTCTATTTCTTGCAAAACTTCGTCGCAAAAGACATCCTTTTGCAAGAAGACTTTAACAGACTCCAGTTTTTCCCTGGCCTCATCGGCTTTTCGTTTGCACAATGCAGCGGCTTTATGTGCCTGTCTTATCGTTTCGCTTCCTTGTGCGTTGTGGCGTAACTGTTCAATGATAGCGTTAAACTTGCGCTGTCTGGCTTGGTTTATTTTGATTTCGTTGGCTAATTCAAAAGCCTTTGTTTTTGCCTCTGTTCGTGTCATGGTAAAAAGTTTAATACATGTTTGCTAATTCGTTCAAATCCTCATCCTCTTCATCTGAAGAGCTGCTATTAGAAGAGCTGCCCCTTGCAATCATGTCGGCTAAGGCTTCAATGTCTTCATCAGTCATGATGCTGCCGTCTGCCTCGCCTTTGAGGTTGTCGTACTCTTCTTTCAATTTCAGACATTTGTTGTAGAGGCTTCTATATTCTTTGTAGGCATCGCAAGCCTTGCGGCTATGTTCCCCATGGGTGCGCTTGGCCTCTTCATATAGCCTTTCCAGTTCGTCCAGTTCATTTTGAGCGTTCTCTATCACACCTCTGAGAACGTCTGCTTTCTTCCTTGCTTCGTCTTTATTCATTGCTCCACTCCTTTATTGTCATTTGCCATTTGTCGTAAAGGTCTTTGTAAGCCGTGTATGCTGTTCGTGCTTCAGGGCTTTTGGCACCATGTTTTTGCCTGGCCTTTTCGCACTCTTCCTTTAGCTGATCCAGTTGTATCTCAATCTGACTTTTCATATACCCTCCTAAAACATTTTTGCAAGTTCATCGAGTTCTTCATCTGACATGCCTTTTCCTTCAAAAGAGCGTGTATTATTGGGGCTTCCTGCACCTGGTTGGCTCAATTTGCCCAAACCGATATTTGCCGCCTCCTGCTTATAATACAAAGCATCGTTTTTGATTTCCTCCAAATAGGCAACAAAGTCCTCTTCTTTGGCAAATTCCTTGCTTTCGAATTTCCTCAAAATGGTTTTCCCATAAGCCCCCAAACTGTCAACGACTGCCTTAACATGGTTGCGCCTATCGTCCTTTGTCTGCCCCGGTGTGGAATTGTTGCCCCCTGCCTTGTTGGCTTTCATAGCGTTAGAGAACATCGTAAACATTGCCTTTGCCCATTGTGGGGCATCATCTGGCAATTTTACATCTTCAGTGTTGCCAGTTTCCTCATCGTCTTGATGATCGTCCGTTTCGTCGTTGTCCTCTTCGTCGTCTTGCTCCATCGTTAATGCCTTCATGCGTTTGGAAAAGGAGCGTTGCGCCTGAGCTTGGCCCAATCTAAGAATTGGCATGCAGCTTTCAATTTTCGCCATAACTTCACTTTCTTCGTCTGCCTCTTCCATGTCTTCAGGCAAAGAGTCTATTATGAAGTTTGCTACAATGGCCAATTCTTTTCTGTTAAAACCAAATGCCTTTGCTTTGGGTTTCAATAATGCCATTACTTTTTTTACGTCCATTTTTTTTGTTTTTAATTGTTATGTAACTATTGTTTGTTGTCGTTGCTTTGTTTCTTTGGGGTTATGTGGTAACGTTCTTGCAATTCCCTTATCTTGGCTTGTGCCTTTGCCTTGCGTTGCTCTTCCATGGCTCGTCGGTTAAATCGTTTGGTAGAAGGTTCTTTATGCCTCAATACGTCCAGTATGCCCATACAAAGGTTAGATGCATCATGAAATGATAACCCCATAATTGCCCCATCGATATGGATTAAAACCCTATCGTTGCAAGCCTCTACTTTTATATCCTTATCCATCTTTATGTTTTTAAAAAATACCGTTGGCAATTTCATCTTTCACGCTTTCAATCTCGCTGTCTGTCACAAGCCCCAACATGTAAAGTCCTCCAGTCCGCAAGTCTTTTCCCTCCTTGATACTTTCCTTTATGTAGGCGTGTTTGGCTTGAATGCCCCTGACTTTGTTTGCCTCGCTCTCTTTCTTTGGTATGACAAGTGCATTGAGTCGGTTCGCCCTCCATGGAATGAATTTTTTCTTGTACTGTTGCAAAATATCCTGAACATCAAACTGGGCAAAGCTGCCTTTGAATTCAATCAGGTAATTTGCAAAGTAAATCATCAATTCATAAAGGCTGCATGTTTTCCCATACTTAGAAAGAAACAATTCTGCGGCTAAAGACACCTTGCTTGTGTTATATTGTTCTCTGTCCGTGCTCATCTTATACAGTCCCACAAATTGATTTTCGACAATGGTTTTTGCCACATTTTTTGTGTTATAGAGGGGGTCAACCATGTTTAGCGTTATGCATGGGTGTGTCAAACACTCGTTTACTTTGCTAAGCCAATAGCCCCATCTTGACGGTGAGAAATTAGTGTATAGCTTTTCTATCGAGCCAAAATAGTGCATAAAAATGTCGGCTTCTGACTTTTCCCTATCTGTTAAGCGTGTCGGCCATCTTTGTGTATTGCAGTGCTTCAGCCTCGTTAATGTTGGCTTGTGAGCTTGATTCTTGATTATATTTCCTATCTCTTCCATATCTTTTTTTTCTTCTATTCCAATTTCTTACTGCTGCTTCCCAATTCTTTATGGGATTTCCTCCATTGGTAACCCATCCGTTAGTTTCGTAATGATCATAGAATTCTTCAGCGTCTTCCAAATTCATATCAAGGCCTTTTTGTGCTATGTATTCTCTGACTTCCTCCAATGTCGGTTTTTGAAAGCGTTTTTTTTCTCGCCTGGTGTGGCCACTGGGGGGTATATCCCCCTTTAGGGGGTTAGGGGGTATAATGTTTTCGTTAGAAAACTCATCTTCCTTTTCCTCTTCCTCTTCCTTTCCTTTTCCTCTTCGGGTTTTTTGGGTTTCATTTAACCCAGTGGGTTTTTTGGGTTTTTGGTTTTCTTCTTGTTCCTTTGGTGGCCTCCCTCCATTTTGTCCGTTATTCCTATTTCGATCGACTATTTTTTGTTGGTAACTCTTCTTGTCGTTCTCTATCGTGGTTCTAATAGAAAAATATGGGGAATATAAAATACTTGCTTCTTTAGGATCTTCGCCAGTTAGGATAAAGTTAAAAATAGCGTCGCAAACCTTCAGGCGCAAGTCATCCGGCAACTTCATAAGAATTTCAGCCCACTCTCTACGAAACAAAATATTATTCCATCCTGTTTCAGGTTCTTTGGCTCGTGGCATAAACAAAACCTCCTAAAGATTTAACTTGAATGCCTGACCATATACGCTGCCGCCTTTTGCTCGGCCTCTTCCTGGGTATCGTGTCGGTTCTGCTTCATCCAGTCTTCCACCTCTCGCCTATCAAAATACACTTGTTTTCCATTCGGCTTGTAAAATGGTATTTGGTTCTTACAAGTCAGTTTGTAGATGTGGTGTTTGCTCAATCCAGTGAGCAATACAACATCGTCGATTGTTAGCACGTTCTTTGCCGCCAGTAGGCTGTAACGCTCGATCCTTGCAAGCATCTCAATAATTTGATTTTCCATACTCTTTCATCGTTTTACGTTTGTATGGGTGCAAAGAAAAAGAGAATTGAAATAAAAACGCCCTTATATTAGCCTAATATTAGGTTAGATATAAGGGCGTTAGTTTATAAAATCCAAATTTAGATTTATTTCAAATGTATTAATAAGCGCATAATTTCACGAAAGCCCTCTGGCTCATTCTCTCCATTGTTTTTGTAGTCTTGTACTTTTTGCTTGGCAGTAGCTAACATTTTTTCATGGTTCAATACAAAACGAAATTTTCTCCATGGTATTCTGTCATTACTGCCCCTTATATCCAATGTTTCTGAAACTTTGTCAACAAAAAAGCCATATAATTCATGTGTTCCCTTCCAAATAATGCCATTTGGTGTTATTTCCATCAATAAGTTTTCTATTGTCCATTTGAAAATTTCTATGCCATATTCAGCATTTTTTATTTCATCCGTCAAGCAATCGTCTAACGTCTTACACTTGACTGTTTTTATGTTTTTCGACCTGGCATTGTCGCCCATCAAGGGCACCCCCTCACCATCATGCAACTTTTGGCCTTTGTTTGCCATGTCCTCCAGTTGGAATTGCTTTTCATATTCGCGGATAATGAAGTAAGCGCATTCTATCCACCCATCATTATAGAGCAAAAAACATTGGTTGTCATTTTTCTTTGCTTCATAGGTTGATACAATGGACTCTTTAAAAGGTTCTAACTTCTCATATAAGCCCTGGAGCAAGGAAAACGCCCTTTCACGTCCTATCACGGTGGGATTGTTGCAACCATCTTCAGGATAGCAACCCATTTGTTTCCAATCGCCATCATACAGCAACTTGTAATTATCCCATCCCTCTATTATCAAATCTTTATCGATATTCTTTTCCATGGTTCAAAGGTGTTTAGTCAAACAGATTGCTTACAAGGTTCACCGCCTCCGTTTTCTTCTTGTCAACGATTTTGGCGTAAATCTGTGTTGTTCTCACGTCAGCATGGCCCAATAACTTACATGTGGTGTATAGGTCTGCCCCTGCTGTTAATTCCATCGTGGCGAATGTGTGCCGGGCTACATGGAATGTAACGTTTTTCCTTATCCCTGCATTTGCCGCCCACAATTTCAAAACGTTGCCATAAAAACCCGAGAATGATGGAATGATAAAAACCTTGTCGTTGTCCTTTGCGCTGCCTCTTTCCGGCAACCATTTCAAGGCCATGGATGATAACGGCAATGTCAAAGGCTTGTTTGTCTTTTCCACAATGATACGCAAGAAA
>JAEEGH010028586.1_pt1 | contig 10963 bp, 7 predicted proteins | sample 9134181 | NCBI WGS metagenome assembly JAEEGH01 (sample SAMN16246544, study PRJNA631951) | gut metagenome | biome: gut microbiome; feature: rumen; material: DP-attached | host: Bos | place: Iran: Karaj | collected 2018-10
TTCGCCTATGAGCACGGCTTTGCCGTTTTTCATATCGCCGAGCCGAACGTATTTGATATACGCGCCGAGCGTCTTCATAGTGGCGACCGAGCTTTCGTCGGCGTCGAAACAAGTGGCGCGAACGTTCCACGAAACGCCCAAAGCGGCTGATGAGAAATGATTTATCACGTCTATGACGTTATCGGTATCGGCCAGATGTCCGACCGTTTCGAGCAGTATGCCGACGTCTGTGTTTTCGGCGCGCCTGAGGGCTGCCGAAAGCTTTTGTTCGAGCACGTCGAAGCCTGTCTCCCGCTCGACGCGTACTATCACGTAAGGTATACCGGCGAGCGACGCCATATCGACGTATTTGACAGTAAGGTCGGCGCTCACGTTTTCGCTTTCCAGCGGGTACGGCATCCTGAGCGCCGATACCGAAAGGCTGCGGTTCACGAGCTTGCGCCTGGAATCGGCGGTCTTGTCGCGGCGGAGTATGCTGTCGTTGTGGAACGAACGCTCTTTTTCGGCGTCGTATATCTCAAATCCGCAGAAGCCGTAATCGTACGCCATACGGCAGGTATCCAGAAACGAGGCGCGAACGACGTTTTTTGTGGAAAAAACTATCTTCATACCGCATTCTCCTCAAAGACTATCTTGTTGAGCGCGTTGATATACGCCCTTATGCTCGCCGCGACGATATCGGTGGAAGTGCCGTTGCCGGAATAGAGTTTTCCGCCGCTGCGGAGCCGCACGAGCGCCGAGCCGAGCGCCTCCTTGCCTTCGGTGACCGACTGGACCTGGAAATCGTCGAGTTCGTAATGGTGGCCGACGCACTGTTCAATGGCGCGGAAAGCGGAATCTATAGGGCCGTCGCCGGCGCTTACGCCGCAGATGATATCGCCGCCGCATTTGAGCGTGATCTGCGACATAGAGCTCGCCGTATTGCTGGACGTGGTAGTGTAGGATTCGAAATGATAGGTCGAAGGCGCCTGCATCGCCGAGCTCGCTATGACGGCTTCGAGTTCCCTCGAACCGACGGCGCCTTTCTTTTCGCACACCTGCATGAGCGCGCGGTAGACGCTGCCGGCGTCAGGATCCGAAAGCTCATAGCCGAGAAGCTGCGCGGCGCGCGCGACCTGCTCGATGGTGGACGACGTGTCGAGCAGTATCTTTTTTGATTCGGGGTCGGTATCCGTGACGGCGTACTGTGCGCTGCCGCCTATGCCTGAAAGCAGTTCGTCTACTCCCGTATGGATTATCTTGTTATCGAGCGCGAGGCAGGCGCCTATCTTTGCGCCGCAGGCGCCGAAAGAATCGGAAAGTTCGCCCGTGAGCACCGCGTCGCCGCCCGTGAGCGCGCATTTAACGCCGTCGGCGCCGGCGGAAACGGCGGCGAACGCCGAAGCCACGCCCATATTTATGCGGTCGGAAGGCTGTACGTACACCGGAACGCCGACGCTCGCTTTTACTTTTGCCGTGAGCGAGCCGATATCGTCGGGCGTGGAGACGCCGGCGTCGTCGCACAGCGTGATGAACGAAGCGCCGCATTTTTCGGCGGCCTGCACGGCTTCGACGAGAAAATCGATATCCGCGCGGGTGGAATCGAGCGCGACGAAATCGACTTCGGCGCAAAGAGAGCGCGCCGCCGTGACCAGCGTTTGTATTTTTTCGAGCATTTTTTCCTGCTTGACGTGGTACGCGTATTCCATCTGCATTGTGGATACGGGGAGCTCGACGCGCAGCACGGGGCGGCGGGCCGTCTTTACGCATTCCCAAGCCGCGTTCACGCTTTGGATATCCGCGCCGGCGCATTCCGAAACGGCGGCGTTTTCGACCCGCTGGGATATCGTTTTGAATATAATGGCGTCTTCGCGCGCGTTTCTGACGGCGGGAAGCTCCACCACGTCGGCGCCGAGCTTGTCGGCGCAATCCGCCACCGCGGTCTTTTCGCGGAAAAGCAGCGATAAAGTGCGCTCTTCGGCGAGTTTTTTAAGCGTAATGTCTGCAATAAGTACGGTCTTCATATCCAAACGGCTCCTTTCGTATTGAACCTGCGATGAAAAAAATAAAAAACGTTTTCGTCTCTTTTTAAAAGATAAAGAGACGAAAACGCAAAGGAATGCGTATTCCGCGGTACCACTCTTCTTCGCCCCGAAAAAAGGCAGGGCGCACTTACAGGACGCCTGCACGTCCCCGCTCTGTGACGGGAGCTCCCGTCTGCCACTACTCGTAACTTTCGTAACAGCCGCTCCGCGGTGAGTTCGGCAGATCTCCCCCGGCGCCTCGCACCGTCCGGCGTCTCTCTTAAGGCGGGAATAAACCGCTTACTGTTCCGCATCTTCGCGTTATTACGGGCATTATAGCGCACACAGCGGCGTTTGTCAATAGTTTTGCACGATTTTATGCATAATAATTCAAAAAGAGCGCTTGACAAAACCGAATATATATTGTATAATTGAAAAAGAGGGATTATACCCTCTTGCAGAAGAAGTAAGAAACGATGACAAAAGAAAGGAGCGATTTATGTTTAAAAAACGATTTACGTCGGTTTGCTGGCCGTTTTGATAACGGTATGCTTCATCTTCAGCGGCAACACGGGCGCCGCGGCAGTATGCTCCGGCGACAGTTTGCCTGTCTTGGCGGATGATAAACCGCTTGAGCCGGAATACGCCTTGCCTGAACCGGAATATCCCGAAATCATTGCTGACAAAGCGGCGGATCACGCGGCAAGGCTGCCGTTCAAAGAGGAAATGAACACGCTGGTGTATATTAACGACGACGGCACCGAGACCTTGTATATGTTCGGCATGGACGTCAAATACACCGACGAAAACGGCGAGATCAAAGATAAAAGCACAAAACTCGCCCTTTCGGAAGAAGGATATTACAATCCCGATAACGATATCCGTGTGAATTTTGCAAAAGACCTTGAAAACGGCGTTAGCGTAACGTACGATGATATCGTGATAAGCGTTCGACCGGCGGAGCTGAAAGAGAGCGTCAAGCAGGCGGAATTGCAAAGGATCGCGCTGCCGGAAGAAGACGAACGCGAGCGCGTGGTATACGCGGACGCTTTTGAAAAAGCGGATATAGTATACACTCCCACGTTCGACGGGTTCAAAGAAGATATAGTCGTAAACGAATACAACGGCGTTACGGAATACGTCTTTACGGCGTTTACCGAAAACGCGCGTATAGAAGGCCACGATATATTCCGCGGCGAAGAACGCATAGGCGATATCGGCGCAATATACGTTCTGGATTCCGAGGGCGAATGCACTTACGGCGTTCTTGAAGCCGAAGAGACAGAGCCGGGTGAATATATACTTACCGTAAGCGTAGATCCTGAATTCCTTGAAAGCGCCGCTTACCCGGTGTATATAGATCCAAGCATAACGATATATACATACACTTACGGGCCAAAGCTCATTGAAGACGCCCCGGTGTATTCGGGTTCGAGCAACGCAAACGGCGGCAACAAATATAATTACTGCGGATACGTCAGCTCGAGTTTGGGCTACGGCAGAGTGCTTTACCGCCTTACCGGTCTCACCGGCGACGTCGTGTATAATCAGATAGATGTGACGCAGATAAATTCCGTGATACTCCACTTGCGCGAAGCTTCGGGCAAGAGCGGCAGCGCCACGGTAACGGCGCGACCGTTTTTGGAAACGTGGACCGAAAGCGGAGTCAAGTTCAGCAACGTAAACGTAAACAACTACAATTCAAGCGGCACGTACGCCGCAAGCAAAACGTACTCCTCTTCGCCCAATTGGTGGGAATTCGAAATAAAAGAGACGGTCAAAGCGTGGAAGAACGGCACGTTTACCGCGAGTTACGGAATTATCCTGATAAACAACAACGAATCGTCATCGACGTATTACCGCAATTTTCTTTCCACCGAATACACCAATTCGAGCTATTATCCGTATATCACTATGAGTTATACGCCGAGTATAGTAGTAGACCCAGCAACGATGTCGCTTTACGTCGGTGAGACTGCTGATAATCCGCTTTCTGTAACGACTATCCCGGGCGGGATAAGCTATACCTGGTTTTCCATGGATCCTCAAATAGCCACGGTCAGCAGTACGGGTATTGTTACCGCCGTATCTCCGGGAACTGCATATATAGTCGCCAACGGCGACAGCAACGGCAGCGGCACTTGCGTGGTGACGGTCCTTGCGGGCAGTTTATCGCTGAATTATACTAACAAATCGTTATACGTTACCGATATGTTCACTCTTACTGCAACTACTGTCCCGTCAAGCGCGACCGTGAGCTTCAACGTTACACAGGGAAGCAGTCATATTTCTATTTCCGGGTCCGGAAAAAGCCGTACGGTAACCGGGCTTTCAGCCGGAAGCGCCACAATCAAAGTCACGACGCCTCAAGCGACAAAGTATTGTTATATCACTGTTAACCCGATCGGCGTGTCATTGAATGAGACTTCGAAAACCATAGCCATTGGCGATTCTTTTCAACTGACGGCGACCACCATACCTGCTGGCGATACCATAAACTTTACCGTGTCGCAAAACGGGAATATTGTATCGCTTTCAGGAACGGGTACATCGGTAAGCGTTTCCGGCTTGAGCGTAGGTAACGCCACCGTTACGGCAACTACTTCGCGCGGCGCCACGGCGAGCTGCGTGGTGACGGTCACGCCGAGGTTCAATGTTTCACCCACAAGCATTGTACTCGGCTTGGATGATTATGAGGTGATCGAAGCGGATTGCGTACCTGCACCGGACTCCACACATCCTGTAACCTGGTCGGTCACGAGCGGCAGCAGTCATATCAGTATTGATCCTGACGGAACCGAGTGTGCTATATCACCATTAAGTCTTGGAACATCTACCATTACCGCGACGTACAGAGGTATAACGAGAACGATCAACGTAGAGGTTAGAGTCTTAAGGGATGGTATTTATTATATTGAAAATAAAGAGTGTTTGATGTATCTGCAAATAGACGATGATGAAGGGCCTAATTACAGCACCGAGAATGCAATAACAGAAGTATGGCCGTTTGATGGTAATAACTATCAACGTTGGCAGATAACGCATCGCGGCAACGGTTATTACAGTATTATTTCGCCAATCAGCGGAAAAGTGTTATCTATAGACGCAGATGAACTATATTCCACAGACGAGAGCGTCATACTTCAAACATATCAGGGATTGGACCGTCAGCTGTGGAAGATCACAAAGAACGCAAGCGGCTCCTTCAAGATAAAAGCAAAATCATCGGAACCGTATACGGACGATGATCTTGTAATGGCTGTCGGTTCGCCCAATATCTTTGGCCCGGAAGGCACAGACGTTGAACAGCGGCTGTTTTACATCGATGACGATTACAAGGATGAATGGCTTTTCATAAGATATATAGGTACGCTTAATTATTGGAACAGTGATAGTAACACAATAGCTTACTGGCCGACTTCTCCGTTAATTTACACGGAATGTGATTCAACAAAAACAAGCTCAGTTTTTTGTTCTAGTTTCAACGCCGGCGTAGCTACAGCCACGGCTGTATGGGGCAACGCGTTAGGTTTGGATTCTTCCACGACAAGCTTGAGCTTGGCGGACATTGAAATATATGGACTGAGTGCAGCGGAATATGAAGATAAAACCGGTAAGCCTTGGCCTGTATCTAGTGTTGGTTTAACCGTTCCTGATAGTAATCCATACGGTGTTGCTTGTTTTGGCAACACAATTAAGTGGATCGGGAAGTATACGCATGCCAAAGTGTATATTCTATTTATACCGACAGCCTCGCAGGATGAAATAATAAGTACAACCACCCATGAAATGGGTCATGCTTTGGGATACTACGGGCACTCGCCCACATCCACGGAATTGATGTTCTTCGCATCAAACAGTACCAATAGTACAATATACACATTGACTGTAAACGAAATAAACCATTTGGCTCAAATCTACGAGTTGCTGGCAAGCCCTTAATTTAAGAAAGGAGAAATTGAGATGAAACGTATTATTGCTTTTTTTATAATAACACTATCATTATTGTGCGCAAGCTGCAAGAATAATATAAATATCAGTGATCCTGATATCAGTGATTCTGATATCAGTGATTCTGATATCAGTGTTCCCGGTATCATTGAAACGGAAACAACGATAGCGCGAAGGAAATACGCTTACTTTGAAGAGTATTTCCCTTATATGAACGATTTGATCGAAGGAAAATTCATTTCATATAAGATAGAAAACGGCGAATACTATTATACGTTTGAGGTGTTGAAAGACTACCGCGAAACCGGCTTACGCGGCGAGGTTACGGTGAGGGATACACCAGCCCATTATAGTTTTGCCGAAGACGGCAGCTTGCACGGCATTACGGGATTTTCGACATACGACGTTCCTTTTTCCGACGGCGTTTCGTATTTGCTGGCGTTGCGTCGATATTCGTCAACTTTCAATGAAGAGAAAGAGAATTTTTTCTTTACGGACTCCAGCCTTATAATCCCGGCACAGGGTTATGAAAAATCAGCTGTATTATACGGCACGCCGCTGCGCGAACATATAAAAACGCAAGAGGCTCTCGAAGCTTTTGACAACGGTCGCCTTGCGGAATATATTCTGGAAGCGATCAGGGATAACCCACGATTGATCGGAACTCCTTATACAAAAATCACCACGCTCAAAGAGCTTTTGGATTTTTCAAGTAATGTGTTTAAGGTAAAAGTGAACGGGTTGCGTGTTTATAGCAGTACAAGAGACAGGATTTCCGGATACTGTACCGTGGAAGATGTTCTTAAGGGCGAATGCGAACAGTCAGACGTGGAAATTGTTTTTCCCATGGGACAAGTCGAAGAAGGCGCCGACTATATCGTCGCGGTTCGCGGAAGCGGTTCTTTCTTTGTCGCGTCAACCATGAACAGCGTGTTCGACTGTTCCGAATACGACGCCATTAAAGAATTGATAGACAACGAATGACACGATAAGACGCCTTCCCCGGCGGTCGTCCGCTTCCGCGGCGCGGCTTATGATCAATCACCCCCGCGGGCAGAAAAACATTCCGCCCGCGGGGGCATTTTTGCGTTATGCGTTATAAAAAGATCAGATAGCGTCCATTTCGCTTTGCGTCAGCGGATGCAGGCCCGCGAGCGATAGCGCGCTTTCGGCGGAAGCGGTGTCGCTTACGCGGAAGATCATATATGCGCGGCTGGTATCGCGGCCGATGAACGCGTACATATAGATGATGTTGACGTTCGCCTTGTTGAATTCGGTGAGCAGGCGGTTGAGTCCGCCCGGTTCATTGGGGACCGCGAACACCAGGACTTCGGTGACGCTGGCGATAAAGCTTTCGTTTGCAAGCACGGCGGACGCCTTTTCGACGTCGTCGACTATCATACGCGCTATGCCGAAATCGTTGGTCTCGGCCAAAGACAGCGCGCGCAGGTCTATGCCGTTTGCCGCAAGCAGCGAGGTGAGCTCGCTGAGTTTTCCCGGTTTATTTTCCAAAAACGCAGAAATTTGCTTTGTGCTCATCTTGTTTACTCCTTTCACTTATGCGTCAGATCTTGCGCTTGTCTATGACGCGGACCGCTTTGCCTTCGCTGCGGGTGATGGATTTGGGCGCGAGCAGAGTCACCTTTGCGCGTATGCCAAGCATCGACTGCAGCCCTGCGACGAGCGCGTTCTGCCGCGACTGGATGGCGCCGATATCGTCAGTGAACATATCGGGCGTCATTTCGACCTGCACTTCGAGCGTGTCGGTGTTGTTCACGCGGTCGACGACTATAAGGTAGTTCGCCGCGTAGCCGTTGTTCAGGAGCACCGTTTCGATCTGGCTGGGGAACACGTTGACGCCGCGGATGATGAGCATATCGTCGCTTCTTCCTTTGGGCTTGCTCATACGGACGTGGGTCCTGCCGCAGGGGCATTTTTCACGAGTGAGCGAGCAGATGTCGCGCGTGCGGTAACGTATCATCGGGAACGCCTCTTTGTCGACGGCGGTGATCACGAGTTCGCCGGTGGCGCCTTCCGGGAGTACCTCTCCCGTATCGGGGTCGATGATCTCGGCTATGAAATGGTCTTCGTTGATGTGCATTCCGTGCTGGTCGGAGCATTCGAACGCGACGCCCGGGCCGGAAAGTTCGGTGAGGCCGTAGATATCGTACGCCTTTATGCCCAGCGTTTCCTGAATGCTTTGGCGCATTTCCTCGCTCCACGCTTCAGCGCCGAATATTCCCGCCTTGAGCGGGATATCGTCGGGACCCAACCCCATTTCTTTCATATGCTCGCCGAGGTAAGCGGCGTAGCTGGGGGTGCAGCAGAGTATGGTGGCGTTCAGATCCTGCAGGAACATTATCTGGCGTTCGGTGTTGCCGGACGAGATCGGAACGGTGAGGCATCCGACTTTCTGGCTGCCGCCGTTGAGTCCGAAACCGCCGGTGAACAGACCGTAGCCGTATGCGACCTGGCAGACGTCGTCTTTGGATCCGCCCGCGGCGACGATGGCTCTTGCGCAGCAGTCGTCCCAAAGGTCGATATCGTGCTGCGTGTAGAACGCGATGACGCGTTTGCCCGTGGTGCCGCTTGTGGAATGTATACGCACGCAATCCTTGAGCGGCGCGCCGAGCAGGCCGTACGGATACGCGTCGCGCAGGTCGTATTTGCTAAGGAACGGAAGCTTGTAAAGATCGTCTATTCCCTTTATATCTTCGGGAGCGACGCCTTTTTCTTCCATTTTTTTGCGGTAGTAGGGAACGCTGTCATATACGCGCCTGATCTGCGCGACAAGCCGCTCGCTCTGGAGCTTTTCGATCGTCTCGCGGGGAGCGCACTCTATTTCGGGTTGATAATACTTTTGCATCGTTATCACACTTTCATACTTTGGGCAGTTTGGCCGCGTAGGACGCGAGCTCGGCGTCGGTGGGGATATAATCGTCCATTTTGCCGTCGTGGTATTTTTCGTAAGCGACGAGGTCGAAGTAACCGGTGCCGGTGAGTCCGAAGACGATGGTCTTCGCTTCGCCGGTCTCTTTGCATTTGAGCGCTTCGTCGATCGCCACACGGATGGCGTGACTGCTTTCGGGCGCGGGGAGTATTCCTTCGACGCGCGCGAACGTTTCGGCAGCTTCGAATACGCTTGTCTGGGGAACGCTCGTCGCTTCCATATATCCGTCGTGATAAAGCTGCGAAAGCACGGGGCTCATACCGTGATACCTGAGTCCGCCGGCGTGGTTGGGCGCCGGGATGAAGTCGCTGCCCAGCGTATACATCTTGGCGAGCGGACACACCATGCCGGTGTCGCAGAAATCGTAGGCGTAAACGCCGCGGGTGAAGCTGGGGCAGGAAGCGGGTTCGACGGCGATTATGCGATAATTCTTTTCGCCGCGCAATTTTTCGCCCATAAACGGGGCGATGAGCCCGCCGAGGTTGGAGCCGCCGCCGGCGCAGCCGATGATGATATCCGGCGTGATGCCGTATTTGTCGAGCGCCGCCTTGGTCTCGAGTCCTATGACGCTCTGATGCAGCAGCACCTGGTTGAGCACGCTGCCCAGCACGTAACGGTAACCGGGATTGCTGACCGCCACTTCGACGGCTTCGCTGATGGCGCAGCCCAGAGAACCGCCGGTGCCGGGGTGTTCGGCGAGTATTTTTCTGCCGATGTCGGTGGTATCAGAAGGTGAAGGAGTGACGGACGCGCCGTAGACGCGCATAACTTCGCGGCGGAACGGTTTCTGTTCGTAGCTGACCTTGACCATATAGACCTTGCAGTCGAGTCCGAAATACGAGCACGCCATAGAGAGCGCTGTGCCCCACTGGCCGGCGCCTGTCTCGGTGGTGACGCCCTTGAGCCCCTGTTTCTTGGCGTAATACGCCTGCGCGATGGCGGAATTGAGCTTGTGGCTGCCGGAAGTGTTGTTGCCTTCGAACTTGTAATATATCTTCGCGGGAGTGCCAAGCTTTTCCTCAAGGCAGTAAGCGCGTACAAGCGGCGAAGGGCGGTACATTTTGTAAAAATCGCGTATTTCCTGCGGGATAGGATATTCGCGGGTCTCGTTATCCAGCTCCTGCGCGACGAGTTCGTCGCAGAATACGCCAGAAAGCTCTTCAGCCGTCATGGGCTGATGCGTGCCGGGGTTCAGCAGCGGCGCGGGTTTGTTCTTCATATCGGCGCGCACGTTGTACCAGAACTTTGGCATCTCCGCTTCTTCGAGATAGATCTTGTAAGGGATCGCCTGGTCTTTCATTAATGTTGCCTCCTTTGAATTTTGTTTGTTTTTAATTTTCTTAAAGCCGTATTTATGCGGCGTTTTAAGCATAAAATTAACGGCCCCGCCCTATTGGACGAGGCCGCGTTTCGACATTTGATGCGTTTCTTCGGCGGCTTACTTTTCCAATTCGGGCACGACAAAACTGCAGCTAAACCAGTAGCCGCACCAAAAGCCGAAGAATACGCTGTTATGATTGTTATTCATTCCGCCGTGCTCCTTTTCTTTGAATTTTTATGCATTATAGCACGCAAAAACGCGCTTGTCAAGGGTTTTATGAAAAAAACGCAAAAAATTATTCACTTTGTATCACGCGACGCCGCGTACACGTCGCCGCCGAAAGCATCCGCCGCGACCACCGCGGGCAGATCCTTCAATTCCATCTTATACACGGCTTCGCTGAGCAGGTCGGCGAAAGCGACGCATTCGCACGAAACGACCGCGTTCCCGCACAGCGCGCCGGCGCCGCCCACGGCGGCAAAATACACCGCGCCGTTCCGCACGATGGCGTCAATGACCGCCTGCGTGCGCTTGCCCTTCCCCACCATGCCGCGCAGGCCGAGATCCAGCAGTTCGGGCGCGTATTTGTCCATGCGCGATGAGGTCGTCGGACCCGCGGAACCGATCACGTGACCGGGACGCGCAGGCGTGGGGCCCAGATAATATACCAGCTGGCCTCTCAGATCCACCGGCAGTTCTTCGCCGGCCTTGAGGGCGTCGTACATGCGTTTGTGCGCC
>JAEEGH010028587.1_pt1 | contig 10962 bp, 9 predicted proteins | sample 9134181 | NCBI WGS metagenome assembly JAEEGH01 (sample SAMN16246544, study PRJNA631951) | gut metagenome | biome: gut microbiome; feature: rumen; material: DP-attached | host: Bos | place: Iran: Karaj | collected 2018-10
CCATGGGCCGTCGTAACTGGCTGCACTCTGGTAGTCATGATGCTGCCCAGAACATAGCCTTCATGTACTCGCTGTATGAAAGCTGTAAGCTCAATGATCTGAACTTCTTTGATTACATCAATGATGTGCTGACCAGACTGATGAAGGGTGAGACCGATTACAAGTCTCTTATCCCATGCCGCTCGAGCTATGCTCGCTTGCTACCAACGGGACGCAAGAATTATAAGCCTCTTCCCAAGGACGATGGTGAAGGGCAAAAAGAGGCGGCCTGACTCTGTCAATCGGGCAATTTTTAAACTCAAGTGAATTTTTCTGAAATTGTTTTGTGCGTCGCTCGGCTCCGCCGCTTCGCTTGTCGAAGAACTTGCTGATAATCAAGTTTACGTCAAAGTGATGGCTTACAGAAGACCGATTGGAGATTATCTGGTCGGTCTTTTTTTGTAGTATCGATAATGATAAAATATCTAAAAAAACATAGATAATTCTTGTTTATCTAAGAAATATTAGATAATTTTGCAATCGGATATAATGTATTGCGTATGATAGCTACAATTTCTGCGGATATAGTGCGTTCGACCTCTTTGGCTACAAAGGACTTGGTTGAACTGCGTAAGAGTCTATGGCAGCTCTTGGATGAGTTGGGAAAAGTATATACTGGATTTTGGGCCAGAATCGTAAGAGGGGATAGCATAGAGTGCTTTGTGCCTAGATATAATGAAGCTCTCCGGATTGCAATTCTGATGAAGCTTTTTGTGAAAATGGAAGTAAGCGGATTGGATTGTGAGGAGGAGTTGCAGAGATTTGGTATCAGATTCTCGATAGGAGTCGGTGACATCAAATATGCAGATAAGAAAGATGATATCATCGATGGCCCTGCTATCTATATGTCGGGTAGAAATCTGGATGATATTAGTAGGAAAGGAAACGTGTTTACGGCTTTCCAAATTATGGATGCCCCTGAGTCGTTAAACAATCTGATAGATTCGTATGTGGCTTTACTGAGTAACTTGGTGGATACTTATTCGGCCAAGCAAGCAGAGGTCATCTTCTATAAACTGCTAGGCTATAAAGAGGTAGAGATTAGTGAGAAACTGGGTATCTATCAGTCGTCGGTGAATACGAGGTCGACAAATGCGCAGTGGGGGCTGGTCAATACGGCAATTAAGGATTTTGAAGAATTAAAGTATAAGAATATATGTGGGTAAGTTTGTTTTTATGCCTTGTGCTGGCGCATCTTATAGCGGATTTTGCGTTGCAGACATCTAAATCGTGCAAACACAAGAGAGACAAGAAGTGGGGCAGTGCGTATCATTATAGTCATGCTGTAATCGTGATCGCACTGGCATGGTTGGCATCATGGGATTGGGCGTTTTTGTGGTGTGCTTTGGCGATAGGGGCAACTCACTTCGTTATAGACATATGGAAGTCGTATCGTGAGGATAATGTGATATGGTTTATAGTGGATCAGTTGTTGCATGCTGCAGTGATGGTAGGGGTAGCTTGGATTTGGTGCTCGATGAATGATTGGAGTATGCCGTTTGAGATTCCTGCTAAGTATGTTGCGCTTGCCATTGCCATATTAGTATGTTGGAAACCTGCGAATATCTTTATCAAGCTGACACTGAAGCACTATAGTGTGAATATGCCAGAGGAAAAGTCGAGCGGATTTAATGCCGGTTCGCTGATTGGCGATATTGAGCGTTGGCTGATTCTGGTGTTTGTGCTGCTTCAGCGTTATGATGCCATAGGGCTGTTGATAGCAGCAAAGTCGATTATCAGGTTTGGTGACAAGGAAACCACGAAAACGGAATATGTACTTGCCGGTACACTGATGAGTATATTCATAGCAGTGCTGGCAGGGGTTATGGTGACGATAGTGAAGTGAAACTGATTATCACGCAGGAGACGAATGCTGCGAACCCTGTGCAGATGAAGGTAGAAAGAGTGAAAATGTTCAATGAGCTGTTGGCATTGATGGAGGAGTGTAAGAGGGTGAATCAGTGGAAATAATGCTAAAAAATGAAGGTTTTGGCATAGAAATTATGGTAATTGTTGTGCGCAAGAAGCTGGAACAGATTACTGAGGAGACGAATAATCTGGTGGAGTTGGTGCGTGATCACTTCACGGAGTTTGATGTACAGGAGACTATTGAGCTGTTGGCTCATTCTGCTCCTATTCTGATTTTGATGGACCAGTTGCATCAGAAAATTATGGAGTCGCCTCTTTGCCAAGGATTGAATACTGCCATGGAGAACTATCGTGACAGTGTGAGCGATTTCCAGGAATTATGTACGGACTTGCAGACGTTTAATATAGATTTAAAGCGAGACGAGGATTTCCAAAAATCGTCTGAACTCCTTAGAACTATTGCATAGTCGGTCATGAACTTTTATACTACAACCAGAACCGTAATGGCATTGGTGGTATTCTGCGCAGGGACTGCTGAAATAAAGTATGGATATAACGCATGAAGAGAGGCATCGCTTGACACAACGTCGGGCGGTGCCTTCTTAGTTTTTTGACAGAAGATCATAAGAACAAATAAAAGATATGTTGTGGCGAGATTGAAAAAATGTAAGCATTCGATAAACGTAAGCATTATGCTTATGGTGATTTATGTATTATGATATTATCAAGAGTTGAAAATCTTGGGAATTTTTAGAGAATTTTGGCGTTTTTAAGTTGAAAATTGAGAAAAAAGTTGTATCTTCGCAGCGGAATTACTAAAAACATAATGATATGGGAAAGATTGAATTGATGGCATTGCCGTATGAACTGGATGCATTGGAACCGGTGATTAGCAGAGAGACGCTGGAGTTTCATCATGGGAAGCATCTTGCGGGGTATGTGAATAATCTGAATGGGCTGCTGGAAGGGAGTCCGTTGGCAGGATTACCTTTGGAAGAAATCGTTTGTAAGGCTACGAGTGGTGTGCTGAATAACGCCGGGCAGATACTGAACCATGAATTGTATTTTGGGCAATTTTCTGCTCCTAAGGCTGACAATGTGCCTACTGGAAAGCTCACTGAGGCTATCGGGCGCGACTTTGGGTCGTTCGAGGCGTTCAAGGAGGCATTCCAAAAGGCGGGGGCTACGCTGTTTGGATCTGGCTGGGTGTGGCTGTCGGCTGATAAGGAAGGGAAGCTGGTTATAACGCAGGAGACGAATGCTGCGGATCCTGTGCAGAAGGGACTGAAGCCGTTGCTGACTTTCGATGTGTGGGAGCATGCCTACTACCTGGACTATCAGAACCGTCGTCCTGACCACTTGGCTGCGCTTTGGCAGATTGTGGATTGGGAGGTGATTGAACAACGATATCGAAAGTAATCACGACTCGACAGAGTTAATTGTTCATTTCTTTGTCGCAAAGAAAAGGAACCAAAGAAACACGACCCACCAAACCTCCCTTTCAAGGGAGGCTTAATTTGCTACGGGCAGAGACCGCCCTTCGCAAAGGTTTTGGTATGGCTCTCCAGCCTTTGCCCTTCGGGTTCGCCATATTATTTAACTAAGACCATCATAGGTCTGACCCTTTTGTGTCGTTGGGTCACTAGAGGCGGAGGCACATCATGGTGAGGTCGTCGTTGGGGTCGGCGCCATTGCGGTGGGCTTCGACTTCGACCTTGAGGGTGTCGATGACCTGGCGGGCGGAGTCAAACCGGGTGGTGCGGAAGATGTTGAGCAGACGTTCATCACCGAACTGTTGCTGTTGGGGGTTCTCAGCCTCGTTCAGACCATCGGTGTAGATGAAGAGAGGACGGCCCTTGATGGTGTCGATGCTCTCGCCCTTGTATTCGAGTCCGGGCCACAGGCCAATGGGGGCGTTGGGAATCATCTCCAGGAAATCGCCGTGACTCTCGCCGCCACCAATGACGGGGGGATTATGACCGGCATTACAGAAGTCGAGGTGACCGGTGGTGAGGTCGACGAGTCCGAGGAAGAATGTGACGAACATGCCGCTCTCGTTGTCGTCGCCAGAGAGTGCGTCGTTCATGCGGTCGCATATCTCTGCGGGCATCATCCCCTGTTTGGCCAGTGTGAGGAAGAGTCTCGTGGCCTGTGCCATGAAGAGTGAGGCTGGTACGCCCTTGCCACTCACATCACCGAGTGCGAAATACAGTTTGTCGCCTAAGAGCAGATAGCCGTACAGGTCGCCGCCGACCTCCTTGGCGGGTGTCATTGAGGCGTACAAATCGAGGCCCTCACGCTCAGGGAAGACACTCGGCACCATGGACATCTGGATGTCGCGGGCGATGCGCAGCTCGGATTCTATACGCTCCTGGACGGCCTGCATCCTCGTGATACGGCGGCGGTAGATGGTATAGATGACGAAGGACAGGATGATGAGTCCGAGGACAATGGACGTGCCAATCCACCAGAGGCGGGTCAGTGCAGCCTGCTTCTGGGCTATCTGTGCCTCCTTGCCCTGTGTGTCGTAGATGGTGGCGAGCTCCATGGCGTCGCTGTTGCGCAGACGCACGAGGGCGCTGTCGATGACGCCGGCAATGCTGTCGGACATCGCGAGGGCCTTCTGGCTGTTACCCATCCCTCGCCAGGCCTTGTACTGCGGAACGAGCATCATACTGATGTCTTCGACCGTCAGGTTTGCCGGGTCGATCTGTGTGGAGTCAAGTTTTTGATACATATCGAGTGCCTCCTGCCAATGGTGGCCTTCGAGCAGGTACTGTCCATAGTCTCTCAGGACATCCGTCCAACTGGCATTGAATTTTTCGAGACAAGTCTGGAAGGCCTTGTTGGCTTCGGCCTCCTTACCCTGATGATGCAGCCATCGGGCCTGATTGAGGGCCATATAGAAAATATGTCTCCGTTTTGAAGGTCCGTTCATATCGCAGTATTTCTCGAGCTTGGGGTAAACGTCCTGGGCGACGGCCATCCATGGCTCGGCCCTGTCGTATTGCCGCTGGCTGAAATAGGCGTTGGCGGCTTCCTCGGCATCCCCCAATTGTGTATCGAAGAAGGTGGTGTCGGTATCGAAGTCCCAGCTAATCATATATCTCGACTGATTGCGCTTGAATGATTCTATCGCCTCCTTGTAATGACGTTCGCCCTCGTCGTAGCGCCCCATAGCCACCAGGCAGTTACCCATCATTATGTAGAGATTCGAGCCGGCGCTGGGCAACAGCATGATCGTATTGGCCTCACGTTCCTTGATGGTTTTCAGGCCGGGCATCAACACCTTCAAAGCTCCCTCATAGTCGTGTTTGTCAATCAGCAGCTTCGCCAGCAGTCTGACGCAATAGGCGTATGCAGTCAATTCTTCTGCGTTGCCTGTAAACGAGGCGATGCCTTTCTTGAACTGGTATTCTGCCACCTTGGGTTTTCTCTCCTGGATATAGGAAACGCCGTGATAGAAATGGAGGTCGATGGGGGGGAGTTTTGTTCGGCCTTCCAGGCTGTCGCAAATCACATGGACGGAATCGTAATTCTTACGATCCAACTGGGTGGTCAGCAATTTCGAGTCTTCATTCATTTTATCTAAATCGGAAATGCCTGTGATGTATGTAAAGGCTCTATCTAAAATGGTATCCATTTTTTCGGGTATTATCAAGTATACGATTTCGGATGTTATATACAGTCCGAGTATCAGTGCTATCGGGAAACCTATTCCCCATAACAGCACGCGCTTTATCCATTTTTTTAAACGCTTCATGTTTCTAAGATTTATGATTTTGCAAAGGTACATACTATTTTTGTGATTGAGTGTCAGATGACACTTAATAATTGTTAATTAACTGTTGGGCACCAGGGGAGCGCAAGAATAAGGGAGGAGTGACACGTTTTGGTCGCTCCTCCCTTTTTTGAGACTCCGCTGAGTCTCTTCATAGTTGATTTAAGAGTTAACGTCAGCCGGGTTTTGTCGATCATTTCTGAAGGACATTGCAAAGGTAAGAAAATATTTGGTGCAAAACAAACTTTTCAGACGAAAATCTGTTGTAATTTTTATTATTTAACAAATGGGTGCATTAGGTGTATAAACTACAATATAAATAGTAGTTTAATAAATAATTAACGTGCGAAAATGACTGAAAAATCGTTTGGATTTTTCGTAATTTAATAAATTATTAAAATGTATTGAATATTCATGATTTATTTGCTAATCTTTGATAAAAGGTGGTTAAAAAATGCAAATCAGGTTTTGTGAGATTTGCACAAACTTTGAGACTGCGTCTCGGTCGTACCTCTGCCTTGAAAAACAAGGCGAAATTAGGCTGCATCACGAAAAAACTCAAATAAAATTTGGTTTTTTGCGAGATTTGCACAAACTTTGAGACTGCGTCTCGAAGGTACTTTCGCTCGAAAATAAAAAAAAACGCCGTTTTATTTTGTATTTTGCTCACTTATTCGTACCTTTGTCCCCGATTTTGGAGAATAATGGGAAATGAAGAATCCGTTTGACAAGATATTAAATTGGTATTTCACAAAGAATTCACTGCCGTATTGGAGCATTCTGTTGATTGATTGTGCCATTATTATTTGCAGTGGTATGCTGACCTATTGGATCTTCAATAGTGCGGTGTTGTTGTTTGAGAATACCTTGAAGGTGCTGAATACACTTATCTGTTTCCTCATCCTGAGTATTCCGGGATTCAGGCTGTTTCATACGTATTCGGGCTTTATGCGCTATGCGAGTTTTGTGGACTTGCTGCGTGTAGCCTATGGCAACGCTGTGTCACTGGTTCTGGTGCTTATAGCGCAATATGGTATGGACCTGTTGCCGGGCCATCTGTTCGCCCATTTCAATACAACGAGTATCTTCCTTATCTATATTATCGCGACGCTCTTTATGTGGGGGCTTCGTATCTTTGTGAAGACGCTTTACGACGTGGCCTTCTCGAACTCTCGTGCTGTGCGTGTGCTTATCTATGGTGCGATGTCGGGTGGTGTCGGTCTGGCGAAGAATATCCAGAGTCAGCGTCCAAGGCGTTATGTGGTGAAGGGCTTCATCACCCACCACAAGAACACGAAGCACCAGATGATCATGGGTGAGAAGGTGTACTCGGTTTCTGATGACCTGGCTGAGATCATCAAGAGCAATGATATTGAGGGTGTGCTTGTGTCGCCTTATCGTACGCAGGAGTTCCGAAACAACCAGGAACTGCAGGATATCATCCTTGGTACGGGTGCCAAGATTTATATGGCCCAGAATGCCAAGGAGATGGACGATGAGGAGCTTAACGGCACCAGTACTGATCCTGTACATTTGAAAGAGGTGAGTGTGGAGGACCTCTTGCCGCGCGATGAGATTCGTGTAGACCTGAAATCAGTGGAGGAACTGCTCTCTGGTCAGCGTGTGCTGATTACGGGTAGTGCGGGTAGTATCGGTTCTGAGATGGTACGTCAGGTGGCGCAGTTCAAGCCTGCCGCTATGATGCTGATCGACCAGGCTGAGACGCCTGAGCATGATATCCGTCTGATGATGGAGAAGCAATTCCCCGGTATTCCTGCTGAGACGGTGGTAACGAGCATCTGTAACGAGGCTCATATGGAGCATATCTTCAAGCGTTTCCAGCCTGACTACGTGTTCCATGCTGCTGCCTATAAGCATGTGCCGATGATGGAGGATAATCCTTCGGAGGCTGTGCTGAACAACATCTTCGGTACGAAGGTGATAGCTGACCTGAGTGTGAAGTACGGGGTGAAGAAGTTTGTGATGGTGTCGACGGACAAGGCTGTGAATCCGACGAACGTGATGGGTTGTTCGAAGCGTATCTGTGAGATCTATGTGCAGAGTCTGGATCAGGCTATCAAAGAGAAGAAGATCTCGTCGTTCTTGTCGGCTCTGACGAATAAGATGAGTTTTATCACGCCTTCGCAGATGGGTGGTCCCTCGGCACGTACGCAGTTTGTGACGACGCGTTTTGGTAATGTGCTTGGTTCTAACGGCAGTGTGATTCCTTTGTTCCGTGAGCAGATCAAGGCTGGTGGTCCTGTGACAGTGACGGATGAGCGTATCGTGCGTTTCTTTATGTTGATTCCTGAGGCTTGTAAGCTGGTTTTGGAGGCTGGCACGAAGGGTAACGGTGGTGAGATCTTTGTGTTCGACATGGGACAGCCTGTAAAGATTGCAGACTTGGCTAACCGTATGATCAAGCTGTCGGGTGCGAAGAATGTGGAGGTGAAGTTTACTGGTCTTCGTCCTGGTGAGAAGCTTTATGAGGAGGTTTTGAATGAGCTTGAGGGTACGAAGCCGACGTTCCATGAGAAGATTCGTATTGCGGAGGTTCGGGAGTATGATTATCAGCGGGTTTGCAAGGATATTGATGAGTTGATTGCTATATCGAAGCGGTTTGATGATATGGCGACGGTGAAGAAGATGAAGGAAATTGTTCCAGAATATGTTTCGAATAATTCTGTTTATGAACAATTAGATAAATAAAAACTCCCAGCCAGGCGGCTGGGAGTTTTTATTTATCTAATGATCAAACCGCCATTGGGGTGGAGGGTTGCTTTGAGATTTCCTTTCTTGTCGAGTTTGAGAGGGGTGAGTGTGGGCTCACCTTTTTTGTTGTCGATATAGAGTTGTGAAAGGCCGGGGAAGTCGGTCAGATCCAGTGATATGGTCAGAGGTTCGGGGAGGGCGTTCAGGCCTGCGAGGTACCAGTGGCCGTTTGTGGACTTGCGAGCGAGGATGACGTATTTGCCGGGGTAGCCATCGATGAAGCGGGTTTCTTCCCAGGTTGTGGGGAGATCGCGTAGGAAGTCGAGTTCGAACTGTGGGAGTTCGTCGAGGTTGTTGGGTTGTATGGCTACGCACTGGATGGGTGTCTGCATGATGATGCCAGAGGCCATTTCGAAGATATCGGTGGTCTTACGGGTATGGCGGCTCTTATTGTCGCGTGACATCCATTTGTTCATGATGATGCCTCCCCAGTCCATGGATGCCGTCGCATTGCGGCAGAAGGGATGGAGGGTGAGGTCGAAGCCCTCACGGATGGTGGCTTCCTCGCCAAAGAACAGGTTCTCGGAGGCTAGCACTGCCTCGGAGGCCACGTAGTTGGGGTACATGCGTTCCCAGCCTCTGGGGATGGTACAGCCGTGGAAGATGACTTGTAGGCCATGGCGGTTGGCATCTGAGAGGATGTCTTCGTAGAGGCGCATGGTCTCTTGTTTGTCGCCTCCGAAGAAGTCGACCTTGATGCCTTTGATGCCGATGGACTGCAGCCACTTCATCTCGCGTTCACGTGCGATGGCGGTGTTCATGCAGTCGCGTGGTGTCTGTGGGGCATCGTTCCAGAAGCCATTGGAGTTGTACCAGAGCATGAGGTGTACGCCTTTTGACTGGGCGTATCTGGAGAGTTCCTCGATGCGGTCGCGTCCAATCTGGGTGTCCCACCAGTTGTCGACGAGGCAGTATTCGAAGCCCATCTTTGCGGCGAGGTCAATGAACTGTACCTGGTCATCGTAGTTGATGGAGTTGTCCTGCCAGAGGAGCCAGCTCCAGGTGTAGCGGCCGGGTTTGTAGTCGATACTGGGCTCGTAGAGGGGCTTGACGAGGTCGTAGCTGATCGTTGTCTCGACAATGGGTTTCAGACTGTTGCCCACTGTGATTGTGCGCCAAGGGGTTTCGCCGGGTAATGGAATGGCGGCGAAGTCGGTGCCGTAGCCGTTGTTTTCGCCACGGTCGGGGTAAGCGATGGTGTAGCCTATACCGGGCTGGTAGTCACTTAGGTGACTGCCGCAGTAACCTGAGGTTACTCCGGTCTCGGATATAAGTACCCAAGTAGACAAGGAGTTCTTGGACAAGCCAAGCGGCAAAGCCGAGCGCAAGGAGTTCAGGACATTACCTTTTGCGCTTGAAGATTTGTCTTGGACTCCCTGTCTCCCTGTCTCCTTGTCTCCCTGAAGATGAAAGAGGGCGGGGAGGATGTAGCCATGAGCGAATTGGGATGGGGTGGTCATGGGGGCGTCGGCGGAGTAGCCTTCTTCGTAGGAGGGCTTGGTCTGTTCCCAACCGGACTCAGGGCCTATCTGGGGGGAGATGAAGGTCGTGGTGCCGTCGGGGAAGTTGAAGCTGCTGAGTTCGGCCAGTATACGCGCGCGCTTGTACTCTTTCTTATTGATGGTCTGACGGGGGATCAGATATCGGAAGGCGATATCATTGTCGGAGACCTGGAAGAGGACGGAGAACTTCACACCGTCTTTGTTCTCAATGTCGACAACGGCCTTTGTGGCCTCATAAGATGCAGAGGAAGCTTTCGTTCCTTGCATCTGATATTGACCATTGACCATTGAACATTGACCATTGGCTATTGAGAGGTCTTTGGAGAGGTCGGCAAGGGAGGTTTTGAGGCCTAGGGCGGAGGGGGCTAAGACTTGTTGACCATTGAGGGAGGCGGTGTAATATAGGCGGCCGCCGGCGTCGCTTACTGTCACCACCAGATTGCCATCGGGGGATTGCACGCTGACTTCTTCTGCGTTTATCGATAAGAAAAACGCCATGGAAAAAAGGATAGTAATAATTCTATTCATAGTTTCTACGTATAAAAGGAGACAAGGAGACAGGGAGACAAGGAGTTACAAGACATTACTTATGATGCTTGAGGGAGAGACAAAACAATCGTCTTGGACTCCCTGAACTCCTTGGACTCCCTGTCTCCTTACTTTATTAAAGTAACTGGTCGCTTTCGATATCCTTGAAATACTTATAGGTGCTGACCTTCAGCTCATCGGCTGCCTCCTCGTCGCTGACGATGATGCCATGTTCGTGCATCTGGAGAGCAGAGATGGTCCACATGTGGTTGACGCTACCCTCGATAGCTGCCTGGAGGGCACGTGCCTTGGCGTGGCCATTGACGAGGATCATTACCTCGCGGGCGTCCATGACTGTACCTACACCAACAGTAAGGGCATGAGCAGGAACGTTCTCAGGTTTGCCACCAAAGAAGCGGCTGTTAGCGATACGTGTATCGGTGGTGAGGGTCTTCATACGGGTTCTGGAGC
>JAEEGH010028588.1_pt1 | contig 10962 bp, 7 predicted proteins | sample 9134181 | NCBI WGS metagenome assembly JAEEGH01 (sample SAMN16246544, study PRJNA631951) | gut metagenome | biome: gut microbiome; feature: rumen; material: DP-attached | host: Bos | place: Iran: Karaj | collected 2018-10
TGGTCTCAAGCGAGCTTTCCGTAACTTCCATCCAGTTCAGCGCATCCGGGATGTTCTTTCCGGTGTACTGCTGTACCTCGGTAAGGTTTGTCCTGAATTTCAGCGCTCTCACCGCAACGATCGGGTCATCGGAAGGCCTTGTTATCTTTTTACCTGTTGAATACTGGGATTCAAGCGTATTAAGAAGATTTTTATTGTTGTTGATGTTGTACATCGAATTGTTTGTCATCATCTTGTTCGTAATACGCATAATTCCTCCTGTGGCGCAGCCGTTTTTCTATACTATATTAATCGGTATCACAGCCCTGTTTCATTAATTAACTTGTTATAAATTTCGTTCATCACGGAGATGACCTTGGAGTTCAGATTGTAAGCTTCCTGATATCTTGCGAGGGCCATCGCCTCTTCGTCCTGATCGACGCCTGCCACCGAAAGCCTCTGATTTGTTACCTTTGCGACGATGTTCGCCTGGCTCTCGGAAAAGTTCTTTGCGGACGTTGTGTCGATACCGACCTCGGAAACCAGTGTCTGCAGAAACTGTGCAGGATTTCCCTGTTTGAACATGTTAACATCACTCTTGAGATCGAGGAGCTTTCTTGTGATATCCGCTCCGCTCACGCCCGCGTTGATGTCGGTGGTCGTGGCGATCTTTGCCGGTGTGTCGAGTATTGCCTTACATACCTTGAAGTTCTTCGCGGTGATCATGTAGTAGGAATTGTTGAGCACCGATGCGTCCGAAATGACTGTGGTGATATCGGTCTCGTCCGTCTCATTGAAGTTCCCGGGTATATATTCCTCGCCGCTCACTACATCATAGCCCGTAAAGAAGTAATTTCCCGATTCTCCGTCAAGGTTCTGTCCTTTTCTGTGGACGGTGTTGAATTCCTCCGCGAATGTGCGGATGAACTGGCTGAGCTGCGACATGTAATACGGAATGCCCTTGTAGTCGACGTCGCTTCCCACGGAAACCGTGGTGCCGTTCGTGTACTGCTTTCTCATGGGCTGGTTCAGTTCGAAATTGTATGTGTATACTCCGTTCGCGTCGACTGTGATACTGAAAGACTTGTAAGTGTATTCACCGTTTCCGATGATGATCTTTCCTTCAGTGGGGATGTTAAGGTCAGCGATGTGGTTTATGTTGGTGTTCGTGATGCTGATCGATGTCTGTCCCACCGCGATGGGGCCGCTTTTTCCTGTGAGGTCTTCGTCGTTGTTTCCGTCTCTTACCTCAAAGAGTGCCTTTAACGATCCGGACATGGTCCCTGATGTGGGTTCGAGCCTCTGGTCGTACTGCCAATAAACATCATAAAGTCCGTCGATATCGCACTGATTCTGCAGCTCTTTTCTCGGTCTGCATTCAAGCTTAAAGGTGTCATAGGTATCAACCAGCGTATTTCCATCGATGCGGACGGTGAAGGTGTTCATGCCGTTTCCGATGGGGCGCTCATGCACGCTCACGTTCACGATCTTTGAAAGATCGTCCACCAGAAGATTTCTCTGGTCTCTCAGGTCATTTGCGTTCTCGCCGCCCACCTCGATGGTGTTGATCTGCTTTGTGAGGACCGCGATCTGATCGGCGATGGAATTTATCTTCTGTACCTGGTTTTTGATCTCGTAGTTGCACTCGTTCTGAATGCCCTGGAGGTTTGTGTAGAGGCCGTTGAAATATTCGCAAAGGCTTTCGGAATAGTTTGCGACCTGCGTCCTTACCGCAAGGCTCGAAGGATCCTTTGAAAGCTCCTGGAGCGCGTTGAACATGCTGTCAAAAGAAGTGGTGAAGCCCTCAAGCTCGATCTCGTTGAAATAGTTTTCGATCTCGGTCATGAAGTAATGGCGCTCTTCGTAAAGGCCGCCGATCGAGGTGTTGCTCCTGAACTTCTCATCGTAATATTTGCTTCTCGACTGATCGATGGAATTTACCATCGCACCTGTTCCGAGCTCACCGTATGAATTGTATGTCCTTAAGGCTCTGTCGGCCGTCTGGTTCAGATTCTGCCTCGAATAGCCCTTGGTCTCAATGTTTGCGATATTGTGGGCCGTTGTGTTCAGTCCGCTCTTTGATGCAAAAAGGCCCGAGCTTCCTATTGTGAGTCCGAAAAATGTGTTAGCCATTGATTAGTCCTTTCTCTTTAAAAAGGCTTGTCAGCCTCTGCCGAGTGATGTTACGAGATGTTCGAGCATCTGGGCCACAGTGCTTATGAATCTCGAATTTGCGTTGTAACCCTGCTGGAATTTGATGATGTAGGTAAGTTCCTCATCGGAGGATACGGCGTGTACCGACTGGCGCTGTCCGTCAACGCTTCCCACCAGTGATTCCTGGCTTTCGGAGAGATGTTTGAATCTCTCGCCGTTGTTTCCGAGAAGGCCCAGCATATCGGTGTAATAGCCGTTAAAGTTCTGCAGCGATGTATCCGTGGGTGATACCGTATCCCATCCGGCCTGCCAGTTTGCGAGAAGTTCCTCGCAGGTCTTTATTGCGTAGTCTCCTGTGCCTCTGTTGTCGGAAAGAGGAAGGAGCGAAGGATTTGCAAGTATCTCCTGGTTTACTTCGATCTCACCGATGGTGAAAAGCGAGTAGTTGTTGCTCGGATCTTCCTGATTGTAAACATATGCTCCGTAGGTCTCGGGCACTCCGCCCTCTCCGATGACGGTTATGTTCTGGTAAGTGTAGCGGGGCATCGACTTTCTGTTAAAGAGTGCCTCGCCGGGAGTGTTGTTTTCGTCCATTCCCACGGGAGCGTTCTCCTGATCGAGTATCATGATCTTTTCGCCGTTTGAAAGAGTCACTTCCTTGTTGGGGCAGAAGGTGTCGTTTAACATTGTTACGATGCCGTGCACCAGATTGTCAAACTGTACTTCGATTCCTACAAGTACGGAACCCTCGACGCCGATCTGATATTTCTCGAGTGCTTCCTCATACTTTATCATCTCTGCGTTGTAGGAGGTGCTGTCAAACACGCCGTTTTCGGTAAAATCTTCCTTTTTTGGCTCTATGGGCTTGTCTGTGTAGCGGCCCACATGATCGCCTCTCGCGAGGAGGAGTCCCTTTAACGCGCCTATATCGGTATCGCACTGCGCGTTGGGGAGCTTTGCAAAATCAAAAACGTCGACGTTGTCATATACCGGCCAGTAAGGCTCGATCAGATTTGTTTCTTCGGAGATCGGCTTTGTATCCATCTTGAAGATGATGTCGTTTGTCACGAGCGCGTAGTTTTCTGCGTATACCGTAACAACTCCCTTTGCGTCTTCCTTGTAGTCGATCTTTATTATCTCCGAAAGCTCGTCAAGGCGCTGGTTTCTTACGTCTCTGAGGTCGTTTGCGTTTTCAAAGCCGGACGCTTCGATCTTCTGGATCTTTCCGTTGAGATCGAAGATCTCCTGAGCGATGGAATTGATCCTGTCCACATATACCTGAACCTGTGTATTGAGGCTTTCCTGATATTCCTGTATCTGCTTGTATATGCCTTCAGCTCTCTCGATAAAGCTCGTGGCGGTCTGTATTATCTCGGAACGTGTAACGATGCTGTCAGGCTCCTTGCAGAGCTCCTGGAGTGAAGTCCAGAAACCGTGAAGGTAGTTCTGGAATGCCACGCCCTCGGTCTCTCCGAAGATATCTTCAGTCTCGACCGTTGCTTCGTACTGCGATCTGTAAAAACCTTCGCGTCCGAATTCTTCGCGGTATGTCTTGTCGAGGAATACGTCTCTGACCTGTTTTACCGATGTGACGTCGGTACCGTAGCCGAGTTTCATCGGCGAGATGTGGTTCTGGCCGAATCGTGAATAGAATGCGTCGGTGGTCTCCATCTGCTGACGTACATAACCTTCCGTTTCAACGTTTGAAAGGTTGTGTGCCGCTACGGTAAGTCCTCTCTGATTGCTTCCCAATCCGGAAACGCCTGTGTAAAGACTGGACATCAAGCTCATTATGCGTTTCCTCCTTTCTTCCGAATAACTTTTCCTGTTTTCTGCTGTTCATTATATCGGTCCAAAAAGGTCCTCTCATTATAGTGAAATTATAAAAAAAAAGATTACCGCTTGCTTTGCGGTAATCCTTTGATGTCGCGGTTTTGCGACACTTTTTACGTCCTTGTTCACATCCTTGTATACGGCCTTTTACTGCCTTGCGTCAAACGACCCGATGGTACCCATCGACATGTCAAACTGCCCGGCATTTCTCGTATAATTGTTACCTATGTACTGCCTTGATGACCTGATCATGTTGAGCTGGAAATCCGATATTTCCAGCGAGGAAGCGATCAGCTTGGAATTTCTGTCATTAAGGGTCTTCATCCTTGAAAGCGTTTCCTTTAGCCGTTTTCTCAATGCAGAGAGCTCTCTCTGTGTGTCGGGCTGCTTGGCGAGAAGTTCGATAAGCTCATCAAGCTTCAAGTCGGAATTCCTCTTGTTGAGGACCGTTCTCATGCTGTTCATGATCTTTTCGCGCTTCTTCTCAAGACTTCCCAGATGTTCCGCAGCGAGCTGCTCCTGCTCCGTGATGCGTTCCAGTTCATCCACGCGGTTTTCGATGATCACGCCGGATTTTCTGTCCGCAAGCGGAACAAGTGCCTCATACACGGCAAGTTCATTATTCAATGTTGTGATAAGTTCTTCAATTAAGCTTGCCATGTCTGGACCACCCTCATTTACACGGAAGGCCGCGGTAAGTCCGCAGCCTCCGGTGTTAGCATCAAGTTACATGTTCATTGCATCTTCGGACTGCTGAAGAAGCTTGTCGGCAACAGCGCTCATCGGAACAAAGTAAGTTCCGTTGGCCATAGCCGTCTTGATCTCATTGACTTTGTCTGTTCTGATGTCGGACTCAGCCGCAACCGCTTCCTTGGCAACCTGCAGATCTCTTCCGAAACCGGAGATCTGAACACTGTCCCTCTTAATAGCTGTGGTGGATCCAACCTTTTTCATTTTTCCGTTGGCCTGATATATCTGGCCGATCTCGGATAATGCATCGATACGCATAGTTGTTTCCTCCTTGTTACTTTACTTCAGGAACATCATTTCTTGTTCCTGATTTATTTATCGGACCGAAAAATAATTTTTTTTAGTCCCAAAGGCAATCTTTTTAAAATTTTTATTTCTCGTGAAGGTCGGTCTTGATCTGAGTCGTTGAAACTCCGGGCGTTCTGGGCAGATAGATGACCTCGCAGTATTCTTTAAGGAAATCAAATTTGCCTTCCCAGTCGGAGCCCATGACAAAAATATCGGCATGATGCTTTTGAACATCCGTCACCTTCTGCTCCCAGGTCTCCTCGGGGATCACTTCATCCACATATTTAATGGCTTCAAGTATGATCTTTCTGTCCTCATAGGAGTGGTAGGCTTCTTTGTGCTTTCCGGCATTGAACTCATCGGTGGAAAGCCCTACGATAAGATAGTCCCCAAGCTCCTTTGCACGTCTTAAGAGATTTATGTGACCTACATGAAGCAGATCAAAAGTGCCGTATGTTATTACTTTTTTCATGTCTCCTCCGTGGCGCAGCCAATTATCATATGGTGAGCGTGGTCTTCTGTCCCTTCGCGCCGCGCTTTCTCACCTTTACCTTCTTTGCCGAAAGTGCCTTGCCCTTATATTCAAAGGTTTCGTCGGCAGGCGATACCACAGCGAGACATACCACCTTGTCGTCCTTTTCGAGCGCTATGCCCTTTACGCCGCGGCTGGTCTTTTTGAACTCCGCGACTTCCTCAAGAGGAAATGCGAGTGAAACGCCGGCCTGAGTGTAAAGAATGACTTTTCTGTTCTCCGCAAGTATGTCGGTCGCGGAAAGCTTTGCGATGCCGACAAGAAGATCTCCGTCATCCAGTTTTGTGGAACTTACCTGTGTTCTTGTGGTATCAAATTCGATACCGGAAACTATCTTTACAAATCCCGACTTTGTCGCAAACAGGAACGAGCATTCAAACAGTTCCTCAAAGCCTGTATAAAGGATGACATCCTCTTTTCCTATCTTTGTGAGCTGGTGGATGAGCGTGCCCTTGTCCTTGAGCCTCGTTCTCGGTATGGCCTGCGCCTTCACCTGATACATGTTGCCTTCGGCGGTAAATACGCACAGCCTGTCGTTGCTCCGCATCTTTATCTGATATACGAAATCGGTGAGCTGCTCGGACGAAGCCTTTGAATATGTGTTCATATCCACAGACTTTGTGTAGCCGAACTTGTCGATCAGCACATATATATCCTCGATGCGCTCTTCGACCACATAATTTGTCTGCTCCGCAACCGTTATCTCGGTCCTTCTGTCCCGCCCGAACTTCTTTTTGAATTCGAGGAGCTGCTTTTTTATAACCTTGTGAAGTTCTTTTTCCGAACCAAGGATCTTTTCAAATTCCGCGATGTTTTTGGTAATGGTGTCGCTCTCCTCACGGAGCTTCATAATCTCAAGTCCGATGAGACGTGAAAGCTGCATCGCAAGGATGGCGTCGGCCTGACGGTCGGTAAAATCGAGTTTTGCGGCTTCCTTAGCCGAAGTCTCGCTCTTGAACTTTATCCCTTCGGTGATGCCCTTTGTAAGGCAGTCCTTTGCCTGCTTTACGGACGAGCATCCTCTGAGTATCTCTATGATAAGGTCGATGACATCGGTCGCGCGCAAAAGTCCTTTTACGACCTCAAGTCTGTCATTTGCCTTTTGCAGTCTGTTCTTAAATTCCTTTGTGTAGATCTCCTCCTGGAAGCTGATGAACTCTCCCACGAGGCTCTTAAGGTTAAAAACGATGGGCTGCTGCTGTTTTACTGCAAGGAGGTTTACGGAATAGGTGTCTTCGAGAGGCGATTTTTTGAAAAGGCCGTTTAAAAGGTTATCAACATCCCTGTCCTTCTTCACCTCGACAACTATGCGGATGTCTTTTGAAGATTCGTCGCGGACATCGGAGATCTCCTCAAAAGTCTTGTTCTTCATGAGGTCCACAAGACTCTCCACGAGCTTCTGCTTGTTTCCTGAAGAAGTATAGGGGATCTCTGTGATAACGATATTCTTTCTTCCGTACTCGACATTTTCTATGACGGTCTTTGCCCTGACCTTGATCTTTCCCTCTCCGGTCTCATAGATCTGCGGAAGCGCATCGGCGTTCACTATCACGCCGCCTGTGGGGAAATCAGGACCCGGAATATATCTCATGAGCTCTGCGACTGTGATCTCAGGATCGTCAAGATATGCGATGCAGCCGTCGATCACCTCCGCGGTATTGTGCGGAGGAATGTTTGTCGCCATACCTACGGCAATACCCGTGGTGCCGTTTATAAGGAGGTTTGGCAGCATGGCGGGGAGCACGGTGGGCTCTTTTTCCATGTTGTCAAAGTTCGGCTGGAAATCCACCAGATCATGGTCGAGGTTTTCGAGCATGGTCATGGCGCCTTCAGAGAGCTTTGCCTCGGTATAACGCATCGCAGCAGCCGGATCGCCGTCTATCGAACCGAAGTTTCCGTGTCCGTCGATAAGAGGGAGGGACAGAGAAAAGTCCTCCGACATGTGGACAAGTGCTTCGTAGATGGAGGAATCGCCGTGGGGGTGGTATTTACCCATCGTATCGCCGACGATACGCGCGCTTTTTCTGTGCTGTTTTTTGGGATCGAGCCCAAGCTCGGTCATGGCGTAAAGAATACGCCTCTGAACGGGTTTAAGTCCGTCGCGCACATCGGGCAGCGCACGGTCTATGATGACATTCACCGCATAGTCACGGTAGGAGGTCTTCATCTCCTCCGAAAAATCGAGCTGCAACAGTTCTGCCGTTTTCACACTCGTATTGTTCTTATCCGCCATGATATCCTCTGTAAAAAACCTGTTTCTTTATTTCTTGTCCTGCTCATAGAAATCGAGCTTTGCGTATTTCGCCTCAGACATGATGAATTCACGTCTCGGGGGTACGTTTGAGCTCATGAGCAGAGTGGTGACCTCATCGGCCTCCACGGTATCGGAAATGCCCACCTGGGCGAGCACGCGCTGTTCGGGATCGAGAGTGGTCTCCCAGAGCTGATCCGCGTCCATCTCTCCGAGACCTTTGTAGCGCTGGAGAGCCAGTATCTTGTGTCCTTCTTTTCTGAACTTTTCCAGTTCAAAATCGTTAAAAAGATATTTTGACTGCTTTCCCTTTTTCTTTGATTCCTCGTAGTCGACCTTGTAAAGAGGCGGCATGCCGCGGTAGACCTTGCCCTCCATGATGAGTTCGGGCATGAACCTGTAAAAGAAGGTGAGCATCAGCGTGCTGATATGCGCTCCGTCGACATCGGCATCGGTAAGGATGATGATCTTGTCATAACGCAGTTTCGTGATGTCAAAATCGTCTCCGATACCGCAGCCGAAAGCCGCGATCATGGTCTTTATCTCATTGTTCGCGAGTATCTTTTCGAGAGGCGCCTTCTCCACGTTCAGGATCTTTCCTCTTAACGGGAGCACCGCCTGTGTCTTTCTGTTTCTTGCGGTCTTTACAGTGCCGCCCGCGGAATCACCCTCGACTATGTAGATCTCGCACTCTTCGGCCTTTTTTGAAGAGCAGGAAGCAAGCTTGCTCCTTGTATCCACATCGTTAAGCGACTTTAACACCGCGTTTCTGGCCTTGTCTCCGGCCTTTCTCGCATTGTATGACTTTAATGAATTGTCAAGGATGGCCTTGAGTTCTTCAAGGTTTTTGTCAAAATAATGAGTCACTTCGTCGGTGAAAACATCCTCCACCGCCTGTTTTGCATCATTGTTTCCGAGTTTGGTCTTTGTCTGTCCTTCAAACTGCGGATTCGGATGCTTTATCGAAACAATGGCGACGATGCCGTTCCTTATGTCCTTGCCGTCGAAATTCTCATCCTTTTCCTTTAAAACGCCGAGCTCTCTGGCATATTTGTTCATAACGCCCGTGAGACCGGACTTGAAGCCTGTGACCAACGTACCGCCGTCAACGACGTTGATGCGGTTACAGTAGGAATTGATCTGTTCGGTGTAGGAATTGGTGTAGGTAAATGCCACCTCCACCTCGATGTCTCCGCTCGTCCCCTCGATGTAGACAGGCTCGGGGATGAGCGTCCTGAAGCCTTCGTTGTCTCTCGCGCCGGTCTTTACAAGGTAGTTGATATAGCTCTTTATACCGTCTTCCTCGTAATACTTGGTCTCGGTGCCGTTTATCTCGTCTTTGAAATTAAGGAGCAGGCCTTTGTTAAGGAACGCCGATTCCTTTAAATGCTTTGCGATTATCTCGGGCTTGAACTCAACGGTCTCAAAAATGGTGTCGTCAGGATAGAACAGGACCTTTGTTCCGGTATCGTTCTTTGCGCATTTTCCGACTACGGGAAGCAGGCCGTTTTCAAGCTTTACCGTGGGATGTCCGCCGTTTTCGTATTCGTCTCTGTAGATCTTTCCGTCTCTTCTTACCTCGACGGTCATCTTTTTTGAAAGAGCATTCACTACGGACGCGCCTACGCCGTGCAGACCACCTGCTACTTTGTAGATGCTGTTTGAAAATTTACCGCCGGCGTGAAGTATGGTATAGACCACGCGCACTGCCGGTATGTGTTCCGTGGGATGAAGATCCACGGGAACGCCTCGTCCGTGATCGGCGATCTCGATGCCGCCGTCCTTTTTAAGTGTCACGTCGATCCTGCTGCAAAATCCCGCAAGATGTTCGTCTATGCCGTTATCGAGTATCTCCCAGATGAGATGATGAAGTCCGCGCGTCCCGGTACTTCCTATGTACATACCGGGGCGCATCCTTACGGCTTCCAGTCCTTTAAGGACAACTATGTCACTTCCGCTGTAATTGTCTGATGCCATCATCTGTCTCCAATTGAATTTATTGCTTTAGTCGTTCAGGAATGCCCATTCAAGCATCTTTTTCGCCTGCTCCGCACAGCTTGCGCGCTTGTCGACACCGAGGACGATAACGATGTATTCCTGTCCGTTCTCATCCTTGCCCGAAGCTGCGAGGCACTGTCCGGCGTCATCGGTGTTTCCGGTCTTTATGCCGGTGCAGGTGAACTGGTCGCTCTTATAAGCATCGGTGAGAAGAAGGTTCCAGTTCTGTATCTTCACACCGTCCACAGCAAAACCTGTGGATGTGGTATATTCCGTCTTTGAAACTATGGATCTTAAGGTGCTGTTCTTCATGAACGCCACTGCAAGTTTTGCAAGGTCGGAAGCGGTGGTATAGATATCTTCAAAACCGCTGCTCATGTCTGCGCCGATCGCATTGTCAAAATGCGTGCCCATCATGCCGAGACTCTTTGCCTTTGCGTTCATCATGTCATTGAAACCGTCAAAGCTTCCGCCGACATTCCATGCAATGGTATCGGCTGCATCCGCAGCGCTTAAGATGAGCATGATGTTCAGCCAGTCCTTAAGAGGAAGCTTTGTACCCACAGGCGCGCCCCAGCAGGTCATGTCGTTATCGATACCCATGATGCCGTTTCCGTCAGCATCGGTATGGTCATACCAGCGGCGTGCATACTCAGGAAGCTCGATCTCGTTCGACACATCCATCTTTTCTATCGCCACTAGGGCAGTCATCATCTTTGTGAGAGATGCGGGGTAGCACTTGTCGTTCTCATGGCTTGCTCTTATGACATCACCGGTCTGAGCATCGACCAGCATATAAGCTTTTCCCGTAAAATTGCTGTACTGCTCTATCGACATGGACGCCGCATCACCCGGCTTAGCCGTGGGTGCGGGTGTCGCTGTAGCCTGCGGCTTGGGAGTGGGTGTTGCCGTTGCATCCGGCTTGGGTGTCGGAGTCGCTTCCGCCTTCTTTGTAGGAGTGGGCGTAGGTGTAGCGCTTCCGTCGGCCTTCTTGGTGTAATAAGCGCTCGCATAGAGCGTCTGTCCTTCATATTCGACTCTCAGCCACTCATTGCTGCATTCACCGGTCACGTTGAGCGCAGTGCCCTTCGTTACAGCCTTGTACTTGTCATACTCCGTGCCGGGTCCTTTACGAAGGTTCAGGTCTGAAGTCGTGGTCACAACATAGGAAGCAGCC
>JAEEGH010028589.1_pt1 | contig 10962 bp, 6 predicted proteins | sample 9134181 | NCBI WGS metagenome assembly JAEEGH01 (sample SAMN16246544, study PRJNA631951) | gut metagenome | biome: gut microbiome; feature: rumen; material: DP-attached | host: Bos | place: Iran: Karaj | collected 2018-10
TGCATGACCAGTCGTCCACAAAATCCCCCGCGATCACCAGCAGGTCCGGGGCCTGGGCTTCGATGGTCCTGAGATGCGCGGCGAAGCCCTCGCCGTCGAAGGTGGTGCCGATGTGGCTGTCGGCCACCAGGGCGATCCGCAGGGTGCCCAGCGGCTTGCCGGTCTCCAGGCGGTAGTCCTTCTGACGCACATGCTGGCACTGGACCCAGCCGACGGTCAGATACGCCAGGGAAAAGGCCAGGGCCAGCCAGCCCTGCAGGTTGACCCGCCGGGTCTTTTCCGCGGGGCGCTTTGCCAGACGCAGGACCAGGCCGAAGAGGAGGAAGCTCAGCACCACATGGAGGAAAACCACCAGGGCGTTGATGAAGGACAGGGTGAAGGTCAGGAGGGCGAACAAGACGGCGATGATGCCCAGAGACAGCAGGGCCCTCAGCCCTCCCTTGCCGCCGGAGAGCTTTTGGATGCCCCGGAAGCGTCCGACGCAGACCGTCAGATAGATGAGCCCGGCCAGCGTCACGACGGTGGCCGTCCCCAGGATCAGCGACCAATACATCCCCTCACCTCCCTTCCTCTCATGGCGTCTGCCCCTAGATCCGGGACATGAGGCCGTTGATGGCCTGCTCCGTGAGGAACATGGCCCCCCGCAGGCCCAGGTGGGTCTTTTTCACAAAATCCACGTAGCCCATGCCGGGGAGGCTGATCTCCACGCCGCTGAAGGCGTCCTGCCGGGTGTGGAGGGCGGCGATGGTGTTGGCGTCGGCAAAGACCAGCTCGGCGCGGCTGTCCAGGATGTCCCGCGCAAGGGCTTCCTCGGCGCGGCAGGAACGCAGCAGTTCCCGCAGCCTCCCGCGCATTTCTTCGTCGGGGCTGCCGGTGAGGGAGACGCACTCCGGCGTCAAGCCCAGGTACTCCGTGAGGAAGCGCGCATAGGCCAGGGCCACGCTGTCCATTCCTTCCACGGCGAAGCTGCTGCCGGAGGAAAGGTAGTTCATCTGGTCCAGGTCGTTGAGCTGGAACCAGGCCTCCGCCCTTCGGCGCTCGCTCTCCGCCAGCAGGGGCGATGCCTCTGTCCCCAGCTGCCCGCAGATCTCCCGGAAGGCCTTCTCCGTGGCGCCGAAGCCCACGGGCGGCCCGTCGAACACATAGCAGGGGGTGCCGAAGCGCTCCTCCAGAAAGGCCGCCGTCTCCCGCCCCATCTCGGGGTAGACCAGCAGGTTCAGGTCCGCGTCCGGCAGGGCGCGGACTTCCTCCATGGTGCAGCCGGCGCAGAGGGCGCAGTTCACCTCGATGCCGCAGAGGGCCAGCAGCCGCTTCAGCTCCGCCAGGTCCCCTTCCCAATAGCGCTGCCAGATGGAGAGGCCCAGAAGGTTCACCCGGGGCTTCCCCCGCCCCTCCCGCCGGGGCGCGAAGGAGGGCAGCTGCCGCAGCAGCGCCGCGGCGGCCCGGTCATAGCCGTCGGAAAAATGCTCGCTGTAGCCGGGGGATTCCAGCACCGCCACGGGCTTGTCCGGCAGGACGCGGGCCGCAAGCTCCTTCAGCTCGTCCCCGATCAGGGAGGCCCCGGGGGAATCCACGATCACCAGCAGGTCGAAGCGGAACCTCTCCCCGAAATACCGGAGGGCGGCCTCCACCTTTTCCGCGGTGCCGTAGACATAGTCGCTGCCGTCCAGATAGGTGCAGGGCACCCGGCTCTGGCGGAAGAAATAGCTGTTGAGGATGTCGTATTCCACCTGGCCCTTTTCCGCGGGACGCCCGTCGGAAGTGCGCAGGGGCGGATGCTTCGTCAGGTGGGCGGAGGTGGTGCTGTGGTAGAATTTGCAGCCCATGGGTCCGTTGAGCAGCACGATGGCATTGCGGATGCCCTCCATGGCGAAGATCATGCCGGTGATGCTGTCAGGCGAAATACTTCTCGAAGAGTACGCCGTCATTCTTCCAGCTCCCTCCTTTCTCCCGGATCACGCTGCCCCGCTCCTTTTCCCGGAACATGGTCTCCCAGCGCTGCAGCACCGGCAGGGCGGAGCGGAAGAAGGCCAGGGGCGAGGAGGGCACCGTGTCGCTGAGCCAGGGGCCGACGGCGGCGTCGCCCCCGGCATAGTTGGTGAGCACCAGGTCCGGCTGCAGGGCTTCCAGCTGCTCCCGGATGCGTCGGGCGGAGCTGACCTCCTCCGTCACCGCCAGGATCCCGGGGTCCTTCGTGACCCGCAGGGGCGTGCGCAGATAGTTCATCACGCCGATCCACGCCACGCGCATCCCCGCGTTTTCCGCCGCGCGGAGGATCCAGTCCATATCGTCGTTGATGGTGGTGAGGGCCAGGGTCTTTCCCGCCAGCACGGGCCGCAGGGCGGCGGCGGCTTCCTCGCAGGAAGCCCGCTCCCGTTCGATCAGCTTCTCCGCCCGCTCGGGGCAGCCGAAGAAGGCCCCCAGCTCCCGGACCCAGGCGGCGGTGGCCTCCATACCCACGGGCAGATGGCCGGGGAGGAAGCGGCAGCCGAATTCCCTCTCCAGGAAATCCCGCAGCTCCAGGTTGTCGGCGCTTTCGCTGTCCAGGATATTCAGGGGGGCTTTCAGGAAGCCCCGCAGCTGATCCGTCTCCGCGTCCCCCAGGAAGCGGCAGTTGAGCCGGAGACCCAGCCCCGCCAGGAGCTGCCGCAGGGCGCGGATATTGGGCTCGTTGTTATAGGAAATGGCCAGTTCTCCCACCAGGTTCACGCAGTCCCCCTCCGGCGCCGCGGAACGGTCGATCAGCTTTTGGGCCAGGATATGCAGGCAGTCCCGGATGCCCCCGGCATAGTCCCCGGAGATATCCCCGTCGGCGGGGATGGCGATCACCGGCGTTTCCGCCGTGGAAAGGGCCTCCAGGGAGCGGATATCGTCCCCGATGATGCCGCTGACGCAGGAGGAAATGACGATCACGGCCCCGGGCTTCCGCTCCAGGGCTGCCTTCACCTGGCCGCGCAGCTTGTCCAGCCCGCCGAAGACGGCGGAGGCGTGGTCCATATCGCTGCATTCAAAATGGGGGCTGATGGCCGAGGGCAGGAGGATGCCCCGGTTGAAAAGGTTCTTGCGCCCCGGGGAGGAGATGTTCTGCCAGGTATAGAAGGCGCAGGAGCGGGGGGAATGGGCGATCACCAGGGCGTCGGTGAGGTGCACCGCCGTGGAGGCCGCCCCGTTGAAGGCGCAGCCGTAAAGGGGCGGGCGGTCCAGCCGCGGCTTCTCCGCCGCCGGGGACGCCGCGCTTTCTTTTATTTCCGGCGCGGCGGCGCTCTCACCCCCTTCGGGGAGCTCCACCCGCAGGGACACCGTGCCCAGCACGGTCGCCTCCAGCTCCTCGTCGGTGAGGGGCAGGGCCGGACAGAGGTCAAGGCCGCTCGTGACACGCTCCGCCAGGGAGCGGAACACCGCCTTTTCCTCCTCGTAACCCTCGATCTCCATGAGGGTGCGGCGCTGCTCCTCCGCGTGGGCGAAGCCCGGGGACCGGGGCAGCTCCGCTGCGATGGGGAGGCCCACGGCCTGGGCGAAGCGCTTCACCCGCCCCTCCTCGGCCGCCAGGTTCCGCCGGTTGAAGAGGATGCCCGCCACCCGGCGGTGGGCGTCCCCGTCGAAATTGCGGATGCCCCGCAGGATATTGTTGGCGGCATAAATGGCCATGTATTCCCCGCTGGTCACAAGGAAGATGGCGTCGGCGTACTCCCGCCGGACGGGCACGGCGAAGCCGCCGCAGACCACGTCCCCCAGCACATCGTAGATCACCAGGTCGTAGGGCGCCTTGACCCGATGCTTTTCCAGGAATTCAAAGGCAGTGATGATGCCCCGGCCCGCGCAGCCCACCCCGGGCTGGGGTCCGCCGGCCTCGATGCAGCCCACGCCGAAGGCCCCGCTGCGTTTCACCGCCGCCACGTCCGCCTCCGATGCGTTCACCGTGCGGAGATAGTCCAGCACCGTGGGGATCAGTTCCCCTCCCATGAGCAGCCTGGTGGAATCGTGCTTGGGGTCGCAGCCGATCTGCAGCACCCGCTTCCCCGCCATGGCCAGGGCTGCGGAGAGATTGGCGCTGACGGTGGACTTGCCGATGCCGCCCTTGCCGTAGACCGCCAGCTCCAGCGGCCCTTCCCGGCTTTTTTCCTTCATAAGAACCCTTCCCTTTCCCCGGCGGACCGACCGGACCTTGGTGGCTCCTTCTCCCGTTCCTTTGCTTCGGATCATCAACCGTGGCTTTCTTCGATATAAGAAATATACTCCAGACTGCGCAGAGCTTCAATGATCTCCCGGTGGGTCTTGTACTTCTGCAGCTGCGGATCCTTGATGGACAGGGATACGGTGTAGACGCTGAGACCGGAATTGACATAGGCGGTGTTCAGCTCGATCTCGTCGATGGTGAGGCCCAGGGCACGGATCACCGCGGCGAAATCCTGGAGGTAAGAAGCGCTTTTCAGCTCCAGGTGGATCTCAAAATGGTTGGACCGGTCCTTCAGATAGTTCTCGAAGCCGGGCAGGAGGGCCAGGCTGGGCAGCAGCACCAGGAACACCGGCAGCCCCACGCTGTAATACCCCGCACCCAGGGCAAGGCCCATGATGCCGCAGCACCACAGGGCCGCAGCCGTGGTCAGGCCCCGGATGCGGTTTTTGGCGCTGAACAGCAGGGAATTGACGCAGATGGTGGAAACGCCGATCACCACGGCGGCGGGCAGCAGACAGAAGGCCGCACCGCCGGCGGCAAGGCAGCAGTCCAGCAGCATGGCGGCGGTGGCGCCCACCGTCACCAGGATGAAGGTGCGCAGGCCCGCGCTGTGGCGCTTACTGGAACGCTCCCAGCCCACGGCGGTAGCCAGCAGCGCGGAAAGGGCCAGCCGCAGCAGGATGCTGCCGAGGCCCAGGCTCTGGGACCAGGGGCCCAGCAGATTTGCGATCGGATCATGCACAGACATCGGTTCTCCTTTTTCTCCCTTATCTCCATATGCCGCGCCTCTGGCGGCGGCTGTGCCAGGCCTCGTAGAATTCCTCCGCGGCCCGGTCAAATTCCCGTTCGTCCTCGGACACGCTGTGGGCCGGGAGTTGCTTCCGGATCTCCCGGATGCGCTCGATCAGCAGCTCGACCTCCGTCTTTTTCCCGCCGTCCGGCCCGGTTTCCGGGATGGGCGCCAGCTCCTCCAGCTGATTGGAATAGGAGCCGGAGAGCCAGAGGGCCAGCTTGGCGCAGCCGGGCCCCACCAGCTCATAGAGGACGCTGGAGGCCAGGATGATCGTCCGCAGGGGGTTCCCCAGCGCAGGCCCCAGCGTCCGCGCCCCCAGGGCGGCAAGGCCGATGGCGACCCCCGCCTGGGGGATCAGCGCCAGGCCGAGATACCGGCGCGTCCTTTTTTCCTTCCCCGCCGCCAGGCAGCCCAGCCAGGCCCCGCCGTATTTCCCCAGGATGCGCACCGCGAAATAGAGGACGCCCACAGCCATGAGGGGCACGCCCCCCATCTCCCCCATGGGCCGGGTCAGCGCGCCCAGGTCAAAGAGGATGCCGGAGCGCACGAAAAACAGCTGCAGCACCGGCGGGCTGAAATAGTTCATCTGCTTGAACAGGCTTTCGTCTTTTGCCAGATTGCGGTAGGTCATGCCCATGGACATGCAGCCCAGCAGGGGCGAGATGCCCAGCAGGCTGCACACGCCGCAGAAGGCAAAGAGCAGGGCCAGGGTGATGATGAGCCGGTTGTCGGTGGTACGCTTTTTCCGGATGAGCAGCTTGAGGAACAGGCCAAAAACTCCCCCCAGCAACAAAACTCCCAGATTGACCGCCACGGGCAGCAGCACATCCCGGAGGCGGAAAGCCGCCCCGCCCAGGCTCCCCAGGGCAACGGCGATGGCCGCGCTGTAGGCCAGCAGGCCCACGGCGTCGTCCAGGGCCACAACCTGCAGCAGGGTATCCACAAAATCCCCGTGTGCCCCGGTCTGCCGGATGGTCATGAGGGTGGAGGCCGGAGCGGTGGCGGCAGCCAGGGCGCTGAGCACCGCCGCGAATGCAAGGGGCAGTCCCAGGAGGCGATAGCCCAGGAGGAACACCAGCGCGCTGGCCGCCAGGGATTCCAGCAGGGTGATGACCAGCACCTTTCCCCCGTTCCTCCGCAGAGCGGGCAGGCTGAAAAACTGCCCGGAACCAAAGGCGATGAAGGCCAGGGCGATGTCCGAGAGGAACTCCATCCCCTCCACCACTCCCGGCGGGATCAGGTCCAGGGCGAAGGGGCCCAGGAGGATGCCGGTCAGGATATAGGCCGTGACATTGGGCAGATGTGCCAGCTTGGTGAGCCTCGTCATCAGGAAGCCCGCAAAGAGCATGACGGCTACGGAGATGACGACGGCAGCCGGGGTGGAAACGCCGCCCAGGCGCTCCGCGATATCCACTTCCCCGCCCCCTTCCGGCGATCCTTCGGTGGGATCTCAAACGAAGGCTCGTATCAGCCCGCTATCGAAGCAACGAAATGATCAGAAATAATGAAATACTATACTCCTTCCCCGGGTGCGATTCAATAGATTTCCGGCGCTTCGGATGAAAAAAGCCCCCCGGACCGGGCGGGTCCGGAGGGCTGGAGATCGTTTTCACAACAGAGGACAACCGGCCCTCAGGCCAGGAAGCCCGCCGCCAGATAGAGGAGCAGGGAGATCCCCGTAAACCACAGGCTGTAGGGCAGGCGCAGGCGCAGGATGGCCCCGGGGTCGCAGCCGATGGCGTTGCCCACGGAGAGGCTGTCGCTGGTGAAGGTGCAGTTCTTCTCCCCGGCGATCCCCGCGGCGCAGACCGCGCCGATGCACAGGGGCAGGCTGACCCCCGCGGCGGCGGACACATGGACGGCGACGGGGAAGGCGATGGCGAACATGGCCCAGGAGGACCCCAGCAGGACGGTGAACACCGTGGATACCAGGAAGAGCATCGCGGGCATCAGGGGGCTCATGGGCACCAGCTTTTCCACCAGCGTGTCGAAATATGCGCTCATCGCCTGCTGCTCGAGCAGGGTGGAAAAGCAGATGGTCAGCAGATACAGGAGGATGGGCAGGGCCATGCTCTGGATGCCGGTGACCATATGCTCCACGAACTGCTCCGGGGACATCAGGCCCTGGGCGCAGTAGAGGAAAAACATAAAGAGGAGCGTGGCCACCAGGCCGCAGGCGCTGTCCAGCAGGAGGCTGCCGGACCAGAGGCTGCGCACGGCGAAGCTCGTCAGCGCCAGCACCGCCACCGGGAGCATCAGATTGGCGATCTTTCCCCAGATCTCCCCTTCCTCCGGGGCCATATACCGCTCTGAGCCCTCGGGCCAGAGGTTTCCCCCCTCCTTCACCCGCTGCCCGGCTGCCTTCAGCCGCCGGGTGCGGGGCAGGGCTCCAAAGCAGAAGAGCACCATTGCCAGGACGGTGACGATGGTATAGAAATTGAAGGGGATGGAGCGGCAGAACAGAAGGACGCTGCTGCCGCCGCCATAGGCGGACCGGATGGTGCCGACCACGAAGATGCCCCACAGGGAGAAGGGCAGGAAGGAACAGAGGGTGGTGGGCAGGAAGCTCAGCAGGAGGCCCGATTCCTCCCGGGGAAGGCGCTGCTCGTCCGCCGCGGATTTCAGGCCGGAGGCCCCGCAGAGCATATTCAGGCAGTCGTCGATGGCGGTGACCGCCATGATCCCCAGCATGGAAAGGCGGGCGCCCCGGGGGCTGCGAACCTTGCGGTCCGCCAGCTTTTTGAAGGCCGTCACCGCGCCGCTGGCTTCGATCAGCGTCACCACGCTGCCCATGAGGGCCATGACCAGCACGGTGAACACATTGTCCATGGAGCTCATGGTTTCCATCACGGCGTCGGCATAGCTGCAGCTCAGGCCGCTGCGGTAATAGAGAACGGCGGCCAGGAGACCGGCCGCCACCAGGGATTCCAGGGTGCGGTGGGTGATGAGCACATAGGCGGTCATGAGTCCCAGGGGCAGGAGGAACACGGGCCCCGCGCTGCCCCTGGGCACCAGCAGCAGGCTAAGGACGAACACCAGGGCCAGAAGCCCATACTGGAGGAGCATCTGCCGGGGCGTCATGGGTTCCTGGTTCCTGGGATGCTGGAGGATGCCCCGCTGCATGCGGGACAGGGTGAGCAGCTGGGAGTGCTTCCGGGACACCTGGCCGTAGACCCGCTTCATCAGGTCGCCGTAGGTGTTGGGATGCCGCCGGAGGATCTCCATGAGGTCCTCGTTGCCCAGCTTCCAGGCCACGGTCCGCCCCACGGAGCGCACGGTGGAGAGCCTGCGCCGCCCGGAGAGCACCGCGTATTCCCCGAAGTAGCTGCCGGGGCGCATGACGTTGATCTGCTCCCCCTCCCGGTCCAGGACCACGGCGGTGCCCGATTCCAGGAAAAACATCCCGTCCGGTTCCCGGTCGATGGTGCAGATATCCTCATTGTGGTCGAACTGGACCCGCTCCAGCCTGGCGCGGATATCCGCCATCTCCCGGCGGCCTTCCTCGTCCCCGGCGATCCCGAAAAACTCCCGCAGGTATTCGTCGTCGATGCGCTGTTTCGGCATAGCCCAAACTCCTCAGCTGTTTATCTACTCTCTGCCGCCCTTCATGGCGTCCTTGTTCCGGTACATTTCCTGGTCGGCCCGCTTGAGGACCGTATCCACGCTGTCCCCGGCCTCGTAGACGCCGATGCCGCAGGCGGCGCTGAAATTCTCCCAGGGCTGCAGGCCCACGCCGTCGCCCCGGAACCGCCGGTGCAGCTCCTCCATGAGGGGAAGCCGCTGCTCATAGTCCGGGCCCTGGAGCACCGCCAGGAACTCATCCCCGCCGATGCGGTAGACCGGGGAATGCTTGAACACGTCGCAGATGATCCCGCAGGCGCCGATGAGATATTTGTCTCCGAATTCGTGGCCGTAGGTGTCGTTGACGCGCTTGAGGAAATTCACGTCCACCATGACGATCGCGAAGCTCGCGTTCCTGTCCTCGATCTGCTGGGTCAGCTCCCTGGCCTTGACGGTGTAGGCCGTTTTGTTCTTCACGTGGGTCAGGGCGTCCTGATAGGCGATGCGGCTCATGTCCTCCGCCTCGATCTGCGCCGATTTGGCCCGGATCTCCGCGGAATAGAGCTCCTCCACGTGGTTCCTGATCTGCTCCGTCATGGTGGAGACTGCGTCCGCCAGAGAGGCGATCTCATTCCAGGAGCGCAGCTCCGGCTTGTCGAAGCGCAGGCGGTGGATATCCTCGATGGTGTGGCTCTTGTCCGCGATGCGCCGCGCGCTCTTCTCCAGGGCCAGCACCGGCCCCGTGACGTTCTTCCGCAGCCAGGAAATCAGCAGGACCGCAAAGACCGCCACCACCAGGACGACGATAGCGGCGCTGATCAGGGCATAATTGCGGATCGCACGCTGCAGATCGTCGGTATACACGTCGGCGCAGAGCAGGGCAAAGGCGCTGCCGTCGGGCGCTTTCAGGGCCTTGCAGCCCGTGTAGCAGGTGCCGTAGTCGGAGGACTCCTTGAAATAGGTGATTTCGGAGGATCTCCACGCCTTCTGATAGAGGGCCAGGACATCGCCGGGGTAGCCGGTTTCCGGCTCCAGCAGCTGCATATCCTCCGCGCCTCTGTCCCGCTCCGCCTGGCTGGTGGCGGAAACCACGTTCACCATGGCGTTGCCGGAGGGGATGGCGATATACAGATAGGAGAGGTCGAAGGTGTCCACCATGCCGTTGAGCAGGGCCTGCAGCTCCTCGTATTTCTCCGAGGTCGCCCGGGTGTTGATGCAGGTGCGCAGATCGTCCTTGTCGAGGTTCTGCTCCACATATTCGATCACGTTCTCCAGCCGGCCCTGGCACTGCCGGTAGAGGGCGACGTTGAACTGCATCCGGGCATGAACGGTCAGCAGCAGGCACATCAGCAGAAGGAATACCGCGCAGCCGGTGATGAGGCTGCGCTGGATCGGCTTTTTGATCGGCGTCATGACCGGTCCCTTCCTTTCCCTTGGCTTCCGGCGGAGAGGCGGGCGTCTCTCCGCCGGAAGCGTGATCGCGTTACAGAATCATTCGTCCTTCTTCGCCGCCTGACGCAGGAGGAAGGCCATCAGGGGCCTGGGTCCCCGGGCCTCAGTATGGACGGTGTCCCCGAACCAGATGCGGTTGGGCTCCGCTTCCGTGTAGGGCTTCCACTGAGGCATGTCCTCCCCATCGGCATCCTGGCCATTGGGGTCGCCGGAGCGGATGAAGTTCGCCCAGTAGTTGCACATCATGCGGCTCAGGTCATAGTGCTTGCCCTTGAAGGGCCGCCAGCACTTGGCCAGGGTCTCGAAGAAGAACCAGAGGTCGCAGGAATGGAAGGTGCCCGGGTTGTCCCAGCCGGGGATCTCAGGGTCGAAGACCCAGTACCACATGGGATGGTCGTCCCCGGTGAGGGCCTTCCAATGGGCCAGCCGCCGGATGGAGAATTCCAGATGCTGGGCCTGGGCCTTGGCCTTCATCTCCGCCAGGGAATCGTTGCGGGAGGAGCAGAGGGCCAAAAATTCCTCCGCGTCCTCGCCGAAGTGGCTGCGGGCATAGTCCCGGAATTCCTCCACCGTCTTCGCCGGAGGCGTGGAAGGGAATTCCGAGGAGGTGTGGCCGAAGAGCATGGGCACCAGGTTCACCCGGTTGTGCATGAACAGCTCGTTGGACAGGCCGGTGATCATATGCCCGTCCTCCGTCACGCCGAAGCGCAGCTTCGAGGCGATGGCCTTGTCCCGCACATAGACGGCGTCCAGCGTCCTCGCCTCCGCCAGGGTCCTGACCCCCAGCTCCTCAAAGAACTTCACGCCGATCTGCTCCGCCTCCGCCAGGGTCAGGTTGGGGCCGAACATATTGGGCTCATAGGGGCAGAGCTCCAGGCCGCTGTCCACGATGGCCTTCTGGAACAGGCCCTTGTTCAGCGGGGAGGCCACCTGGGCCATGACGCTGCCGCCGCCGGCGCTCTGCCCGCCGATGGTGATG
>JAEEGH010028591.1_pt1 | contig 10961 bp, 8 predicted proteins | sample 9134181 | NCBI WGS metagenome assembly JAEEGH01 (sample SAMN16246544, study PRJNA631951) | gut metagenome | biome: gut microbiome; feature: rumen; material: DP-attached | host: Bos | place: Iran: Karaj | collected 2018-10
GTACGTAAGCGAAATCCAGAAGAAATATGATATCAAGACACTGTCGCAGAAAAAGAATACTTTGACTTACGGCATTGGTGACGATACCCTTTCCATAAAGGTGAACGAGGGTGAAGTTAGCAACGAAGCCCTCGGTATTAACCGAGGGCGGTTGCGAGAGCGCGAGCCAATAATAAGAACTGAGTTGATTTCAGCTCGAGCGGTCTTCTGTGAGCAACAAAGCCCCAGGCGTTAAGCTGGGGCGATTGCGAGAGCGAGTGCTCTGGGGCCGTACCAAGTGGATTGGGCACGAGCGGTCTTTTAGTAATTGCGCTAAAGCGCATTACTCGTCGCCTCGGTCATGTCAGACTGCAAGCAGTCTGCCGCGACACTCGGCTCCTAGTAATTTTCAGCGGTGACTTCGAAGAAGGACTGCGGGTGGGCGCATACCGGGCATGCGGCCGGGGCCTTGGTGCCCACGACGATGTGACCGCAGTTGCGGCATTCCCACACCTTGACTTCGCTCTTCTCGAACACGGCTGCAGTTTCCACGTTCTTGAGGAGGGCGCGGTAGCGTTCCTCGTGGCGCTTTTCGATGGCGGCGACCATGCGGAACTTCTTGGCGAGCGCGGCAAAGCCTTCGGCTTCGGCGGTCTTCGCGAAACCTTCGTACATGTCGGTCCATTCGTAGTTTTCGCCTTCGGCGGCAGCCTTCAGGTTGGCGGCGGTGTCACCGATGCCGTCGAGTTCCTTGAACCACAGCTTGGCGTGTTCCTTTTCGTTGTCGGCGGTCTTCAGGAACAGTTCGGCGATCTGTTCGTAGCCTTCCTTCTTGGCGCAGCTAGCAAAGTAGGTGTACTTGTTGCGGGCCTGGGATTCGCCTGCAAAGGCGGCCTGGAGGTTCTTTTCGGTCTGGGTTCCGGCGTACTTGTTTGCCATAATTTCCTCTTCTTGGGTTGTGGGCGTTTGTTTTAAAAACTTCCCTTGTGTCTTAGGGGAATATACACTTTTTTTGATGTTGCGGACATAAAAATTTGAAAAAAGGTGTTTTTTTCGCTTGTTTGCCTCTTTTGAAGGTTATACCAACTTGGAACAATGTTTTTTTTCTTTTACGTCTAAAATTATATATCTTATGCATAAATATAGGAGGCGTTGCCTATGAAACTGAATTTTTCGCTAGATGTAAAATCCGAAGACGACAAGCGTGTTTTCAGGAGCTTTGTCACGGTATGCCCCCTGATGTGGGATACGAGCATTTCTGTAGATGCTCCTTCCGATGACGCCTTCGAGGTAATGCTCTCGGATAGTGCCGCGGATGTCGCTCTCGCCCTGCAGAACGGGCGACCCCATTTCGAAGTGGTCTATCTGGGCGATATGTCCGAGGTCAAGGATGTGTACGCAGCGCTTCTGGACGTGTGGCCTAGGGAAGAGTCGTCGGATATCCGCAGGCAGCGTTTCGAAAAACTTCTGGGGAATTTGCAGACGCGTTTTGATGCCTGGCATTACAAGAACCTGCTCACGACGGCGATTGACAGTGTTCCGGACTTGGTATGGTTCAAGGACAAGGTGGGCGCCCACATGATGGTGAACCAGGAATTCTGCGATACGGTCCACAAGACCAAGGAAGACATTCGCGGACGCGGCCACTACTATATCTGGGATATTTCCGAAGAGGAATACAAGAAGGGTGAATTTGTTTGTATGGAATCCGAGACGGATACCATGAACGCGGGGCATACCTGCGTCTTTGACGAACCGCTCAAGACAAGCGAGGGAATGAAGCTGCTCAAGACGTACAAGACTCCGCTTTTCGACATGTTCGGGAATATCGAGGGAACGGTCGGTGTCGCGCATGACGTGACGGATTTCGGCAACATGGGTCTGGAATTTTCGATCCTGGTGGAAAACATTCCCTTCCCGCTGATTCTCTGCGACGTGAACTGGAAAACCTTGAAGATGAACGACATCTTCAAGAAACTGGTGGGCCTGGGGGACAAGCCTATCGAGGATTTCTCTTATAGGGAGTGGTTCGGCCGCAACATGATGATTGTCGGCGAAGAAAAGGTGAATGAAAAGGGGCGTTCCAGGGAAGGCGAGTATGTACTGAACGTTGACGGGCAGTCGCGTTACTTTATAGTAATCGAGCAGGAAATTGCCGACTATTTCCATAATACGTCTGGTTACTTTGTCTTTTTACGCGATGTGACGGTGGCGTGGAACTATGAAAAGATGATCCTGAACGAAGCCAACACCGATGCCCTCACGGGGCTTTACAACAGGCGCTACTTTGAAGACTTTATCCGTAATAATGTCGGAAAGCCAATGACGCTGATCTATATGGATCTTGACCGGTTCAAGGAAGTCAACGATACGTTTGGCCATAGGCGTGGCGACGATATTCTGAAGGAAATCGCGAAATATATGCTCGAATGTTTCCCCGACGGCGTGGTGTCGCGCCTGGGAGGCGATGAGTTCACAGTCATTATGGAGCGCCTGATCCCCGAACACGAAGTAGAGAGGCGCTGCGAACAGCTGGACAAGAACGTTTGTTCGATATTCCGTGCGGGGGATTTGCGTGTTTCCATCAGTTACGGCATTTCGGTGACGAACGGCAACCGAAATATCGACGGCCTGTTACGTGAAGCCGACAACCGCATGTATGAACGCAAGCGGAACCGTCGAGGTGACCGGTAGGCGCTACGGCGAAAGATACCTTGTATGGACTGTAGACTCCTAGGCTTTTGGCCGAGGGGCGTCTCTCTTTTTTTATATTTTAGCGCATGAATAAGTTTAGCCGTTCTATTTTGTTGTTGGCGTGTGCCGCGTCGTTTTTTTCGTATGGATGTAACCATGATTCCGGTAGCGGAAGCGGAGAGGACGAAAGGGAATTTCCTGTAGTGGACCGTTGTGCAGAAGAGTACGGCTTCGAAAAGGATTCCGCCTGGTCCAAGGCAATTTCTGCCGACTCCTATATGGAAACGTGGCTTTGCGACAGGTTGTCCGAGTACATGAACACCATGTTCTCGTTTTACGCACGGTGCGTGTCGGCGGAATATAACAAGTCCAAGAACCGTTTCGATATAGAAATCATTACCGAACGTGGCGAAAAGTATATCTGGGCGGATGTCTCGGGTTGCAAGTACAAATTCGATAGCGACGGCGATTTTAAGGACTGGACCTCGACGGTCAGCGAATGGGGCCTTGACGAATGTTTCTGCAAGGTTGAAAACGGCGTGACCTACTACCGCAATGTTTCGCCCAGGAAACCGGAGGAAAGTTCCAGTTCCCTGAAAGCCGAATCAAGTTCTTCTGCCAGTTTCTCGAGTTCTTCCAGGTGGAATTTTGACACGCCGGAAAGTTCGTCTTCGAAGGCGAAGGTTTCTAGCAGCTCTTTCGTGCTCACGGCGGGTGATTTCGTGAAAATCGGTTCGCTAGAATGGATGACTAGGAATTTGGACATCGATGTCGAAGGGAGCATGTGCTACGACGACGATCCGGTGAATTGCGAAAAATACGGTAGGATCTATACCTGGTCGGCTGCGATGGGTATAGACCCGAAGTACGACAGGCAAAAACTGGGCGAAATCGAGCTTCCGTACCAGGGAATCTGCCCCGAGGGAACGCACTTGCCTTCTGACGAGGAATGGGCGCTCCTTGAAATGTATATCAACCAGGATCCTGAATACAAGGCGTATTTCACGAACCAGATTGGCGGAGCTTACGACTGGAAGTCTTTCTACAGGTCCGAAGACGTGGAAACGGTTTTCTGGACGACGACGGAATACGAGGCGGCGGGAACCGGTTACGATTATGAGTACGCCTGGATTTGGGCTTACCGCAAGGACGGTTCCATAGCGAGAAGCAATCCGCACAAGTACATGGGTGCCTATGTGCGCTGCGTCAGGGGCGAGGCTTCCGTGGATCTCTTATCTTCGAGCAGCGCGGATGAATCCTCTTCTAGTGTGGAGTCGTCTTCGGGCGAGGACTTTGCGGACGAGACCTGGCTTACCTACGAGTATCCCGACATGGGGCGTGTAGAGATTGGCGATCAGGTCTGGACGACCAAGAATCTGGAGGTTCCCATGAAGGACAGCCGCTGCTATGAAGATGATGAAGCCAATTGCGAAAAGTACGGCAGGCTGTACACTTGGGCGACGGCGATGGCGGTGAATACAAGGTTCGACCACGAACAGCTGGGCGAAATCGACTTGCCGTATCGTGGAATCTGCCCCGAAGGGACGCACATTCCAAGTGAGGAAGAATGGGTCGCCCTTCATGACTATGTTCGCAGCAATCCCAGTGCGAAGGAGAATTTTATAAACCAGCTTGGTGGCGAGTACGAGTATTACGGCCAGTATATCAAGGAAGGCGAACAGGCCCTTTTCTGGAGCTCCACGGAATACGACGTGACGGGAACGTCTCACGAATTTGAGTATGCGTATCTTTGGGCGTACCGTAAGGACTTGTCCGTAGCTTCAGATAATGCGCACAAATATACCGCAGCATACGTTCGCTGCATTTACGATAACTAGAGGTTCTTATGAGCGTTTCGATGCAAGAAGTGATGAAACAGTCCGGCGTGGCATTCGGCACTAGCGGTGCGCGCGGCCTGGTAACGGCGATGACGGATCGCGTGTGCTACGTGTATGCGCGTTCGTTTATCAAGTACTGCGAATCTAGCTACAAGTGCGAACATACGATTGCGATTGCAGGGGATCTGCGTCCGAGTACCGAACGTATTCTGAAGGCCTTGGTGAAGGCGGGCGAGGATTCCGCGTGGAAAGTCGTCTACTGCGGTCGCATTCCGAGCCCGGCCATTGCGCTGTACGGTATCGACAAGGCGCTCCCGACTATCATGGTGACGGGAAGCCACATTCCCGCTGACCGTAACGGAATCAAGTTTAACCACCCGCAGGGCGAAATTACCAAGAAGGACGAACAGGGAATCGTTTCGCAGTCGGTGGATTTCGACGAGGCGATTTTCGATGCGAAGGGTATGCTGAAGAACGCCCCCGCGCTCCCCGCTGTTGAAACCGAAGCCGAAGAAAACTACGTGAAGCGTTACCCGGAATTCTTCGGCACGAAGGCCTTGCAGGGACTCACCATCGGCGTGTACCAGCATTCCGCCGTGGGCCGCGACATTGTGGTGAAGGTTCTTGAAAGTCTGGGCGCAACGGTGAAGCCCTTTGCAAGGAGCGAGACGTTTATTCCGGTCGATACCGAGGCTATTCGCAAGGAAGACGAGGACTTGGCACGCGACTTTGCGCACAAGGATTTCGTGGATGCCATCTTCAGCACCGACGGCGATAGCGACCGCCCGCTTCTGGCAGACGATGTAGGCATGTGGCTGCGTGGCGACGTGCTGGGCATCCTCGCTGCCCAGGCGCTTGGTATCAAGCGCATTGCAACTCCGGTGAGTTGCAACACGTCGCTCGAAAAGTCGAACAGCTTCGAGAAGATTTGCCGTACCCGCATCGGAAGCCCCTACGTGATCGCCGGCATGGAAAGCCTGGTGGATGCCGCGGACAAGAGCGTCTCTGTCGCAGGCTACGAGGCGAACGGCGGATTCCTGTTGCAGACCGACCTCACCCGCGAATTCGTGGAACGCGACGGTGGCGTTGAAAAGCGCGTGAGCCGTACGCTCAAGGCGCTCCCCACCCGCGATGCGCTCCTCCCGATGATTGCCGTGATGGTGCGTGTCCGCGAAGAACGCATGTGCGTCGTCGACCTCCTGAAGAAACTCCCGAAGCGCTTTACGCTCAGCGACCGCTTAAAGGAATTCCCGACCGAGACGTCGAAGGCGAAGCTTGCCGAAATCCGCGAACAGAAACTCGGCAAGAAACTTTTCGGTGGCCTCACCGCGAAGCCCAGCCGTTTCAAGCCCAAGGACGGTTCAACTCCGGCTCCGTTCCACGGCGAAATCGTCTCTATCGACGAGACCGACGGTTACCGCATGGAATTCGATTCCGGCGATATCGTGCACCTGCGCCCGAGCGGAAACGCCCCGGAATTCCGCTGCTACGTGGAAACCGACGACAAGGTGCGTTCCGCCGAACTCCTGGCCGGCTGCATGAAAATCATGGAAGGCTGGAGATCGTAGAAGTTAGTTGGTAGAGCTCATGGACCTTATTATAGGTTGGTGAGCTTGCCGAACCGAAGTTCTAAGTTCTTTTTTTGTATTTTATATCTATATGTTGAAACGTTTCGCTGCCATCGCCTTCGCCGCATGTTCCCTTGTATTTGCCGGGGAGCATTGGGGAGTCGATGCGGGCGCCGTTTCGATGAAATACCTTTCGATGCAGGTCTCGGCGCGTAGCGCGGGCCTTTCGGGTGCGGGTGTCGCGGATGCGGCGAGCGCTTCCGAAATTTCGCGCAATCCGCTTGCCATGGGCGTCGTGCAGGAATCCGAGGCGGGCGTGAACCACGTGATCTTCCCCGAATACACTGCCGACGACTTTACCACGGCGTATTTGGCGCTCCCGTTTAGCCTGTTCGATTTTCCGCTCACTTTTGCGGCGGGTTTCGAGTTCCTCGGGTACGATGGTATCGAGGGCCGTGACGAAGAAGGCTTCAAGACATCGGATTACGGTGCCTACGCCTGGACGCTCCAGGCGGGTCTTGGCAACAGGAACAAGGTGTTTAACTGGGCGGCGACGGCCCGCTTCAGCCAGCAGACCATTGATGACGAGACCGCCCTCGCGTTCCTCGGCGATATCGGTGGTGCCTACCACGTGAACGAGTATTTTGCCTTTGCGGCCACCCTCACGAATTTCGGCTACATGGGTGACTATGACGGTGAAAGCGAGACCGCCCCGATGGCGCTCCAGGCGGGCGTAACAGGCATTGTTCCCGTTGCAAGGCTTTTCGGGTTCCAGAGCCGCTGGGATCTCCACGTTTCTGCCGACACCTACCGCCGTGCCGATATGGAAGACCCCGAATGGCGTTTCGGCGGTGAACTCGACTACAACGAGACGCTTGCTCTCCGTATCGGTTATGCGGCACGCCCCGACACCGAAGATGGCGTGAGCGCGGGTATTGGCGTCATATTCGGCATGGTCAGTTTCGACTACGCCTACAGCCCGAAAAAAGCCTTTGACGGCGGCTACCATTACCTGACACTCGGCATGCGCTTCTAGGAAACTTAACTTTTCAACTGCTGTGCTTCTTGATCTGGTAACTGAGGCAGCCGCGGCTGATTCCTAGCTTTTGCGCGGTAATGCTTTTGTTGCCGTCGTTACGTGAAAGTTCTGTACAAATTAAATCCCACGTGGGGGAGACCGAATAGCGCCTCGGTTTTTCGTAGAGCGAGTCGATATAGCCGCAGTAGGCTTTGACGTCGTTTGTTGCGGTATGCTCGTGCGCCCCTGTTTTTGGGGATGCGGCGGGCCTCGCTACGGAATGGTTCAGGGGCGCCTCGCAGAATTCCTCGTCCAGGATTTTAGACAAGGTAATTCCATAAGGACGAAGCAGCGAATAGCGCTGCAGAACGTTCTTGAGTTGTCGCACGTTGCCGGGCCATTCCCTGCTTGCAAGAAGCGAGACTTCGCGTGCAGATAGCCTGGAAACTCCGGTGGGGTATTCACTTGGGCGTGGCGCGTCTGGATGTTTCATTCCGTGGATTTCTCGCCACAGCTCATCGGTGATGTTGCCGAAATCTTCGCGTTCGCGGAGTGGCGGGATGCGTATCGGAAAGACGTTCAGACGAAAGAAGAGGTCTTCGCGGAATCGCCCCGCCTGCACCTCGCCGCGCAAGTCGCGGTTGGTGGCGCAGATCAGGCGGAAGTTGACAGGAATGGAGGTGCTTTCGCCGAGCGGCATCACCGAGTGTTCCTGCAGAATACGCAGCAGCTTGCACTGTGTTTCGAGCGGCATTTCGCCGATTTCGTCGAGAAAGAGCGTGCCGCTATCCGCCGAGCGTACCACTCCGAGGCGTTCCTCGGTGGCGCCGGTGAACGCCCCCTTGCGGTGCCCCTCCAGGATGCTTTCGGCAAGCCCCTTGGCAATCGCGCCGCAGTTGAGTGCGACGAAGGGGCCGCCCGCCCGCTTGCTGTGGGCATGTACAAAGCGGGCGGCGACTTCCTTGCCGCTTCCCGATTCGCCGAGGAGCAGAACCGAGATGTCGGAGCTTGCCGCGATGCGTAACATGGATTCGTGTCTGTTCATAGAGCCTCTACTCTATACACGCTTTTTTCGCGGCGTCTATGACTGGTTGGGTGATAATTTTACATTCGCGCCGATTTTTTTACAAAAAAAAGGAGGCCTTCGGGCCTCCTCTCAGAAACGGTGCCGGCGGGGCGCCTGCTATTTCGCGTACTTCGTCAACTTGCGGAAGAATTTTTCTTCGCGGGTTTCATGGCGGGGTTCGGCGCTGTCCGTTTCCGCCTGTACGGCCTTCTTGGCGAGTCCATCGATGGGTGAGGGGAAGTTGTATCCGTCCATGGGGTCGAATTTCATGCCGATTCCCTGGATACATTCCTTGAATGTGACGGAGTTGCTGTATCTGTACCTTTCGGCGGTGGTGAAATTGTTGTGGTTGATGTCTTCCCAGTCATCGTCAAAATAGAGGTCGTCCCAGTATTCGGCCTTGCAGTAGGAACTGTTGACGTAGTGTGTGACATAGTCCGCTTTGCAGACTGTAGCGCCGTCGCTTACTTCCACGTGGATTTCGTTGTTGTCGTTCCCGGTGTAGTAGCCGGATTCCTGCAGGGAGCGGTCGACCTTAGCGCTAACAGTATACGTCTTGCCTCCCAGCTCGAATGTCGCGTTCGTCTTGGTCTTTTCCTTGAATACGATCCCGTTATCTTCTGCATGTTTCTGTACTTCCGCAGAATCCATGTACATTACTTCGTCCAGGTAGAGGTCGGAAGACCTTCCTTCGAGAATCTGGAAAAGCTGTGTCATGAAGTATGAATTCATGTAGTCGTCGTGGTCGGCAAGGTAGAGGTCGAAGTGGAATTCATAATCGGCTTCGACTGATCCATGGGAGAACGTGATGGTGCGGTGATAGTACTTTTTGTTGTTGGCGGAACATTGGGTTACGTTTTCGTCTGCTTCAAAACTGCATGCGATATAGGTCCATGTGCCGTAGATGTTTCCGGCAGAGCCCCCGGTCAGCATCTGGGCGTAGTTTTCCGGCTTGCCCTGGTAAATGCTGAAAAGGAGCAAGGTGTCACCGTGGAACTCGTAGTGCAAGGAGTCGGGTTTCACGTAAATGTCCATGGATTTCCATGTAAGGTTGTCGCCTTCGACAACGCACATATCTTCGGTCAGCTTGTCGAGAGTCATCACCAGGAGTTGCTGCGATTCGTCGACATAGAGCGAGGCCTTTCTCGAAATTCCGCCGCTGGCATTGGAAGATGAATCGTCGCCGCATGCACTGACGAGCAGCATGGACGTGGCGATTGCCGATATGGCGAGGGCGTCAAGCAGGGAATGCTTCATTGTTTGTTCTCCGTATTTTAGTTTGTCAACAACCAATATAGCAATCTTTTTGACAAAATTATTTTTCGGAATCGCTGTATTCACTTTCGGGATCGAAAGTCTTCGCGGCGATTTTATCGATGCACTTGTCGAATTCATCTTCATTCTGGTCTACGTACATATAGGAATAATGGACCTCGCGGTTATTGTCCCCGTATCCCGTTTCTTCATAGAACATGCCAGCATTTTCCGCATTGCACTGCTCTTTTTCGATATTCTGTATTTTATAGTAGCCGCTACAAGTGGTCGTGCCATCTGTCACTTCTGCGCTTATGTCCATCAGCAGATCGTTATATTCGCCTAGTTTCTGCTCGACCTTGTTGACCTTGAAAGTGTAGGTTTTCTTACCGATGATGAATGTCTGGCTATTTTCGGTCGAATCGGTAATATCGACTTTGTATCGGGAAGCCGCATTCTTATTATACTCAATAACCCCTTCTGAAGAAAATCCAAAAGGCCAGCCTAAAGAATATCCATAACCGTAGATACTTGCCAACGATTCGTACAATCCACTTATAAGAATATCCACATAACTAACGGCTTCGAGTTCTTCAAGGTATTTTTCGTGGAAGCGTCTCTCTATTTTGACGGCCTTTTTCCCTGTAAACTTGAACGATACCGCAGTTTGTTCGTCCAGAGGGTCATAGCATTTGATTTTCCGGTTCTCCGTAGTATACTCGCAGCCGGTAAATTCCCATGTTCCTTCGAGACTTCCATCTTTACCGCCTACAAGTATTGTACCGTATGCGCGTTTTTCCCAAGAGCCGTCATCCTCATCAGGGTCGATATAGTAAAGCAACAGGGAATCGCCCCGAAATTCATACCAGTAGCTGTAAGGTGCGTCGGCAACGGAAATCGTTTTCCAGGTGTAGCTGTTCCCTTCGGCAACACAGGCTTCCATCGTCTTTGTATTGGGGGTAATCGTAATTTTGTGCTCTTTTTCGTTCGCGGTGAGTGCGCCCGGGAACTCGAATACCGTTGCGGTTCCCATGGTATCAAGCACACGCGTGGGTCCCTGTTCCGGTTCATCTTCCGGTTCGTCCAACGGTTCCTCTTCCGGTTCGATCAACGGTTCTTCTGACAGGGATTCCGGCTCTGCACTTAACGAATCGCTATTGCTACAGGCGGCAAATAAGAATACAGATGCAGCGACAGCTGCAATAAAGGCTTGTTTCATGGATGTTCTCCTATTTTCCCAAGAAATTTCGGGGGTAATATAGCAATTCCCTAAGTCACAAATACTAGCCAAAAATCATTAAAATTTCTATCTTCGCTCCGCGCGACGGATTTCCCGTCGCAGACATAGACACAAAGGCGACCGGTAAGGGCGCCGTAAACCAAAGTGGCTGGCCAGATGGGTAGGCTTGGGCACGACAATCGCGAGGAAAGCGGTTGCGCTCGAAGCCGAGAGGTTTGGTGGCCCGAAAGGAAAAAATGAGTCAAAGAATCGTATGTAAGTTCGGCGGCAGCTCTGTCGCCGATGCAGGCCAGTTCAAGAAGAT